>Ga0111539_10003469_pt1 | contig 20767 bp, 16 predicted proteins | sample RhiMethybrSRZTD1_FD_79667 | JGI IMG/M metagenome (GOLD analysis project Ga0111539, IMG submission 79667) | Populus rhizosphere microbial communities from Tennessee, USA - Rhizosphere MetaG P. TD hybrid SRZTD1 (version 2) (version 2) | ecosystem: Host-associated > Plants > Roots > Rhizosphere >...
AAACGTTGAAACGGATTGTAGCCATCGCGAAAGAGTTTAACCTGTTCCTCATAGCTGATGAGATCTACATTAACATCACGTATAATGGTTCGCGAGCGTATTCGCTTGCTGAAATCATCGAAGATGTTCCTGGTATTTCAATGAAGGGTATGTCAAAGGAGCTTCCGTGGCCTGGCGCAAGGTGCGGATGGATAGAGTATTATAACAGGGACAAGGATCAGGATTTCGACCGGTTCTGCAACGTCCTTGATAATGCTAAAATGATTGAGGTTTGCTCCACGAAACTTCCTCAGATGGCAATTCCAAGAATCTTTGGTGACCCGCGTTTCAAAGTTTATCGCGATCAGACGAACAAGAACATAGGCAAGCGCGCTAAGATCATCGCCGACATTCTGCATACAGTGCCGGAGTTGACCTTTAACGAAACCTATGGGGCATTTTACAATACGATCATTTTCCGAGAGGGAACTTTGAAGCCCAAACAGAAGATGAAGATTGAAAATGCGCAGATACGTTCGCTAGTTGAAAGCTGGACAAACCAACCCATACAGCTCGATAAAAGGTTCGTTTATTACCTGCTTGGGGCTAAAGGAGTGTGCGTGGTTCCTATTTCGTCGTTCTGTTCGGAACTGCAGGGTTTTCGCGTGACCCTTCTCGAAGAAGATGAAGAGGCATTGACTAAAACTTTCACGTCAATTAGGGATGGTATTGTTGAATACCTACACAGCTAACGCTTGTTCTTCTACCTAACATTTGTTTCATCAGTTTTTTGAAAAATTTTAGGCCAAATCCTTGAATCATAGTCTATAATTATAGACCATTGTAGTCGCACAGAATTATATGTCGAACTCAATCAAAATAGCCGAACTAAGCATGATTTCCAGCAAGGTGATCAGTGCTCTTTCTGTGCTGCTAATCGTCGTGATTATTCTTAAACCCGCGGGGGCGATGAGATAAATTTGTTTTTAAAAAATTTATAAACCGCCCCGACACCCTCGGGGCGGTTTTGTTTTATATGCGCTAATACAAACTAACAATTGTTATATGTACTACACCAAAGACACGATCCTTTTCTTGAATGGTAAGTTCATAAAAGCGGTTGATGCTCACACGGACCTCTACAGCCAGACCCTACATTATGGCTTTGGAGCGTTTGAAGGTATCCGCGCTTACCAAACAATGAATGGTACGAAGATCTTCAAAGCGCATGAGCACTTTGAACGACTCCGTAAGAGCTGCGCACTGGTGGGTATTACATTCCAATACGAAACTGAAGAACTGATCCAGATTGCTTATCAACTTCTCAGAAAAAATAATCTGTCCGATTCTTATATCCGTCCTCTTGTATACTGCGGCGCTAACATGACGCTAACTCAACCCCAGGATGTTTACCTGATGATGTGTGCGTGGGAATGGGACAAATATCACGGTGATAAGCCGTTGAAATTATGCATCTCTTCCTATCAGCGACCAAACCCGAACTCGCTGAAGATGGAAGCGAAGGTGACAGGGCACTATGTGAACAATATTCTGGCTACCAGTGAAGCAAAAGTCAGAGGATATGATGATGCGCTAATGCTCGACATGAATGGATACATCGGCGAAGCGCCGGGCGCAAATTTCTTTATGGAAAAGGACGGTGTGTTATATACTCCGACACTTGGTCACATTTTGCCGGGTATCACACGACAAACTGTATTGAACATTTGCCGCGAATTGGATATACCTGTAGTTGAAAGAAATATAAAACCTGAAGAACTCGAGAGCGCGGATAGCGCATTCCTGACTGGAACAGCGGCAGAGATTGCCGGCATTGAGTCTATCGACGCCAAGCCTTTGCAAAAGGAATGGCAGGATAGCCTTGGTATAACCGTGCAGGAAGCGTACAAATGCCAGGTGCTCGAGAAGTCCTTCAGCTATGTTATCATCTGACAACCAGATGTCGGGGAGTTGAAGTGATCGCCCCGAGCACGTAGTTGGGTTAATCGAGTCACACACAAAACCGCACACAGTCCCGACTTGTCGGGATGAAACATAAATCATTAAATGTCGAAATGGAGTTAAACAAGTATAGCAAGACCGTTACCCAGGACCCGACTCTTCCTGCCGCGCAGGCAATGTTGTATGGAATAGGGTTAACGGAAGAAGACCTGAAGAAAGCACAGGTGGGGATCGTTAGCACAGGTTATGATGGAAATACGTGCAACATGCACCTGAACGACCTTGCGCGTGAAGTAAAGAGCGCAGTATGGAGTAACGAGCTCGTGGGACTGATCTTTCACACCATAGGCGTAAGCGATGGTATGAGTAATGGAACAGAGGGCATGCGCTATTCCCTGGTGAGCCGTGAGATCATTGCGGATTCTATTGAAGCGGTTTGTGGAGCTCAATACTACGATGCGATAATTGCAGTCGTAGGTTGTGATAAGAATATGCCTGGCTCAGTGATGGCGATGGCGAGATTGAATCGCCCCTCGATAATGTTATATGGAGGAACAATTGCCGGTGGTCATTGGAAAGGCCAAGAGTTGAATATCATATCGGCATTCGAAGCGCTTGGTCAACGCCTCGCCGGAAAACTTTCTCCCGAGGATTTTAAAGGTATCATTCAGAATTCTTGTCCTGGTGCAGGCGCTTGTGGGGGAATGTACACGGCAAATACGATGGCATCGGCGATCGAAGCACTCGGGATGTCGTTACCCTACTCTTCTTCCAATCCTGCGCTAAGCAAGGAAAAGTCAGAGGAGTGTGTCATAGCTGGTAAAGCCATTAAAGTATTGTTGGAGCGCGATCTCCGTCCATGCGACATCATGACTCGGAAAGCTTTTGAAAACGCAATAACGGTAGTCATGGCGTTGGGTGGATCAACGAATGCCGTTCTTCACTTGATCGCAATGGCAAAGTCTGCGGGATTGGAATTATCACAGGATGACTTTCAAAGGATCTCCGACAAGACTCCTCTTATTGCTGACCTGAAACCAAGCGGAAAGTATTTGATGGAAGCCTTACATAAAATTGGCGGCGTTCCAGCAGTAATGAAATATTTGCTCGAAAAAGGATACTTACACGGTGACTGTATAACCGTCACCGGAAAAACTATTGCAGAAAATCTTAAGAACGTTCGTCCACTCGATTTCACCACACAGGATGTGATCTATCCACTGGAGCGTCCGATCAAGGCAACAGCGCATCTTCAGATCCTTTATGGGAACCTGGCGGAAAAAGGTTCTGTTGCAAAGATCACAGGTAAAGAGGGCGAACGATTCAGTGGTCCGGCAAGAGTGTTCAACAGCGAGTTTGAACTTAACGACGGTATTCAACAAGGAAAAGTCAAAGCAGGCGACGTTGTGGTTATACGCAACGTTGGACCTAAAGGAGCTCCGGGCATGCCTGAAATGCTCAAGCCAACTTCAGCGATTATGGGCGCCGGTCTCGGAAAGAGTGTAGCACTAATCACGGACGGACGCTTCTCTGGAGGTTCTCATGGTTTTGTCATCGGCCACATTACTCCCGAAGCTTATGCGGGTGGTTTGATTGGCCTGGTGGAAGATAATGATCCGATTGAAATCGATGTTCAAAAACATACTATCAATCTTTTGGTGGACGAGAAAACAATTGCGAAACGGCGCGCAGTGTGGGTACAGCCTAAACTCAGGGCTAAGAATGGGATTTTATTGAAATATGCGAAACACGTAAAAACGGCAGCAGATGGATGCGTTACTGACGAAGACTAAACCGGCGATTGAATCCAATAAGGATAGCAATCAGCCAAAACTAAAAATTTCCGGCTCTGAAGTACTACTGCGTAGCCTGGTCGAGGAGGGAGTGGATAAAATTTTCGGATATCCAGGAGGAGCTATCATGCCCGTTTACGACGCCCTTTACCACTACGTCGACAAATTAAATCACATCCTTGTCCGTCACGAACAGGGTGCCATCCATGCAGCGCAGGGATATGCGCGCGTGACCGGCAGACCCGGAGTCGTGTTCGCAACGTCAGGGCCAGGTGCAACTAACCTTGTCACTGGTCTGGCTGATGCTCTCATCGACTCAACACCTGTAGTTTGTATCACAGGACAAGTGTTCGCGCACCTTCTTGGTACCGACGCATTCCAGGAAACAGATGTGGTCAACACAACCATTCCAGTTACCAAGTGGAACATCCAGGTGACTGAAGCTAAGGATATCGCCGACGCCGTGGCAAAAGCATTCTATATAGCTTGTTCGGGCAGACCTGGGCCGGTACTGGTTGATATTACCAAGAACGCTCAAAATGAAATGATCGAGGAAGCCGAGTATCATCGCTGCGAAGGTATCCGGACCTACAGGCCAAAACCAGTGATGCAACAGTCACAAGTTGACGCAGCTGCTGCACTTATCAACGAAGCAAAACGGCCTTACATTCTCGCGGGCCAGGACATATTGTTATCTGGAGCAACGAAGGAGTTGAAGGAATTCTCAGAAAAAACCGGAATTCCAGTAGCATGTACGTTGCTTGGGCTTGGAAGTTTCCCGACGGACCATCCAAACTACGTGGGATTTCTTGGAATGCACGGAAATTACGGGCCTAACCTAAACACGAATGAATGTGATGTGCTTATCGGCATCGGCATGCGTTTTGACGATCGTGTAACGGGTAATGTTTCCAAGTATGCCCGTCAGGCAAGGGTTATTCACATAGAAATTGACAAAGCCGAAATACATAAGATAATAAAGGCCGAAGTGGCCGTCCATGCAGACGCCAAGGAAGCGTTACAGGCACTGATAAAGAAATGTAAACCCAACCAACACAAAGAGTGGATCGACAGGTTTACCAAACTCAATGACTTAGAATACGAAAAAGTCACGACTAAGGAATTCAATCCATCAGGGGTATTAACTATGGCCGAGGTGGTGCACCACATTTCCAATTTCACCAATGGTGAGGCAGTTGTTGTGACTGACGTAGGCCAGCATCAAATGACGACGTCGAGATACTATAAGTTCAAAAATCCGCGGACCTGCGTGACGTCTGGCGGCGCGGGAACTATGGGATTCGCACTGCCTGCTGCAATGGGCGCAAAACTTGGTGTTCCTGAAAAGGAGGTTATCGCCGTCATCGGTGATGGCGGATATCAAATGACTGTGCAGGAATTAGGCACGATCATGCAGTATAAAATACCCGTAAAGATCGTTGTGCTAAACAACAACTTCCTGGGTATGGTACGGCAATGGCAACAGCTCTTCCATGGCAAGAGGTACTCCTGCACGGAAATGCAGAATCCCGACTTTGTAAAAATCGCTGAGGCATACAGCATACCCGCAAGGAAAGTTGAGAATAGGGAGGACCTTCAGGGCGCGATCAAAGAAATGCTGGCGGCTAAAACGCCTTACTTCCTGGAAGCAGTGGTTGGCAAAGAAGACAACGTGTTCCCTATGGTACCCGCAGGTCAAGGTGTAGCAGATGTGTTATTGGAGGCTCCGAAAGCCGGCCAATAACATTGACTTAACGAAATTTTTTTATGAAACAGGAATTCACACTCGAGATTCATTCTGATAATAACTTTTCAGTCCTGAACAGAATTGTAAATATTTTGAACCGGAGAAGGGTCAGGATAAAGAAACTTATAGCACATGAGGACGAAAGCGACTTCAAAAGAGGAGTTGCCGTAGTACTACTGTTTACAACTGCCGATATGATGGAAAAAGTAAAGCATCAACTGGAGAAACTAATCGAGGTTGAAAACGCAGTGTACTACGAAGGAAGCAGCGAATACTGCGAACTGAGCTCAAAGCACTCGGAGGTATAGAGGTATAGGGTCTAAGGAATAAGGAAGGAAGTAACACACCCTCGCCCACACCAACTAAATTCTAAATTCTAAATTCTAAATTCTAATATCTTAACGATTAACTAATAACTAACAACAATGGCACAAATCAATTTTGGTGGAACGATCGAAGAGGTTGTAACCCGCGAAGAATTTCCAATGGAAAAGGCGCTCGATATAATGAAGAATGAAACGATTGCAATTATCGGCTATGGTGTTCAGGGCCCAGCACAGGCTCTTAACCTTCGCGATAATGGTTTCAAAGTAATTGTCGGTCAGCGAAAAGGATCAAAAACATGGAATAAAGCCGTTGAACACGGATGGGTGCCCGGAGAAACTTTATTCGATATCGAAGAAGCCGCAAAAAAAGGAACAATTATCCAGTTCCTTCTTTCCGACGCGGGACAGATTGAGCTGTGGCCAAAAATCAAGGCTCACGTCACCAAGGGCAAGACATTGTATTTCTCTCACGGCTTCGGTATAACGTTTAAGGAACAAACAGGTATCGTACCTCCTGCTGACGTTGACGTGATACTTGCCGCTCCAAAAGGTTCAGGAACATCAGTGCGCCGACTCTTTCTTCAGGGAAAAGGGATCAACGCCAGCTATGCAGTGTTCCAGGATGCGACCGGAAAAGCAAAAACAAAAGCTATCGCGCTTGGCATCGGTGTCGGCGCCGGATACTTGTTCGAGACTGATTTCAAAAAAGAAGTTTACTCAGATCTTACCGGTGAACGCGGCACGTTGATGGGCGCTATTGCCGGAATCTTTGAAGCACAATATGAAGTGCTTCGCGCAAATGGTCACTCCCCATCGGAAGCATTTAATGAAACAGTAGAGGAGTTAACACAAAGCCTTATGCCACTCGTTGCTGAGAATGGTATGGATTGGATGTATGCTAACTGCTCCACTACTGCTCAGCGTGGTGCCCTCGATTGGAAAAAGAAATTTAAAGCCGCAACACTTCCAGTGTTCCAGGAGCTTTATAAGAGTGTTGCTACGGGCCAGGAAGCAAAGCGTACAATAGAAACGTGCAGCAAGCCTGACTACCGTGAAAAACTTGCGGAAGAATTAAAAGAGGTTCGCGAAAGTGAACTTTGGCAGGCTGGTGCTGCGGTACGCAAGCTCAGACCTGAGAAAGCTACCGTTGAAGCAAGTATGATCAACTAAAATTATCACACCCTGGCATTGAAAAGATGCCAGGGTAAAAATGCATCTCTCCCCCATGATGTCCACACAAAAAACGTACGATCTGAATATAAATGCCGCCGCTTACGCGCTTAAGTCAGTCGTGCTGAAGACGCCACTGCAATACCATCGCAAGCTGTCTGAGAAATTTAATTCAGAGATCTATGTTAAGCGCGAGGACCTGCAGGTTGTTCGCTCATATAAGATCCGCGGCGCATATAACCTCATTCAAAGTCTAAACGAAGAACAACGCAAGCGTGGCGTAGTCTGCGCGAGCGCCGGCAACCATGCGCAAGGAGTTGCCTTCGCCTGCAAGTATCTCGATATCAAAGGTGTGATATACATGCCTGCAATTACGCCGAAACAAAAGATCAATCAGGTTAAAATGTTTGGCGGAAGCAATATCGAGATCGTGTTGATCGGCGATACCTATGATGAATGTCAGGTACATGCGATCGAGTTTAGCAAGGACAAGGATATGACGTTCATTCCACCTTTCGATCACTTAAAAGTAATCGAAGGACAAGGAACAGTAGGAAAGGAGATATTAGATGAGGTGTCGAACATCGATTATATTTTTATTCCGATCGGAGGCGGTGGGCTTTGTTCTGGTGTGGGCCAATACTTTAAAGTGTTTTCTCCGCAGACAAAGATCATTGGTGTTGAACCATTAGGTGCTCCTTCGATGAAGGAAGCGCTCAAAGCCGGGAAGCCGGTAGTATTGGATCATATCCAGAAGTTTGTAGATGGAGCAGCGGTAAAACGCGTGGGCGACCTGACCTTCGAGCTCTGCAAGGATACGTTGTCGGATATGCTGCTCGTGCCGGAAGGCAAAGTAAGCTCTACCATACTACAACTCTACAACGAAGATGCTATTGTCGCAGAACCGGCAGGGGCCCTTGCTATCGCATCACTTGACCAGTATGCCGATCAGATCAAAGGCAAAAAAGTTGTATGCATTCTGAGCGGCGGAAACAACGATATCGACCGGATGCAGGAGATCAAGGAAAGATCATTGCTTTACGAAGGCCTAAAACATTACTTCATCGTACGTTTTGCTCAACGCCCAGGGGCGCTTAAAGAGTTTGTGAACGATATCCTTGGCCCTAACGATGACATCGTTCGTTTCGAATTCATTCAGAAGAACAACAAAGAAAGTGGTCCTGCATTGATCGGCATCGAAGTTAAATCAAAAGAGGATTTTAATTCCCTTATCGCACGTATGGATGGCCACAGGCTCAACTATACACTGGTAAATCAGAATGAGAATCTGTTTGAATATCTTGTGTAGGGCGAGAAAGGTATAGGGTATAGGGTATAAGGACTAGTGCCACACCGCACCCCAAATCCCGCGCTCACGGTTAACGATTAACGGATAACGGTTAACGTTAACCTCCTCAAAAATCAAAGTTCGGATTCTGCCAGCCCATCGGTATATCGGCTTCGAAGTTTCCGTCGGGCGTTTTGATGCGCATCTCTAACCGGCCTTCGACTCTAAACCCAAGGGACTGATATAACTCAATAGCCTTGACGTTGCTTTCCCGCGCGATGAGCTCCACTTTGCCAATATCGATGCGGTTGCGCCCAATCTCCTCAAGGAAGATCGTGAGGATTGTTCGTCCTATTTTTTTTCCCTGAAATTGCGGGTGCACAAGAATGGTTACTTCGCCAAGCACATGATCGAAGACTGAAACACCCATTTTAAAGCCGTGAACTTCCGCAATAAGTTCTTCGGGATCATCCGGATGTTCTCCCACGATGATCACCCCTGTGGCAAGGCTCTTAAGAATAAAATTCTTAACATAATCCTCAGTAATCTCATGTTCAAGTCGTGCAATACCACTTCCGTCGCGGGCAACGGCTTTGTAAAGTCTTATCAATCGCGACAAGTCGCCTATGTCGGCTGTACGGTAGCGAATCAGTGTTTTTTTGGTTTAGAGTAATGGAAATTTTACGGCTATTCGACTATCATTAAAACTTCAAACTAAAAAACAAAATGCCCTCCGGAATTCTCGGAAGGCATCTTGCTCGCATTGACACGCTCTTAGAGATTTGGCTGAGGCGTGGTTCTGAGATATGGTTTAATACGCTTGTGTCCTTTGGGGAACTTGGCTGGTATGTCCTCATCTTTTACTGCTGTTGTAATAATTACATCTTCGCCATGCTTCCAATTTACGGGCGTTGCAACACTGTATCCGGCAGTGAGCTGCAAGCTGTCAATGACCCGCAAAATTTCGTCAAAGTTGCGGCCGGTTGACGCAGGATATGTTATCGTCAACTTGACTTTTTTGTCGGGCCCGATAACAAATACCGAACGCACGGTAAACTTATCTGTAACAGCAGGATGAACCATATCGTACAGGTTAGCGATCTTGAATTCCGGGTCAGCAATCAATGGATAATTGACAACTGTTTTTTGCGTTTCGTTGATATCACCAATCCATTTGCGATGCGATTCGAGTGGATCGGCGCTGAGCGCGATAATTTTCACATTGCGCTTTAGAAATTCACCCTTCAGTTTTGCGACTTCACCGAGTTCAGTGGTGCATACGGGAGTAAAATCTGCAGGATGTGAAAATAAAACACCCCAGCCTGAGCCAAGCCATTCATGAAATTTGATGGTGCCTTCGGTGGTTTCCGCGGTAAAATCTGGAGCGGGTTCGCCTAGTCTGATTGCCATAAGTTTAATTTTTTAGGGTTGCTATTTTTTAGTCTCTAACTGTGAATTTGAAACTATAGTTTAGAAAGATCAAAAAAAGATGGGCTTTTCCCCATGTTTATGGGGCCTTCTTTTTCTTGGCGCGCAGTTTTGTTTCTGTTTTCACCATGTCGTCCAATGTGTCGCCCTTAAGCATTTCGACTGTGGCGTTCCTGACCTGCAAAAAAGCATGTCTCACACTGCAGGTCTCTTCGTCTTCGCATTCTTCACAGGACTCGTAGAATTTGAACGTTGCGCACGGTACTGCGGCGATCGCGCCATCGAATAGTCGCACGATTTCAGCAAGGTTCACTTCTGCCGGCGCACGTCTCAACAAATAACCACCACCCTTTCCTTGCTTGCTTCCCAAAATTCCGGCTCTCTTCAAATCCAGTAAAATAGTTTCCAAAAACTTTTTGGGTATAGAGCAAGCATCAGAAATATCTTTGATGAGGAATTTGTGCGAAGGATTCTTCGCCATATGTACAAGAGCGTGAATGGCATATTTACATTTCTTCGAAAGCATAATTGGGACAATTTAGTAATTTACGGGGCTTCCCGAGGAAGAATGATGAATGATGAATGCTTTGCCCGCCGACCGCGTGCGGCCCGATAATTATCGTGGCTATAGCGGAGGCGCAAGCAACTGCCGCAGTGCGAAGGGAGGAATGACGAGTGATTAGCCGTCAATTTTTAGCCGAGATAGCTCAGGGGTAGAGCAGCTGTTTCGTAAACAGCAGGTCGTGGGTTCAAATCCCATTCTCGGCTCAGTTTATTTGGTGATTTGGGGATGTTCAAATCCCATCATCGCCCGACGTAGTCCCGAGCACTCGGGCTGAGACGGGTTAGGCGGGGCGGTGATGGCTCCTTTTCGGATTTAGCGCAAAAGGCGACGCCTTAGTCCAACGTAGAAGCCCCGGCGAAGTCAGACCGCGCGTTCGTAGCCCGATTGTCTCGGACGAAATCAGATTCAAATTCCCGTTGTCGACTCGTTTTGATTGAGCAAAGGGCGGGCGTCAAATCCATTCTCGGCTCGTGTTTTAATTCAGAAGAATGAAATATTTCAAAGATCTTTTCAAGTTTTGACATTCGGCTTTGAATAAGTGTGAAGGGCATCGCAATGAGGATATTTGCACAGAAGCCGTCGAATTCGCTGTGGATGGACCGCTATGGTTAGTTTATCAGAAGAGATATGTAAGCGTTGGTGTGTAAAGAAATAAGTAATTTTATTCATTAAAAGTTACGTTGTCTAAAATTTTGATGGGCTATGAACTCTCCACCAGGTACCATGAGTTTAATCATCAGGTTTTGGATCCTTCCATTTGTAATTACTTGTGTTCCTTCATCTAAAACCTTTTCACAATCAAATATTGACAGCCTGGATCAATTGCTGTTACGCTATACGGCGAAGGACTCGATACGCGCCAACATTTTAAACGAAGCCGGCTACGATTACTGGGTCGTCGATGCAAGTAAATCTGAGCGATATGGCAAAGAAGCTTTGGAGCTGTCAGAGAAATTAAATTTTAAGCCCGGAGTCGCCATGGCAAACCGAGTGATCGGTGTATCGCACTGGGCGCGTGGGAATTTTTACCAGGCCCTCACATATTTGTTTAAATCTCTGGAACAATATACGCAGCTTCAGGATCTATTGGGAGAGGGAAACACTACGCTCAACATCGGGCTTGTCTACAGTGATCAGACTTACTATAAAGAAGCCCTAATTCATTTTTTCCAAGCTGAGAAAATATTCGAATACTTAAAAAGAGATGACCGGCTAGCTACGACCTATTCAAAGATTGGGACAGTTTATATCGACCAGAAAAAATATGATGAGGGGTATGCATATCTTATCAAAGCCTTAGACATTCATCAGAAAAACAATTACGTTTTTGGCGTGTTGGAGGCATGCAATCGTTTAGGAATCCTTTATCGGGACCAGGGAAACTATGAAGACGCTGAAAAATATCTTCAGCGATCCCTGGCACTTGCCCAACAGCGTAATGATCATGAGCATATTGCAAAAAATCTGGAGAACCTTGGCAGCATCCAGTTGAAAAAAGGGAATTACGCACAAGCTGAACGATACTTAATGCGTGGCTATCCAATTGCCGAGAAACATGGATACAAAAAATGGCTACGGGATATAACCTTAGATCTCAAAAATCTGTACATGCTGATTGGTAATGACAAGGCTGCGTTATTTTACTTTGAGAAGTATCAGCTCGTTAAGGATAGTATATTCAATGAAGAAAAGGCTTTGCAAATGGCCAATCTTCAGATTGATCAAGAGATAAAAGAAAAGGAACAGAACCTGAAGCTCCGCACACAAGAAATAATTCTTCTGGAGGAACAAGCACGTTTTGATAGATTAACAACAATTGTGTTGATTGGATTGATTTTAACACTTGCCATTGTAACCCTCATTATTTTCCGTAATCAGAAATTCAGGATCAAGAAAAATGAGCAACTACTACTGAACAACCGGCAACTATATGAATCACAGCAGGCGTTAACACAAGCAAAGTTGGAAAATGCCCAGCTCAGAGAAGAAGAATTGAACCTTGCGTTATCTTTTAAAAATAAAGAGTTGACATCTTATACCATGAATTTTATTCATAAAAATGAGTTATTGGATGAACTCAGGAAAAAACTCGAAAACCTAAAAAAACAAGTTGATGCTTCCCTAGCAAAAGAACTCAACACCATTCTGCGTCTTGTTCAAACCAACCAAAACATCGATAAAGACTGGGAAGATTTTAAGCGAACGTTTGAAAATGTCCATCATAACTTCTTTTCGCAGTTACTTGCTCAGTGTCCCGAACTAAGCCCAACTGAACTTAAACTTTGTGCGCTGATCAAACTTAATTTGGATCCTAAAGCAGTTGCCTCGATGCTGGGTATTTCGCCGGAAAGTGTCAAAACATCCCGTTATCGATTGCGGAAAAAGCTTGGATTACCACAAGAGCAAAGCCTCACAGATTTTATGATGGGAGTTTAGTCAACGCTGTCCATCATCAAGCAAATCAGTCGTAGAGCAATAATTTCAGCCATTTTTAGTCATTTTGTTCACCTTTTGTAGCCCTCCAACTCGGCAGTTGATCACTTGTTGTAACATCCATTCTCCAGCTCTTCCTGCAGTAAGCCGTTCTCTGTACTCGAAGTCGAATCGGCCGATAAGCTTCTAGTCAACCAAAAACAAAACATATCTAAAATGGAAAACATCAAAAAGAACCTTTCTCTATTAATCACCTTGCTTCTAGCCGGTATTGTTATTTCGTGTTCAGAAGATGACGACGTTACCGCCGATGACCTCCAAAAATCACTTGCGGCTGAACTCAGAACAAGTGGCACATTCGGGCAGTACCTGTCAGATAATAATGGCAGAGCGCTCTATTATTTTACTCCTGATTTCAATGGATCAAGTACTTGCAGCGGTGGATGCCTTACCGCTTGGCCTGCATTTTACATGGAGACTATTTCTGTGGGTAATGGTTTGAGCGCGACAGACTTCGGAACAATTACGCGCGCTGATGGAGCTAAGCAAACAACCTACAACGGTTGGCCTCTCTACTATTTTGCCGGAGATTCAAAATCGGGTGATGTAAACGGCGATGATGCCGATAAGAAGTGGTACGTCGCCAAGCCGGATTACTCCCTGATGGTGGCTGATAATGCTGACGGCGAAAAGTACATCGTAGATGCCTTAGGAAAAACACTTTATCTCTTTACGAATGATTCCGAAAATACAAGCACATGTAAGGACGGATGCATTGTCAATTGGCCGGTATTCCTCGATGAGTCCTTGACGGTTCCCTCATTCTTTGATCCTGCAGACTTTAGTACCATTACCCGGGAGGACGGTGCCAAGCAAACTACGTACAAGGGAATTCCGCTGTACTATTTTGTCCAGGACCAGGTCCGCGGCGATGCCAAGGGTGAGGGTTTTGGAGGTAAGTGGTTTACTGTTACAGATCTATAATTGTTGGGTTGGGATACCGGTGCGGTTATTACTGCATCGGTATTTTTAAATCTATCTATATGAAAAAGACTATTCATATCATTATTTTTTTCTTCATCGCATATGCATCGGGTTGTACGTATGAAACTGTAGAGACCGCATTGTGCGATAATCCTCCCACTATAGAACTAGTTTCAATCAAAGACTCGGAGTGCAATGCTTCCGTCGGTAGGATCGAAGTTATAGGTGTCGGTGGTCTTGGAGGTCTCGAATACAGTAGGGATGGCGTTAATTTTGAGTCAACACCATTTTTTGACGATCTGGCGTCGGGCATTTACGAAATCAGCGTCCGCGACGAAAAAGGATGTATAGCGTCGCTTGAAGCTGAAGTTAAGAATTCCGAAGGGTTGAATATAAGTGTCATCGCCACTCCTTCAGGTTGTAATCTATCCAGCGGTAGCGTTGTTATTACGGCAACTGGAGGGAAACCACCATATCGATTCATGGTTGGGGATGATGCCTCTGACAACAATCAGTTCAACAATCTCTCATCGGGCACTTACACCGCTTCTGTTAGCGATGCATCAGGTTGTACTACTGAGCGCGAAGTTGCGATCTTAACTGGACAGGAATTTAGCACTATAAAGTCTATCATCAGCGCCAGCTGTGCAACCAGTAGTTGTCATGGTGGGAGTATTTCACCCGACTTTCGGAACAATCAGAATATCATTAATAACGCAGGAAATATTTCAGTACGTACCGGCAACAAAAGTATGCCACCTTCAGCCCCTCTGTCTGACAATCAAATTCAGTCTATCGCATGCTGGGCAGAAGATGGAGGCCTAGCGAATTGACCAGTACATTTTCTGTTTGCATGCGACCAAGTCATTATTCTTTCAAAATCAACAAAAAATAATTATGAGCTCTAAAAACATTCGAATAACACTTCTGTTTCTTTTAGTAACCGTATTTTCATTTGCCCAACCGCGCTATGTAACTCGTGATGGGCATATCTCCTTCTTCTCGGAAGCCCCTCTTGAAAATATAGAGGCACATAACCACTTGGTGGTCTCACTCTTAGATATCGAGAAGAGTGAGGTAGTTGCCAGTCTGTTCATCAAAGACTTCAAATTCGACAAATCCCTTATGCAGGAGCACTTTAATGAAAACTATTTGGAGTCTGACAAATTTCCTAAAGCTACATTCCAGGGAGTTCTAAAGGGCGGGCATCCCATCGATGTAACAAAGAATGGCACTTACCAAGTCGAGACGGATGGTAAATTCACCCTGCATGGTGTAACAAAAGAAATCAACATAGCAGGCACACTTGAGGTTAAGGACAATGCAGTTTTTGTGAAAGCAAAATTTAAAATCGCTATTCGCGATTATAAAATTGATGTGCCCACTATCGTGGTTAAAAATATCGCAGAGATAGTAGAAGTAACAGTAGACCTTAAATACTCTCCCCAAAAAATTTGAATGTAATGATGAAAATATTCCTTAGCGCGGGTTTATTCCTGGGATTGGAATTTTCTGTCCACGCACAAGAAGATCTACTTGCTTCGATAGAAGCAGAAATGAAGGAGCCAATTCAATATGCTGAAGCTACGTTTAAAGGGAGTAGGCTTATAAATGGCCACTCCGTTATTACTCGGAAGAGATCTTCGTTGGAGTTTTTGATTTCACACCGTTTTGGTAGAATCAATAGTGGTGCATATGAATTTTTTGGGCTCGATGGAGCCAACGTCAGATTTGGTTTAGAGTATGGGCTGACCAATCAATTGACTCTGGGAATAGGAAGGAATTCCTTTCAAAAAACTTATGATGGATTTGCCAAATATGCCTTGGCACGTCAGCACAAAGGGGAGAAGAATTTTCCTGTGTCTGTCACGTGGTTTTCAAGTATGGCAGTAAAAACATTAAAGCAAGCTGAGCCTGCAGATGACAACTCATTTTCATCCAAGATTGCGTATAGTCACCTCATTTTAATTGCACGCAAATTCAGCCCTTCGATTTCCTTACAGATCATGCCAGCACTAATCCATCGTAATGAAGTAAATGATCCTCAGAAAAACGATATCTATGCGTTAGGAGCTGGCGGGCGAGTTAAGCTTTCAAAACGATTGTCGTTGAACATGGAATACTATTATCGTTTTAATACAGATGAGTTGGATCCCTATCACAATTCTATCGCGATTGGTGTTGATATTGAGACCGGTGGACACGTGTTTCAGCTACACCTGACTAATTCGCAAGCAATGATTGAAAAAGGATTTGTGGCAGAAACAACAGGGGATTTCTTCGATGGGGATATTCATTTCGGTTTTAATATCTCGCGCGTTTTTTAATCAGATGAAGATAGGAGTCAGGAGTCGGAATGTGGGGTGGGTGTGTTGGGGCTCTCGGCTCGCTTTGCTCGACGAAGCCCCGTCCCGATAACTATCGGGATCGGGGCGCAGTCGGGTGATTTCTGGCCCGAACGGTTCTCACCAGCCAGATCAGTGACCGGATAGTGCATAATTTATCATTTCTATTAGCTAAGGCAAAACCGGCATAATATAGACGCTCAATCATATTGATATACCTGGATAAATTGGTATATCATAAATGTGGATTTAAGCAGGCGGTTGTTGGTCAATTTTCCCGTTCCGATGTCTACAATTAGTAAGGCTTGATGAGTTGGTTCCAGACGTACCCCATCCAAGCCCAGGCGGCTTTGCGGATTATCTGCTGTTTCTCGGTGTGCTATTTCAATTGTGAGATTCTCACTCGCTATTTACCATCTAAATTCATCGTCTTCAATAATGCTATAAACCTTGGCTCCATTCTCAGTGGGTCGAAGGTAGGATCCACGCTCAAAATATACATCCAAATATCTCGTAACTGATACGCCTTCTCTAAACTAGTCAACGCTCTGTCGTAATCGTTCATAACCAGATAGGCACGTGCCACATGATATGGTGACTGATTTGGATTTTCGGCTAAGGTTTTGTCCAGTTCAAGCTGAGCGTTGATCTTGTCTCCGGAAATGCCGTAGGCGTAGCTCAGGTTTGGTCCCCTGTAGTAGAATATCTTCGAGGTCCCTTCGCTTTCGAGTTGTTTGATAATCTCGAATGCGGGTATGAATTCCTTCTTTGCCAGGAGTACATAAGCCAGATTGCCGGCTGCAAGATTAAATCCCGGATTAAGAGTCAGAGTTTTTTTTAGCTGCACGGATGCAGAATCATATTGTCGGGCTAAGTAATAATTTCGTCCCAACACGTAGTTCAGATTGGCCGAAAGTGGATCGAGTGCTAGCGCTCGCTTGATTTCCTGGATGCCTTTCTGCGTATTCTGTCCCGTGTATTGTAAAAGGTTGCCATAAAATAAATGAGCGGTAGGATTATTGTTATTTAGAGCAATTGACTTTTCCAATGTGCGTTTTGATTTGATCCAATCGTAATCAAAGGCGGACTCAATAAAACCTAATGTGGAAAGGGCTTCTCCGAGAGTGTTATCCAATGCCAGAGCCCTAGTCGCATAGTCTTTTGCGATCGGTATGGCCTCCAGTTGTGAAAGACCACTGTTAGGATAGATGTAAAGATCAGCAAGGCCAGAATAGGCAAGAGCGTAGTCCGGATCAAGTTCGACGGCTTTTTTGTAGTACATCTCAGCGCTGTCAAAACTTGCTTTGGTGCGGTTATCCCAGAAGTGGCGACCCTTGCGATAAAATTTATAAGCTTGCGGATTGTCAGTATCCCTCTTTGCAAGGGAACCTTTTTCCTCCGATGTTAACCTTGCCTTCAATGCAGTGACCACGTTTTCCGAAACATCCGTTTGAACGGCGAAAATGTCGTTCCCGTCCTGGTAGTCATAATCTTCCGACCAAAGATGATGACCACTCTTGGCATTTATCAATTGAACCGTGATTCTGATTTTTTCTCCTTTTTTCCGCACGCTTCCTTCCAATACGGTTGCTACCCCAAGCTCCCTTCCGATCTCTTCTAATGAAATTTTAGCTCCTTTGTACTTCATCGAAGAGGTTCTTGAAATGACCTGAAGGTCTTTGACTTTAGAAAGATGGTTAAGGATTTCTTCCATCATGCCATCACAAAACCACTCTTGATCCTTTGCTTGGCTAAAGTCTGTGAATGGAAGGACAGCAATTGATTTGTCGTGCTCAAGTCCACTTCTGTCCCGGTTGTAATAAAGAAAAAATAGCACGGATGATGCTAACAAAAATGTCAATCCTAACGCGATTAGAATTCTCGTTCCCCTCTGGGCCGGAGGATGATTGTCAACGTTTCGATTTAAATCACCACGCTCACCCGTGATGTTGGTGGCGCCCACTATTACTCTGTAAATGCGAACGGGTGCTGATACATTCTTAAGATGCTGGGCGTTGACAAATTCGGAGGTGATGTCATTCTTGTTAATGACATTGCTATGAACCGACTCAGATATCCAAATTGCACCGGGAGGTGTTACTGACTGTATTCGCGCTGCAACATTGACCCCTTCACCAAATATATCTTCGTTTTCAAAAACAATTTCCCCCAAAGCAATACCAATACGCAATTGATATATACCCGCTGCGCTGCAGGCCTGCTGGATCTTTATGGCTGCATAAACGGCGTCAGTGGCGGCATTAAACGAAGCCATCACTCCGTCGCCGAGTTCCTTTATCCAGCGACCACGGTATTCTTCAATAATGGGTCTTTGAATCTGTCGGTTGTTCTCAAGGACTTCAAGCGCCTTCTTTTCATCATGTCCCATCAGCGCTGTGTAACCGACGATATCAGTAAACATAATCACCGAAAGCTGGTGGTATGAAGGCAAGGGGTCAAAATTTAGCGAGACTACCAAGTTAACTAATTCTGGGGGTTATTGTGAGATAAAACTCCCCATGCCCTAGCTCGTAATCCATCACTTATAACTCTTTTGTTAAGTCCCAAAAACCTTCTTACTTTTGTCGCCCTCGCCAACAAAAAAATGCCCAGGTGGCGAAATTGGTAGACGCACTACTTTGAGGTGGTAGCGCCCGAAAGGGTGTGCTGGTTCGAGTCCAGTTCTGGGCACCAAATCCTTCTGATGGAGGTGAAAAATGTTGGGATGCAGTCGTGTCCCAACATTTATTATTATGCCGAAGTGGTGAAATTGGTAGACACGCACGTTTCAGGGGCGTGTGGCGCAAGCTGTGCGGGTTCGAGTCCCGCCTTCGGCACCAGTATTAAAGGAGGGTGCCTTCGGCACCAAGTAAAAAGGGATGTGTTGATACATCCCTTTTTCATTTATCTCTAAACTACTTTTTCTTTAGCCGTCTTATTTCTTCCTGGAGCGCTAACACCGTGTGTGCTAATTGGTCGGCGGACGCAGGCGACATACCTTGTGGGTCAGGAAATTGATTAGAGAAAAATGCCTTGGCAAACCACACCTCCAGCACGTCTTCAATGTCAACGGGATAAGGCTGGTACTGACGATTGTCCGATACCAGCAACAACTTGGCTTCATCGTCCGCAAAATTGAAAACACGCTTAAAGACGATCCCATCCTGTTTTGTCACCAGTATATAGAGTTTTCCATTTTTAATAGACGTGATATTATCAATGTACTCGCCGAAGATGATCGTACCTGGCTGCATGGGCAGCATCGAATCACCCTGTATCTCAAACGCACGATATGTTTTGTTTCTCGGCAATACAGGCATGCTGATCTTCGGAAGCTCTTTTACAAACTCTACATCCTGATAACCTGATAAATAACCGGCTGATGCTTTTTGTGTCACCAGCTCAACATTCTCTCTATTCGTACTATCAACGGTGATGGCCAGGATCTCCCTGCCTCGGGTCGTTGAGATTGCCTTTCGATCTCTGTCGCCCTTACTGAGATCGAGTTTTACAAGATCGTCAAGGTTGACGTCAAATATCTTTGTAAGGTCAAGCAACGAGGCTAACGGAGGGGTTGAGCGCTCTTCCTCGTATGCACCAATTGCAGCTTGTTTCAGGCCGAGCTTTTCTGCCAGCTGTTTCTGCGTCATGCCTTGTTGAGCTCGTAGGAATTTTAGGTTCTTGTTAATAAATGCCATATCAATTGAATAGTGTAAGTGAATCAAAAATTTCTCGCGCAAACGCGCACGACTATACGAGTATGCACATCAAAATATTGAGCGGATCCACTCATCAGACTAAACCTTCCGCATAGAACGGAAAGGTTTAGTGAAGAGAGAGCCAACTCTACAGAACATATATTGCCCCAGCCTTAGGGCCGGGGTGGGTGTTGCTATGGCATTAACAACATTTCAAAACTAAAAAAATTAGTTTAAAAGAAAAAACAATTTACTAATAATTTTAGTTAATTAGAGGTGTGGAACGGAACATCATACACCTCGACCTCGATGCATTCTTTGTCGCCGTAGAATGCAAGAACAATCCCAGGCTTGTCGGCAAACCTCTTATTATAGGAGGCAGCAGTCGCAGGGGCGTGGTAGCCGCATGCAGTTATGAAACCCGGAGGTTCGGCGTTCATTCTGCAATGCCAATGTACCTCGCCCTTCAACTTTGTCCCGATGCTAAGGTCATATCGGGAGACATGGAATCTTACAGCAAAAACTCTCATGAAGTGACGGAGATTATAGCAGGCTCCGCTCCTCTTTTTGAAAAGTCTTCAGTTGATGAATTTTACATCGACGCCAGTGGAATGGACAGGTACTTCGGTGCTTTCAAATGGGCTATTGAACTTCGACGAAAAATAATGAAAGAAAGTGGACTGCCTATATCATTGGGAATGTCCGTGAATAAACTCGTATCCAAAGTAACTACAAACGAGTTCAAGCCAAACGCTGAAAAACAAATCCCTCCAGGCACTGAAAGAGATTTCCTGGCTCCGCTTTCGGTAGACAAGATCCCTATGATCGGAAAACAGACTTCATCTTTTCTTTATGACATGGGAGTTCGAAAAGTGGAGACCCTTCGCGAAATGCCGATGAAATTCCTCGTTAGCGCATTTGGTAAGAATGGGATCAGCCTCTGGAATAAGGCGCATGGAATCGATGAATCTCCGGTGGTTTCTCATAGCGAACAGAAGTCTATATCAACAGAGTGTACGTTCGAAGAAGATACGATCGATGTTAAACGA
>Ga0111539_10003471_pt1 | contig 20761 bp, 17 predicted proteins | sample RhiMethybrSRZTD1_FD_79667 | JGI IMG/M metagenome (GOLD analysis project Ga0111539, IMG submission 79667) | Populus rhizosphere microbial communities from Tennessee, USA - Rhizosphere MetaG P. TD hybrid SRZTD1 (version 2) (version 2) | ecosystem: Host-associated > Plants > Roots > Rhizosphere >...
CCCTGCAGGTCCTGGTCGAAGTAGACGAACACGTTGCGGCACGATATCAGGTGCACCTCGGCGAATGCAGCGTCGGTCGCGAGGCTGTGATCCGAGAACGAAATCCGCCGGTTGAGCATCCGGCTGAAGGCAGCCCCCGAGCTCGCTGCAGCGTAGTAGTTCGACAGCGAGGTCCGGCCGCCCGCGCCCGAATAGTTCTCGGAAAAAGTGCGCACGCGGTCGACGCCGTAAACACCCGCCCTGGCGATTTCCAGACTCGCTGCGTCGATGTCCGTTGCATAGATCAGCGAACGTTCGAGCAGGCCTTCCTCGTGGAGCATGATCGCCATCGAGTAGGCTTCCTCGCCGGTGCCGCACCCCGCCACCCAGATTCTGGGCGAGGCGTAGGTCGCCAGGTACGGGACGACGGTCCGCCTGAGCACGCCGTAGTAGGACGGATCTCGGAAAAGATCGCTCACCTGGACCGTCAGGTAAGGCAAGAGCTTCGAGAACACCGCCGGCTCTTCCAGGGCGCCGGCGAGAAGACGCGCGATCGGAATCCCGAGGTTCGACTCGGCACGAGTGACGCTCCGTTGCATCGACGCCCGCGCATAAGATCTGAAATCGTAGTGATACTTTCGGTAGATGGTCTCGAGCAGCTGGTCGAGCTGGTCGCCGTCTAAGGCAGCGTCGGGCATCGTCATCGAGGCATCCAAACCCTGAGCAGCGACAACAGCGAGTCGACCTGGATCGGCTTCGCGATGTAGTCGTTCGCTCCCGCTTCGAGGCAGTGCTGGCGGTCGTCGGGCATTGCTTTGGCGGTCAAGGCGACGATCGGAAGTGAAGCCCGCGGATTTTTGGCATCTTTGCGGATCTCGCGGATCGCAGTGAGGCCGTCCATCTCGGGCATCATGATATCCATCAAGACCAGGTCGACGGCTGGCGGCTCGGAAAGCCGCGCGAGTGCCTCGTGGCCATTGCGTGCGATGTCGACGGCCACGCCCTTCGGCTCGAGGACGCTGGTCAGCGCGAAAATGTTCCTGACGTCGTCCTCGACGAGCAAGACGCGTTTGCCCTCGAACCCGGGTTCCCGGTCCCGCGCCAGCCTCAGCATGCGTTGCTTTTCCGGCGACAGGTCGGCTTCGACCTGGTGGAGAAACAGCGTCACCTCCTCGAGCAGGCGCTCCGGCGAGCGCACGCCCTTGATGATGATGGACTTCGAGTAGCGCCGAAGCTGCTGCTCCTCGTCGAGACTGAGCATGCGCGCCGTGTAAACGATCACGGGCGGGAACGAGTAGCCCTCGTCTTCGATCATCCGATCGAGGAGCTCGAAACCGCTGACATCGGGCAGCATGAGATCGACGACGACGCAGTCGAAACTGGTGCTACGCAGTTGCGAGAGCGCCTCGGCAGCGGTCGCGACTGCCTCCACGCGAACGTTGTCCGCGGCCAGCAACCGAGTCACGGCGTCGCGTTGCACTGCGTCGTCTTCCACGACCAGGACGGCCTTCGTAGTGCGCGACAGTCGCGCTTTGAGCAGGCGCAGGGCGGTCGCGAGCTCCTCGCGCTCCACTGGTTTCAGCACGTACCCGACGGCTCCCATCTCGCGAGCGAGCTTCCGGTGATCGTGTACGGATACGACGTGGATCGGAACGTGACGGGTCGCTGGATCGCGCTTCAGGACCTCGAGAACCGTCAAACCCGATTGATCGGGAAGCCCGATGTCGAGCACGACCGCCACCGGTCGATAGGCGCGCGCGAGCCGCAATGCCTCGTCCGCCGAACGGGCAACGACGCATTGAAATTCGATCTCGCGCGCGAGGTCGCGCACGATCTCGGCAAACACCGGATCGTCCTCCACGATCAGCACGGTCCGTCGCGGATCGGAGATTTTTTCGCGATCGTCGTCGATGAACGGGCCTGCCGCGGCGGCCGGCGCGCCGCGGCTTTCGACCGGCCCCGCCACGAGCGGCTCGCGAGCCGGTCGCGGGGCTGCTTCGTCGAGCGCCGCTGGATGAAGCGCGGATGAGCTCGCCCCTCCCGCGCGGAGTGGGATCAGCAGGGTAAAGGTGCTCCCTTCACCGGGCTTGCTGCGCAGGCGAATCTCTCCGCCGAGCAACGTCGCGAGCTCACGGCAGATCGAGAGACCGAGGCCGGTGCCGCCGAACTTTCGATTCGTGGTGCCGTCGGCCTGGCGGAAGGCGTCGAAGATCACCTGGTGTTGTTCGACGGGAATGCCGATCCCCGTGTCCTCCACGCTGAAAGCGATCTGCCGCCGACCGCTGCTTGCAATCAAAAGCCGGATCGAACCCCGTTCCGTGAACTTCACCGCATTGGAGAGCAGATTCGTCAGGATCTGCTGCACGCGCTGGGCGTCGCTTTCGATGGCCTCGGGACAGCCGGGCTCGAGCACGATCGAAAGCACCAGGTTCCTGTCCGCGGCGAGGGGCTCGAAGCGCTGCCGCAGCTCGTTCACCAGACGATCGATGCGGACTTGGTCCAGGCTGAGATCGACCTTGCCGGCTTCGATCTTCGACAGGTCGAGAATGTCGTTGATCAGCGCGAGCAGGTCGTTACCCGCCGAGTAGATGCTCTGCGCGTATCTGACCTGTTCGGTCGAGAGGTTCCCTTCCTTGTTGTCGACGAGGAGCCTGGCCAGGATCAGCGAGCTGTTGAGCGGCGTCCGGAGCTCGTGCGACATGTTCGCGAGGAATTCGGACTTGTAACGGCTCGCGCGCTCGAGCTCGCTGGCCTTTTGCCGGAGCACGGTCTCGGTCGCGAGCAGGCTCTCCTTCTGTAGGCCGAGCGTGCGCGTCTGTTCGGCGAGCCGGTCGTTGACGGAGCGAAGCTCTTCCTGTTGCACCGTGAGCTCTTCTGCTTGCGCGCGCGACTCTTCCAGGAGCTGCTGAAGGCGAGCGCGCATTTCTGCCGAGCTGATCGCGAGCCCCGCTCCCGACGCTGCGCGGTCGAGCAGCTCGAGCTCTAGCTTGGAGAAACCCGCCAAGGAGCCGATCTCGATGACACCGCGTAGCTCGTCGTCGTGAACCAGGGGCACGACGATTAGATTCCTCGGGAAAGCCTCTCCGAGACCCCACTTGACCCGGACACCGTCCTCGGGAATGTCTTCGACGAGGATCCGGTTTTTCTCGAGCGCGGCTTGCCCGACGAGCCCCTCACCGATCTTGAAGCTCTCGCGGACGCCACTGTTCTCGGCCACGGCGTACTTCCCGGCCAGGCGCAGCGTTTCGCCGCCATTCTCGATCGTGTAGAGGGCTCCGATCTGCGCCCGTAGTACCCGGCACAGGTAGGCGATCACGCCTTGCGACAGCTCCTTGACGCTGGGGTTGCCGCTCATCGCCTGTCCGAGCCCCGCCAGGCTGGTGATCAGCCACAAGTGCTCTTCGTTCTTGTTCGCCGCCTCGCGTTCGGTCTCGATCAGCCGGCGCAGGTTCCGAGTCATGGTGTTGAACGCCTCGCCGAGCACCATGAGCTCGTCGGTTCCTGCGACCGGCGCGGACAGCGCGAGCTCTCCCGAGGCAATTCGATTGGCCGTATCCGCGAGCGCCCGCGCGCGTGCCGAAACGCTACGCATTATCGGCACGACCGCAACCGCCAGAACCAGCGTGGCAGCCGCCAGGAAAGCGAACTGCAGCACGTGGGCGCGCTCGACTTCGTCCTGCAGGAATTCTTGCTCGTCGTGGGCCGCCTGCGTGAAGTTTCGGGCGTCCGCCGAGAGCAGTTCGCGCAGCCCTTCCATCGACCTTGCGCGCTCTTCGGCCGGCGCGGCGAGGAAGCGCTCGAGCTTCGGTTCCCGGTCCGTGCGCCAGTCCTCGGCGGCTCGCTCGAGGGCCGCGAGCACGGTCGGCTCGTCGACGGCCGGCACACCTTGCGACGGGTCGCCGCGCAGCAGTGCCTGGAAGCGCGCGTCCATGGCTGTCATGGTTTCGCGCAGCGCCGCTTGTGCCCGGGAGCGAACGGCCTCGTCGTCGTGGTGGAACGCGATGCGCTCCGCGTAAAACAAGAGTTGATAGTCGTAGGTCGCCCCCGCGGCGAACATGTTCATCTTGCGCGAATCGCCGCTCATCGCGGACAGAATCGCCGTGTTGCCGGCGATCAGCACGGCCGTAAACACGAACATCACGAGCGCCACGCCGCCGAGCTTGGCGTTGAGGGTCTTCGTCCAGGGGAGCTTTTGGCCCATGGGGCCTCCAGAACGATTCGCTGACACGCGAATCCAAAATCGCGTCCCGTCTAGCACGGAAGCATCGACCACGCGATTTCTGACGGGCGCGCTCTGGACCGCGATACCGGCGAATCGTTGCGTTCTGCCTCGCCGGTCAACTCGTCATCGCCGAGGGCGGCCTCTTCGGCGCCTGACCGGCTCCGAAGTCGACCCGATCGAGGATGTCCTGCGCGAAGCGTTCGCTGAATCCGCACAAGAACGCGACGACAAGTAGGCGTTATTGCCGTCCCCGTTGCCGAAGGAAATCTTGATCAGGTCGTTGGCCATCACGAGCTAGATGACGAACGCGAAGGCGGTCGCCACGAAGGGCCGGCCGCCTCCGGAAATCACCAGCATCCACCACGAGATCTCCCTCCCCACGTCCAGCGTGGTCAGCCGCATCAACACGCTGACGATCGAGCCCAGCCCGGCAAACCAAATCAGCCCGGGCATGAGGTCGCTTGGAATAGCCGTCAGACGGTCAAAAATAGAATGCCGCTCACCACGCCGATCAGATAGCGAAGGCGATTTTGCGTCGCCATGTGCCGCGTGAAGATGTCTTCGGCCTGGTCGTAAAGGGCGGCTGCCGTGGCGATCGGCTTTGCGCGCGGTTGGTGTACCCGTCCAGCGCGTAGCCGGCGCTGATCACGGCGTTTAGCAGCAGCGCTTTCACCTCGACCCGCGAAGGAGAGCCAGGCTTGAGCGCGTATCCCATTCAGCCGGCGCCCACCGCCTTCGCCCCGTTTTGCGTCGCAACTCGCGGTTGCGAGCAACTGAAATTTGTAAACTCGAGGTAGCGACGTAGCGGAGGGGTGCCGCCCCTGGCACCGAGCGATGCCAGCGCCGGCACCGGAGCGATCCGAAATCACTTGTCTCGTTGGTTTGGTCCGGGATTGCGTCTATCGTGCGCGCACCATGAGCACGACGGATTGCGTTCGCGGCGCGTTGCTTGCTCTGCTCGTCGCGGGATGCGGAGCCGCCGATCCCGGCACCAGCGACTCGGCGAGCTCTGGCGATCCGCAAATCGACGGCGAAGTTGCGCGCGTGAAGCAGAGCTTGGGGGAAGCGACCTGCGGTAGCGTCAAGCCCTACGCGACGCTCTCTCCCGGCGGCGCGCCCCAAGGCATAGGCTCGGACTACACCTACGACGACCCACTGTGCCGTAACGCCTTCGTCATCGAGGACGACGGCGTGAAAGCCGGTGAATCTTACAGGGCAGGGTCGGTCAGCGGCTGGGACCTCTTCTGCGGCTTTCACTGGTCGCGCGCCACGCTCTGGCAGAAGCAGGCGAGCGCCTTCGTGCAGGTTCAAGACGTCACCACACTGGGCGGGACACTCGCGATTGTGCCCACTGGCCAGTGGTTCTGCCAGACCTACGCGCGCGTCACCGCGCCGGCCGCCGGTGACTACAAGATCATCACCGCCGCTGGGGTCCTGTTTGGTTCGTACACGAGAACCTCCGTGATCCGGGATTGACTCGCGCTGAGGCGCCTACGACTTTCCGACCAGAGTCGCCGAAATCTCGCGTACGTCGGCGATGATCTCGTCCGCTGTCGGCCGCGGCCGATGGACGATCAACCGCTTTACGCCGAGATCGGCAAAGCGCTGCACCGTATCGTGATCGAGCTTCGCGCGCGGCGTGACGCTGATCTCGAGTGGGCCGAGCGCGGCCGGCCGAGGGTACTTTTTCTGCGCCTCGCGCAACCCCTCGATGCACTTGGCCGTCCGCTCGAGGTCGAGCATGAAGCCATACCAGCCGTTCGCATGCTCGACTGCGCGCCGAAAAGCGGGCTCGGAGTGGCCGCCGATCACGATCGGCGGATGCGGCTGTTGCACCGGTCGCGGCTGTGCCTGAATCCCCGAGAACGCTACGAAGCGCCCCTCGTAGCGGGGTTGTGGCTGCGTCCAGAGCGCGAGGATCGCCGCGAGGTACTCCGTCGCACGCGCTCCCTTGTCGTCGAACGAAACTCCGAGCGCATCGAACTCGGCCTTCAGGTAACCGATGCCGAGCCCGAACAAGAGCCTCCCACCAGAAACGACGTCCACGCTCGCGAGCTCCTTCGCCAAGATCAGCGGGTTGCGCTGCGGCAAGATGATGATGCCGGTACCGAGGCGGATGGTTTTGGTGTGGGCGGCGACGTGCGCGAGCGCGACCGCCGGGTCGAGAAAGGGGACGTCGGGAGGCGAGGGAGACGGAGGAGCCTGGGGATCGGGAAGGACGACGTGTTCGCCGGTCCAGAGCGACTCGAAGCCGCCTTCTTCCGCGGCACGAGCGACGCGCCGCGCGGCCTCCGGATCCGCACAAGCGCCGAAGTTGATGCCGAATAGTCCGAATTTCATGATTGGTTTCTGGTGCTGCGGCGCGTGGCACGCAAGCTGCACGGCTCAGTCGGCCTGCGCCATCCGTCGCGGTGGCGCCAAGAAAGGAACGAGATGACGAAGAAATTTGCTGTGCTGATTGCAGTCGCTGCGCTCTTCATCGGTTGCGGCGGGTCCCAAAAATCGGCTGACGAGCCGCAAGACGGCCCGATGGAAAAAGCCGGCGAAAGCGTGGACGAAGGTGCAGAGAAGGTCGAAGAAACCGGTGAGAAAGCCGCCGAAAAGACCGGCGAAGCCGCCGAAAAAGCTGGCGACAAGATCGAGGAAAAGACCAAGGACGAAGAATAGCCAAGTCTTGTCACCGGAAGACTCGGGAGCTCACCTGTGATGTGAAACGTGACGCCCACGTCACGCTGAGGCGCCGAGCCGCGCCACGTTCTGAGGATCGCGGGAAGCTCTGGAGCACGTGCGCGTAGAACGACGTATGCTGAGAGGCTCGTTCATGCGACCGCGCTTCATCGCCACCGTCCGCGGTGCGGGTCTCGGGCTCGCTCTCTTGTCGGCCTGCGGTTCCGACGATTCGAGCCCGGGACCGTCCGGCTCGGGCGCCATCTCGGGAGCCGCAGGGTCCGTTGGCAGCGGCGGTTCTGCGGGCAGCGCCGGCTCTGCAGGCAGCGACGGAGCAGGTGGTGACACCGACGCTTCGGGTGGCGGCGGTGGGAGGGACGGTGGAACCGTCGACGGCGCGGGAGGAAGCGGCGGAAGCGTCGGCGGCGCCGCGGGAAGCGGCGGTCGGCAGTGCGCCAACGCAGACTGCACCTCGTACTGCGAAGGTAACGTGCTTCGCTATAGCTCGCCGATCGGAGGCTCGACGACCTTGTGCCCGAGCCAGTTCGGCTCGGTCTGCGAAGTGGGCAGCGGCACCGACAACACGATCCGGTGTTCCTGCGGTTCGGTGACGGAGACCGGCGTCTGCTACTCGCAAGGCGGTCCGTGGACCAACGCGGGCGCGGCGGTCTGGGCACGCTGCCAATATGGGACGGATCTCATGTTCTACGTCTGTGCGAAAGGCCGCTCGTGCGGCGATCCAGAGCCTTGCTTCTAAAAGATTCGGCCACCGTTCACGCGCGGATGTGGACGCGGGCTTCACGCCGTCTTGTCCGCGGTGGCAGAAGGGCACTCGTGCCGATCGCGATCGGCCTTCTGCTGGGCGGCTGCCGGCGCACCCCCGACCCGAGACTCGAGAAGGGCCGCACGCTCGGGCCGGCGCTCGACGCTCCGGCGGGTGCGAACTGGAACAGCGCGGCGGTCGAGTACGACGTCGACAGCAAACACACGTCCACGAACACGCCGCTCGGCCACTTGTCGGGAGAGGACTGGGTGGTGACCCACACCGCGCTGATCCGGCACCCGGGTGGGGAGGCGCGGATCGAGCTCGATCGGCGGGTCGATTGTTGCCGCACTTCCTATACGTTGATCGAGCTCGCGGCGCAGCGCTACGAGCTCAGGACCCATTCCAAGGATAAAGCGGCAATCCTGGTAGTGCGAAGCGACGGTAAGTTCGGCGCGCTTGCGGTCCGCGCGCCCGCCACGCCCGCGTACTGCAAACACTTGCCCAAGGACGCCGCCAGCTGGGACGCGGACGGCGCCGCGAGTCTCCACCTCGTGCGCGACATGCTGGGCGCCAGGGCCGTCACCGATTCTCCACCCGAGCACCGCCCTGATTCACGTGCTTTCGCTCATGACGAGGGACGCGCCGCGCTGGCCGCCGCGTGCGCCGAGCCCGACGACGCCGAGCTCGGACTGGCGATGCTCGAGTGGCATCTGCTGCGCGGCCGCGCGACGACCGAGATCAGCTTGATTGAGCAGACCCTCGGCGCTAGCGCGGCTCGCGAGGCTTGCCTCACGAACGCCGTGCAAAAACACGAGCGCGTGCGACTGCGCCTGCACGAAGTATTGCGAGATCGGCCCCCGGCTTACCAGGAGGGCGTTCGCTTCGTCATCGCCACCCGCGCGCTGGCCGCGGCAGCCGACGAGGCTTCGCAGGTCGTGCTCGCCGAGGCGACGCGCGACGCGCTCGCGTCGGAAGAGGTCTCCGCGGTCACGTACGGGTGGCCGCTGGTCCAGGAGCTGGTTCGGGCGCTTGCGCGGATCACGCAGACCCGGCGACGGGCTCCGCCGCTGGTGCGGCAAGTGCTCGCCGGGCTCGGCGCTTCGACCGACGTCGAGCTCGCCGCTTCCAGAAGGCTCGCTGCCGAGGCGCTCGCCCTCGTCAAAGCGCCGTGACCGAGTGCACTAGGGCGCAAGAAATGCCACGAAGGCCGCCGCTTGCCCCGAGGTGCTGCGCCGCTCGTGGGCTCGATCGAGCTCCAGGGTTTCCCAGTAGTTGCCGGCGACCGCCAGCCCCGACGCCGTGGAGGTGATACCGACGATCTCCACTTCGCTGGCGGACTTTCCGATCATCTTCGCGAACCGCACGGCCCCCGCAGCATCGAATCCGGCAACGTAGAGCTGCTCGTAAGCGGTGGCCGCGCCTTGGAGCGTCTTGTCGCCGATCCTGAGGTACTCCGACAGCGTGCCGGCCAGGTACAGGTCTCCCGAAGCGCTGAAAGCCGCTCTGTGTTCGTGCCCGCCGGAAATGCTGTCTCCCCTGACGAACGCACCGGTTCGATCGAGCGTGGTGAGGTAAGTCTCGCTAACCCCCACGCCGTCAGCGGCGAAGTCGACCCAACCGGTACCGAGCATGAAAATCGAGCTCGGTCGCACGATCAGGTCGTACAACGAGCCGCCCAGTGGCTCGAACGACACCCATTGCTTGAGCCAGCTACGATTACCCGCCGCGTCGAAGCCGGCGGCCGCAAGGCACGTTCTTTCGGAAGGGCAATCGATCGCCGAACCACCGAGGTCGGCCGCGTTCGGTCCAAAGCCCGCGATCACACTGGCGCCTGAAGCATCGATGCCCAGGGCAGGCAAGCTGACCGTGAGCTTTTTGATCCACGAAGGGTTGCCCAGCGCATCGAGGCGAGCCACGTAGAAATCGTCGCCGTCGCCCGGGGCGAGCTGGACACCGGCGCCGAAATCGACGCCCTTTGCACCGAGCTCCCCGGAAATTAGTAGGTTGCCTTGCGGGTCCGCGCCGAGCTTCAGCCATTCGTAGCCGAAGCCAGCTCTGAATGCCTTGCTCCAGATCGGCTCGCCCGTGGGTGACAGCTTTGCGACGAAGAGGGTGTAATCGCCGTCGAAGCGGAGCTGCTCGCTGCCGAGCGTGATGTATTCCGCGATGCCCACGAGATAGAGGTTTCCCGCCGGATCGGCTTCGAGCTGCACACTTTGCAGGAACTGTGCGTCGAACATGCGGTGCCAGGCGTAGTTTCCGGCGCCGTCGTACCCGACGAGCGTGACGTTGTCGCGCTCGAGCGAGACGCCTTTTCCTCCGATCTCGCCGTCGCCCCAGACCTCGAGGGCTAGCGTGACGTTGATGCCGTCGCTGGCAATGTCCATGACCGCGGCACGCACCGACGTGGCGATCGAAGTGCTGCGCTTGATCGAGCCCGGCGCTTGCGCATCCGCGTCCGTGCCCGCTTCCGGGGTTGCTCCGGCGGCTCCGGCAGTACCCGCCGAACCGCCAGCCCCCGCAGCTCCGCCTGTCGCGCCGCTCGAACCGCTGGCGCCAGCCGCACCGCCGGACGCCGCCGCGCCGGCGTCCGTGTGATCGGGCACTCTTGCAGCCCCCGTGCGCTCGCCGTCGCCACACGCGAAGGCGACGATGCTCGCGAGCGACGCCAGCGTGACACCCCTCGCGATCCCGCGTGTAAGCCCGTAGCGTAGAAGCACAGCCCGACCTCCCCGGTTGGTGTGGCCTACGTCGGCGAGGGAGAAAAGCTTCCCCCAACTCGCATCACCACACGTCTTTATCCAGCGTTCAGCAAAAACCGCCGCAAGCGCGCTCGCAGAAACAACCGCAACCGGTGCAGCAAAGAGCCTCGCCGCTACAGGACGCGAGGCATCGGTCGCAATCCTGACTGCATTCGCAGCCCGTGGATTCCGGCGTTGCTCCCTGAACGCAGGTCGCCGAACCACCGAACTCGCAAGCGGTGTTGCTACATTTGAACAATTCGAAAGTGCCGGAGCTACCGGGAGCTGCGTTGCACCAGAGAAATACCGCGTCGTTCATGCACTGGCGCTGCTCGGATCCGCACGGTCCATCGGGAGCACACAGACAACCGGAGCGCCCTTCTCGCGCATCGAAGACGCAGCCCACCGAATACTCGCCCGGATTGCAGACATTTTCGCAGGCGGAGGCCCGCCAGGAACCGTTCGTGCAAACCTCCACCGTGGAATCGCCGGCGCACCGGGTCGCGTTCGCCGAGCACGAGGCTCCGCCCGTCCCTCCCGTGCTCGCCCCTCCAGTGCCACCGGTCGCCCCACCGGTACCGCCTCCTGGCTGTTTCCAGCCATGCCGCTCGCCGCAGGCCAAGATTGAACCGTCGCCGGGTTCCTGGCCGTCACATTTTCCGACCTCCACGCCGCAGGCAGGAAACCAACAATCGTCGGAAGTCATGGATTGGCTGCATCGCGCAATGCAGGCAGAAACGTCGAAGTTCTCCGCGGGACACAGATCGGCGTAGCGCTGACACCAGTCGGCAGCGTTGTGGGAGCCGTAGGTCGCGCCGCCGGCGCCGGGCGCCACACAGTCGCCCGACACGCAGATGCGGTCGCCCTTGCAATCCGTGTCCGTCGAACAGCCCGAACTTTTTGGTTTGGACGAGCACGCGGCGGCCAGCGCGGCGAGCCAAACGACGATTCCGGTCTTCAGCACGAGGTACTCCAACGCGCGCGAAAGCGCGGGCCCAAAAGCAGTCAGCGCTGGAGAATAAAGTGATGCCGCGCCACCCAGCTATAGCGATTTGTTCGGGATTCGAACCCGAGGATCGCTACCACGGTTCGAAGCAATCATAGGTGTGGTGGCTGGCGATCTTCCCGTCGCGCATTTCGAAGAACATCGCGAAGCGAGCGGTCATCGTCTGGCCGGCCGGAAGACCGAGCACGTCCACCTTGAAGGTGGCGCGGAAGATCGTCTCGACGGCGACGCTATCGCCCTGCTCGATGCAGCTGACGATCTCGTAAGCCTGCCGCTCGACGATCTTGGCGCCGCTCTCGCCGGCCCGGCGCAAATCTGCGAGAGATCGAGTCACGCCTTTGGGCTGTAGCTTGTTGGGGAACTCCACCTGCACGGCATCGTCCGTGTACCAGTCCGTCTCGCGGCCGACGAGTCGGCCCTGCTCGATGGCATCGAGAAACCGGCGGATGAAATCGCGATGCGAGCCCATGGCGCGATTCTCTTCGCAGCCGCGGGCCCATGCAAAGTGCCGTCACGCAGCCGGGGCGCGGATATCGCTCGCTCGAGCGGCGACCTGCGAAGCGGCCGGACTAAGTGGACGCGCCTGTCTCTTCGATCATCGAAACAGACATCGCAGTTTGGCCTGCGTTCGCCCCAATTTTGGCCGAAGGCGCCACTGGTTGAGCTCACCGCCAGGTGGAACACTCACTGGGAATGCGAATCCATCGCGGCATTTTCTCGGGAGCCGTAGCGCTGATGGCGGTGGCTTGCGGCGATCTCGGAGCCAATCCGACCCAAAACGGCTTGAATTCTTCCTCTGGCGGGAACGCGGGTTCGGGCGCCGGAGGGAGCGGCCCGGCTTCTTGTCCGCCCAGTGTTACCCCCGGCGCTGTCCGGGCGATCCTTCAGGAGAACTGCGTTGCGTGTCACGGGACGCAGCTGCTGGCCGGCGCGCCCATGCCTCTGGTCAACTTCAGCGATCTTCATCAACCGGCGAAAAGCAACGCCTCGAAGCAGGTCTACGAGCTGGTCTCGGCCCGGATGAACGACGCCCAGAAACCGATGCCGCCGCAGGGCCAGCTCTCAGCCGCGGAAATTGCAACGATCGATGCCTGGGTTGCAGCGGGGGCTCCCGAATGCGGCTTTGCCACCACCGGTGCCGGAGGTACTGGAGGCGCCGGCGGCACGGGAGGCGTCGGCGGCGGCGCGGGCACGGGCGGCGACTCCGGTACCGGCGGCATTGGCGGCAGTTCCGGCACCGCGGGTACCGGCGGAAGCTCCGGGGTCGAGTGCTTCGAATTCCGGGCGCACAACGGGCAAACCTCGGGGGACACCACGCCGTTCCAGGTGGGATTCGGCCCTTGGCCGACGAGTCCAGGCCAGTTCTACGAAAACTTCGTCTTCAAGACGCCGTACACGCAGAAGGTCACCGCGCTCAAACTGGAACCCATCATCGACAACGGGCCCGTGCTGCACCACTGGCTGCTTTTCCAGGTCAGAGTGGCTCAGCAAACCTTCGTGGATGGGACTCACACGACGATCCTGGGAACCCATCCGGGCAGCGAGCTCGTTGCCATCTGGGCGCCGGGCGGCGACACGATCGACATGCCGCCCGGCGTGGCGCTCGAGATGCCGGAACCCGGCGGCTTCTTCGAGCTCGAGATTCACTACTTCAATCCCGATGGGACTCTCAAAGAGGACCGGAGCGGCGTGCGCGTCTGCGTCACCTCCGAGCCGGTCGAGAACGTCGCCACGATCACCTGGCTTGGCACCGAGAACATCAGTGTGCCGCAGCGATCCCCCGGCACGGCGATCGGAACCTGCAGGCCGCTCAATCCCGGTGGCGGCGACATCCACATCATGAGGTCCATCCCTCACATGCACCGGATCGGCACGCAGCTGAAGACGGTGATCAATCGCGCCGGCGGCGCCGGCAGCGAGACTCTGATCGACAAGCCGTTCAAGTTCGACGAGCAGCGTTCCTATCTGACGCCCGCGGTCGTGCGCCCCGGCGATACGCTCACGACCACGTGCACGTACAACAACACGACCACGGCCCCGATTGCCTTCGGCACCGTGTCGGAGCAAGAGATGTGTTACAATTTCGTCTTCGCTTACCCGGCGAGGGCGCTGCACAACCCCGGCTTGAGCTGGGAAGGCTCGCAGAATACCTGTCTGCACGAGTGAGTAGGCGCTCTCGCGGGAAGCGCGGCACCTCACTCGGAACGGCTGACGAACGCGGAAATTCCCGGCAACACGACACCGAGGTTGCGCTCGTCGATCGAGTCCGTTGCCTTGGAGCTACGGTCGAAGCGAAACCGGATTTCGATGCCCCCGCCGACCTGCACCAGGGCGCGGTACGGCGACTTCGACGCCGGCAGCTCGAGCCGGAGCGAGAATTCTTGCGCCGTCCAGCGCGCGCGGCCGCCAAGAGCAGTGCGCCGGCGCGGCGCCCGCGCGCCTGAAGAGCGTGCCTGATCGAGAGCCACGGTACCGCAAGGTACAACTGATTTCGCTCGGGCACCTTCGGCTGCTCTGGTTCCCCGTGCACACCCGTGAAGTGGGCGTCGCCCACGCCGCTCGGGCGGCTGTTTGGATGGGAAGGCGCCCGGTGAGTCCTCACATGTGAACCCCGCGCACACGGCCCAGCGCTCAGACAGGTCGTCGTGACGATGAACGAGCTAATCAGCGGGTATGACCTTTGCACGAACGAGAAGGATGGAGGCGGTGGCTCGGAGCGCGATCATCGCCGGCGTTCTCGCGATTTCCTCGCCCGCGTACTCGCAGGGCGATCCCGCGGAGCCCGCGAGCGTCCCCCGGCACGCTGGAGTCTACGTGGAGGGAAGCGCCGGAGCCGCGTACTGGAGCTCCGATTTCCGCGCCAACGAAACAGCCGTACCCGACCACACCATCAAAGGCTGGGGCGCGGCCTATGGCCTTCGCGCGGGTTGGACGTGGACTGGGTTCACTCTGGGATTCGGGATCGAAGCGCGAACGATTTGGGCAGTGAAACGCTACGAACGTTACGGCCAGGTGTGGGCCAGCGACGACATACGCGGAGTGAATACTCTGGGTCCCTTCATCGATTGGTATGTCTACCCGCAGGGAGGTTTTCACTTGGGCGTGATGCCGGGGACGGGAGGCTGCTCCGGGTGCGAGGCTACTCTGAACATTTCCGCGTGGGTGGGTTACGACTTCCGAATAAGAGAGAATTGGTGGGTAGGGGTCGAGCCGCGGTACCTTGCCGGAGGGGGCTTCTTCGGCGGCGCCTCGAGTAAAGAGATCTTGCTCGCGGTTACCTACAACTGATCACCGCTCCTCCCCTTTTGCTTCGTCGAGAGGCTCGTCGAGCCATCAGCGCGAAGAACCGGGCGGAGAGAGTGGGATTCGAACCCACGGTACCCTTACGGTTGGGTTGCCCCAACTCGCAGGTGCTCGCCTGCGGCTGCGCGCCTGCGGTCTTCCCCAAAGCTGTGCTCGCGCGGGCGCGAGAGGTGATGGCTGAAGGACTGGTAGCGCCCCGCCCGCCCGCGCTGCGCGCAGCAGGGGAAGACCCGGCGCTACACGAGCTCGCTGCTCGTCGCGGGAACGCCGACCTGTGGTGCCCGGTTTCCGATCTCGCGGCGAGAACGGCTGAAACATAGTGCCCGGCGCTGCCGCTCCTTCGGCTGGAATTGTTCGAGTTACTCGCGAAAGCCAGGTTTGGCATACTCTCGCCGGTCATGGGGCGTCGCGGGGTCGTCGTTGCGCTGGTCATCGCCGCAATCGGTGCCGTCGTGAACGCGGGTTGCGGTCGGGACAATGAAGGGACGCCACATCCCGTTGAAGACGCCGGCAAGGGTGGCGCGGCGGGACAGCGCGACTCGGGGGCGGCGGGACAGCGCGACTCGGGCGTTCCAGATCGCGCGGCGCCGGCGCTCGATGCGGCTTCGGACGGGGACGCCGGAAAAGGATCATCGGACGCCGCAGACGACCGCCGTGGCGACGCGGTTGATTGGGCGAGCTACACACTGAGCGACACGACGGTTCACATGATACCAGAGGGAGGACTCGCCTCGCTGCACGCGGTCGCGGTCGCGGACGTCACGGGCGACGCGCGATCGGACGCGATCGTGGTCGCCGATGGCGGCCTGTTCGTGCTCGCTCAGCAGGCGAACGGAGCGCTGGGGCGACCCGAACCCTATCCTCAGGCATTCACATCGGGCGGCGGTTACTCGATCGCCGTCGCGGACCTCGATCGGAGCGGGTCGCTCGACGTCGTGGTGGGTCAGTATTCCGGACTGGTCGTGTTCACCTCGGACGGCTCCGGCCGCCTGATGCCGGGCGAGGCCTTTCCGGGCCAACCCTCGGACGGGCGGTTGAGAGTCATGGACGTTGACCGTGACGGCGCCGAAGATCTGGTGGCAATCGGCAGCGTCAGGCCAGAGTTCGTCATCTGGTACGGCGATGGTGCGGGCGGCATTCGCGAGCTCGGTCGCTTCCGTCCGGGCGGTGACTACGGACCGGGCTTCACGGACTTCACGCTCGCCGATCTCACGGGCGACGGGGTTCGCGACATCGCAGCGCTCAGCGGTAACACCTACCCTCGCATCCACGGGTACGCGCACGACGCTACGCGCGCCTTCAGCGCGGACGAGCTCCCGCTCACCTTTCCGACCCTCTCCGTGCACGGCATCGAGACGGGCGATCTCGGCAGGGATTCGCGCAGCGATCTTTTCGTGACCGAACGCGGCGGGAGTCCGGGCCATCTCTGGGTGATCCGCCAATCCGCAACGCGCGAGCTCTTGCCCGCCGAGTGGCTCTACGAGTATCAAGCGGGCGACGATCTCGTCGTCCACGATCTCGATCGCGACGGCGACGACGACGTCCTCGTCAAGCACGGAGGATGGCGGACAGTCGGCGTCTACCTGCAGTCGCGGGGCGCCCTCTTGCCGGGTAAGACCTACGCGATCCCGTCAGCGAACGCCTCGATCAACCATCATCGGGTGGCAGTCGGTGACCTGTCCGGTGACGGCTGTACCGATGTTGCGGTCGCCGACCAGAACCAAGGACTCTTCATCCTTCATGGGAGAGACTGTGCGAACTAGGGCTCGCCGCAGCGCGGTGCTTTCGCTGGTCTATGCGATCGCGCCCTCGCTGGCCGTGAGCTGCGGGGAAGACGGCCGGCCTGCGGGCGGCCACGACCCGGACGGCGGAGCGGGCAGGCCCGACGGCAGCGCGGGAGCCGCATCGGGCGCAAGCGGAAGCGCCGGTGTGGGGGCCGCGTCGGACGCAAGCGGGGGCGCCGCCATCACGGACGCGGTCAGCGATACGGGCAGCGTCGACGGAAGGGCCGGCTCGGGCGGCGCAAGCGACAGCGGGTCGGACTCGGGAGGCAGCGCGGGTACCGACGCGGGCGTGGTGCCCGAGGATGCCCCCATTTTCGATTTCAGGCGCCGGCCGAACCTCGCGGTCTCGTATCAGATCGATCCTGCCCACAGCGGTGCGCAGCCGGACGGCAAGTTCGTCCCGCCGCTCACGCAGCGCTGGTCCTACTCCTTCGACGGCGCAGTTTCTTACCCGCTCATCGTCGATGGCCGCGTGTTCGTCACCGCGCAGGGAGAAGGCAACCTGGAGACGAAGCTCTACGCGCTCGATGCCGAATCGGGGAGGTTACTCTGGCAGTCGGAGGCCATCGGAGGGCAATTTGAAAGTCACGACGTCAACCCGGCCTACGACCGCGGGAAGGTTTTCGTCGCGAGCGACGGCGGCGAGCTCTTCGCGTTCGACGCCGCCTCGGGCGTCGTTGCCTGGAAAATCCAGCTACCGGAAGTCTACGCTTTCACCACGCTTCCGCTGGCGGCGGGAGGCGTGGTGTTCATCACCGGGGCCGTCAATTCGGGCGAGCCGTTGTTCGCCATCGACGGCAGCACGGGACGCGTCCTCTACGATGCCGAATCGATCGGCGGGCGCCCGCTGACACTCGGCGAGTCCACGCTGTTCAACGGCGCCGGTTGTTACGAAACGGACGCGCTGGACGCCCGCAGCGGCACGCAGCTCTGGCACTTCAAGACCGGCTGCTCCGGTGGCGGGTCGCAGCCGACGACGTATCACCGCGGCCAGCTCTTCGTACCCGAAAGCGTGATCAGCGTGCTGGACGCGGTCACAGGCGCACAGAGGCGGTTCATGTTGAACGGATTCTGGGCGCCCGCCTGCGACGGCGACACGGGGTTCCTGGTGGTCGGCTCCGAGCTCAGCGGAGTTGATCTGCGCGACGCACGCATGCGCTGGAAGCTCTCCCTGGGCGAGAGCGCTGCCTACGACCATCATCCCGCCATGCCACCGCTGGTCGTGAACGGGTTCGTCTACGTGGTCACTTTCAGCGGCAAGCTGTCGGCGGTCGCCGCCGCGACGGGAAAGGTGTTCTGGAGCGAACAGGTGGCGCCCAAGGACCTCGGGTGGGTCGATTCCGGCGGTGCGCCGATGCGCGCCATGGGCGCCGGCGAAGAGCGGCTGATTGTGCCTTTTCAGCGCAGAATCTACGCGTACTTCTGACGCGAACGGGAGATTCGCGCTCGCGCCTATCCCCTGCCTTCCCCCGATCGCGGGCACCTTGCGCTCCTCGGCTTCGCCTGCGGTGCTCGGGACCTCGCGGCCCGAGCTCCGCTCGGGCTTTCGCTCGGTGCGGCGCCGTCCTCGCTCCGTGCTCGGCCGCCAGCACCGTCTCCGCGTGACTGACAGCGTAATCCGCTGCGGCTTGCGGGCGGCCGCCTGCGCGCGCGATGGGGAAGGCCGCCGGTGTCAGCGCGCCAACGGCTCGCAACTTCGTGGCGGTTCGTCTGTCGCGAACGGGCTGTTCTCCTGGACGAGCTTGCCGGAGCGAAGCGCTTGCCCATGCCTTCGAGCAACGCGAGTGCGCGCTCCGCGTAACCTCCGCGCACGCACCTCCGAGCTAACCGCCATCGGAACGCAGAGCAGCCATCACCGAAGCAGCTCTTCGTCCCGACGCACTACGCGTTCGAACCAACCACGTTCGCCGCGTTCGACCCAAAACTCACGGCAGCCGAGCTACAAGGCCCAAGCAGTCCGCATAATGACGCGTCGAGGCAAGCGACGGTCAAAACCAGACGGTTGAGGCTTGAAAAGGCTCCGGCCTGAAGGCGCTAGCCACGGCCTAAACGCGAAGGAACGGATGGTCGTAGTGTTAGGAGCTGCTATAGTTTGAGATCGCGGCGGCGTGTGCGGTTCGGCGCATCCCTCAGCCTGCAACGAGAGGCTTCATGAAAGGCACGATCCGTTTCGAGCATGACCATGTCGACGATATTCACATCGCGTACGTAAAGTGGTTCATCGAGACCGAAGAGGACTGCCGTGCCTGGCACAAGCAACTCGAAGGCTACTTCAGCAAGTTCCACGGCAAAGTCGACATCATCTACGTCTGCGACGATCTCAAGCTCGGGCCGAAGATCGGACCGACCTGGGGTAAGTACCGGGCCGATTTGAACTCCCGTTACACACGCTACTCGGTCCGCGTGCACGTCGACGCCAAAGTGGCGGCGTTTACCGCGACGAGCGGCATCATCCACGGGGTCTCCTTCGAGCAGGCTCCGGACGTCGCGACCGCGAAAGCCTTCATCAAAGAGCGGCGACGCGGCCTGGCTTCTGCAAGCTGAGCGCGTCGGACGGCTCTGCGGCGTCTTCTCACGTTGTACGCCGCTGCGGACCGTGGCTTCGCTGCGCGGCTGCCCGATTTCCCTCAAGCAACGCACTCGAACGCGCTCACTTCAGCGCGCTGGAACGCCGCACCGCTTCGCCGTCGTCATTGGCCGCCAGCGCCGAACGCGGCCGCCGCCGCGGCTTCAATCTCGGCGGCGCTGACGTCGCGAAGGCGTTGAGCAATGTTCCAGCGATGGCCAAACGGGTCCGCGATCTGGCCGTGAAGCTCGCCCCAAAATTTCTCCCCGAGCTCGTGGTGAATCGAAGCGCCGGCGCCGAGCGCGCGCTGCCACAGGGAGCGGGCGTCGTCGGTCTCGATCTGAAGTACCGTTGCCGTGCCGCCGATCGTCAACGGCGAAACGATGCCGGCGGCCGGAAACTCACTGGCGACGTGGATCACCGACTCACCAATCGAGATTTCGAGCGCCATCACGCGCCCCTGTGGCAAGGTCACACGGTTGCGCTCGGAGGCGCCGAAGGCGCGCGCGTACCAGTCCGAGGCCTCGGCCGCATCGGGAACGACGATATGCGCGGTGATTTTCATGTTTGCCTCTCGCGTTATGGATGACGACTCGCGAGACCTTTAGGGGCGAAGTCCGGCACCGTCTTGTACGTTTGAGCGGGTCTGCCGCGCGTAGCGTCCGGGGGGAATGCCGAGCGTCCGGCGAAAGTACCGATGAAAATGGCTCTGATCGGCGAAGCCGACCTGCTGCGCCACTTCGGCGACCGGTTCACCTTGCTCGAGCAGGCGGCGCGCGCGCGCGATGCGCACTGCGAGCTGCAGACGATGCGGAGGCAGGCCGTAGGCGGCGCGAAACAACCGCGTCAGGCGATGGCGGTTCGTACCGGCTTCCGCCGCAAGCTCGCGCAACGTGATGTTGCGGTGCGCTTCGGCAACCAGCAATTCATATGCTCGGCGAAGGGCGGGATCGCCGCGCGCCGCACTGATCCTGCTGTCCCGCTCTCCGCTCAGAAACGCCAGTAGTTCGAGCAGCCCCGCTTCCACTGCGAGCGGCGGTACCGCTGTGTGCAACACTTCATGGAACGATGCGAAGCGGCGCGCCAATTCGGCATCGTGGATCACCGGAACGCGCCGCGTCAGGCCTTGAACCAGCCGTGACGATCCTTCGTCCCACAGCTCGTGAATCGTCTGCGCCTCGATCACGATCAACCGCGCCGCCCAATGGGTAGTCCGATAGGGAATGCCCTCGTGCTTGGCCGACGCGTCCCATAGACACACCTCGCCGGCGCTGACGACGTGCCGTCTACGCTGTCGCCGCGCGAGCATGGCGCCGTGCGTGACCAACCCGAGCACGATTTCACAATTGGGATCCACTGCGTAGTGATCCGTGATGCCTTGCATGCAGAGGAGACCCGGCACGCCGCAAGGTCGCCACAGCTTCACTCCTTCGCGAACGAGACTGGCTCGAGCCATGGGCACAGGGTGGCACGCCTCGGCACCGCGCGCTCGAGTCGGTAGGTGCAGCGCGCGCCGTGAGCTGCAAGTAGGCGCGGCGGGCTGATCACCGACGCTCGTGCTCGAGGCGCTGCTGCTCCTTGCGGCGCCGCTCGACGGCGCGCTGTTGCTCGCGCTTACGCTGAGCCGCTTCGCGCTCGTTCTCGAGCCGGCGCTGGTCGGCAACGCGCTGCTGCTCGAGCTTTCGCCGACCCGCTGCGCGTTGGTCCTCGAGCCGGCGCTGGTCGAC
>Ga0111539_10003474_pt1 | contig 20751 bp, 19 predicted proteins | sample RhiMethybrSRZTD1_FD_79667 | JGI IMG/M metagenome (GOLD analysis project Ga0111539, IMG submission 79667) | Populus rhizosphere microbial communities from Tennessee, USA - Rhizosphere MetaG P. TD hybrid SRZTD1 (version 2) (version 2) | ecosystem: Host-associated > Plants > Roots > Rhizosphere >...
CCGCCACCACCGCCACCACCACCCGTCGGCGACTGCGCGGTGAAGGTAATGCTGGACGGGCTCGCCGTGTGGCCGGAGGGCGCGCCGATCTGTACGAGGCAGCTCGTTCCCGCGGCGCCGACGCTGAACGGGACCGTCTGGCTGGAATTGGCCAGCATCATGATGCCGCCGCCGAAGGAGGAGCAGCCGGAGCCGCTCACGCTGTACGTCACCATCAGCGCTTCGCCGGCGGGGCCGCCAGTGCGGGTGACCGTAGCAGAGCTCGAGGTGTTCGGCGCGAGAACGAATTGGGGGCCCGAGGAGTGCGATAGCGCGAAGTTGGCAGCGGACGGGTTGACCACGGTGTTGTTGCACGTGACCACGATGTTTCCGTTCGGGGTCACCTTCATCTCGCTGTAGTCGCAGCTGCTGCCCGAGGTTCCGGTGAGCGTCACCTTGCCCTGGGCCATCGCCGGGGTGCCGGTGGCAAGCGCAAGGGCCGCCCCGAGCAGTACGAATGTGCGCCGCAGGAAGGTAGTAGTAGTGGTTCTCATCAAGAATTCTCCCTTTTCGGCTGGTTCTGGTTGTCGCTGGTTAGCGACAAAGTGCTTATTAATCCGAGATATGCGAGCTAAACCTCTAGCTCGGTCTTAAGTTTATACGGCTTTTTCCGGGATTGGTAGCCCCAGCCCCGAAAAAAAAACAGGCGGACTCTGTTGGAAGTCCGCCTGCCGGGTTGCTTTCTCCCGGGGCAATTATACCGCCCCGGGAGGTACTGCTGCGACGTTACGGCGCTACAACCGTCGTGTAGCTGTGACCGAATGCCGCGCCGTAGTTGCCTTGGCAGGATGCCGTGCCGCAGGTCAGGCCGCCGTTGGCGAACGTCCGGATCATGAAGCCCGTGACCGGCAGGCCGTAGAACGTCACGACGCCGGCGGTAACGGTGGCTGCAACGACGTTCGTGCCCATCGCAACGCGCTCGCCAGCAGCCGAGCCCATGCCCAGCGTGGTGGCGCCCACACCGGTGAAGCTCAGTGTGGCCCAGCCGTTCTGGAAGCCGGCGTTGATGTTGGCGTTGGTCAGGTTGAACGAGCCCAGGACCGTGGAACGAGTCGAGTCCGCCGGCATGTGGGTCGCGCCGTTGCGGATCGACAGGACCGTCGATTCCCAGCAGATCGTGTTGCCCGGAGCCGACGGGGGCAGCGGCGAGAAGTCGGAGCCCAGTGCGACGGCGCTCTGCTCTTCGCGGTTGAAGTACGTGAAGCCGACGAGCTCGCACGCACCCGACGACGTCAGGATGTTGCTGTACGGCTGACGGGCGGTGACGTTGTCGACGAACAGGTTCTTCAGCGGCTGGGTGATGACCCAGTCGGTCGTCGAGGCCGAGGTGTTGTCGAGCACATACTCGTTCAGCACGCTGGTGTGCATGAACACCGAGGCCACGGCGCGCGCGCCGGCCGACACGCCGGACGTCAGCGCGAAGTCGGAGCGGTAGGCGGTGATCAGGGTCGAGGCACCCGTGCCGGCGACGTCGATGTCGCCCGAACGGACCACGACGCTGCTCGTCGGGACGGCGTCGGCCAGGTTCGGCGTGACGAAGCCCGAATCCGTGTAGATCGGGGCATTGCGCCATGCGTCGAGGGCGTCGGCTTTGTAGCCGGCGTCACGACCCGAGTTCACGTTGATCAGCGTGCCGGTGCCCATCAGGCCGCCGCGCGGGGGCAGGATCTGGCCCGCGGGAACGGTCGTGAAGGCGGTGGCCTGGACCACGTTGCAGTTCGACGGGACGCCGGTGGCGCCGTGCGTGATGGCAGCAGCAGTGGTGCCGGACAGCGCGCCCATTTCCAGCATCTCGATGTAGCCCTCGCGGGTGCGCTCGAGGCCCGTGCCGGGCAGCGCGTCGCCGGAGCCGGCGACCGAGTACTGGAAGTTACGGAACGGGACGCCACCGGTCGGGATGGCCGGACGCGTGCAGGACGTGTCGGCAGTCACGAGGCGGCCAGGCGAGGTCGCGGTGGCATCGTTCGGGATGATCGCCGCGGTCCAGACGTCGTTGGGCGACAGGAACAAGTTGAAGTCCAGCACTTCCGCCGAGGTCTTGCCCTCGAGGACGCGAACCTTGACCGCCTTGGCGATCGAGGTCGTGTTCACGACGGAGATGTAGGTGTTCCAGTTGTTGCCGCCTGCCGACTGAACCGTGTAGTACGGGTAGATCAGGACCTGGCCCGTACGGTTGGGGCTCATGTAGACAGCTTCTGCCGTACCGGCGACGCCGAGACCGGCGACGACCGCGGTAAACAGAGCTTTTCTTTTGAAGGTATTCATGTTCTCCATTACTCCTTTGTTGAGAAAGTGATCACTTTCCAGAGGTTACAACGCGCGGATTCTACATTAGCCAACCGACTAAAACAAACTGCCCGATTTCTCGATCATTTCTGCAGGTACCACCAGTCCGATCCGTCTCGAATCCAGGATTCCCGGAGCGGTGTCTTGGTCCGCGCCCCCCTGAACTCGTACTCGATCGTCGCGGAGACCTCACAACTCTGCGCCGACCCGCATTCCACCTTGTCGACCACTGCCGATTTCCAGAACCCCCGCTTCAGCGAAGCGGCGTAGTCCGTCACCGAGGTGATCGCGCGGCTCCCGGGACTCAAATACCCGTAGGCCGCGTTGAAATCGCTCCTCACCAACGCATCCCAGCGGGCTTGCGCCCTCTCCTTCACGATCGTCTCGGCGCTGCGGGGAGCGACCCCTGCACAACCGCACAGCACGACCGCCAGGATTCCTGCCGCCAGGCGAGTCGGGATGCGATTCGCGCCGGGCGTAGCGAGCCCTATTTCGGCTCGTTGCGTCGAAAGACTATTCAAGTTGATTCTCCGCGTCAAACAAATTCGCAAGATTTTTACAACACTGTGTTGCATTTACAACACTATCATCTCAAGTTATTGATATGCAACGTGAATATTTGGTCCTTCAGGCCTCGAAAAGTCATCGGGCGGGCGCCGGCGAACCCGGCGGCGGGGGGGCCGGTGGCGGTGCCGCCGGAAGCGTCGGAGCCGCGGCCTTGGGGTACTCGCGCGGGGGCAAGACGCCTTCGAGGGCCGGCAGCTTGCGGCGCAGCTCGTCGGTGGCCTCCCGGGCCTGCTGGGTATCGCTCACGATCCTCGGCGTGATGACGAGCACCAGCTCGATTCGCGTCTTGTTGAAGGCCTGGGTCCCGAATGCCGCTCCAATGATGGGAATCTTCGACAGCAACGGCAGGCCCGATGTGGCCCTTGCATTGTCTTCGCGAATGAGGCCGCCCAGGACGATGGACTCCCCCGAAGCCACGACCACGGTCGTCTGGGCCGAGCGCGAGTTGACCGACGGGTTCGGGTTCGCGCTGGTGGCGGAGCGCAGGTCCGGGACGCTCACTTCCTGGCTCACCTCGAGCGTGACCAGTCCGCCCGAATTGATGCGTGGCGTGACCGCGAGCAGGATGCCGGTCTCGAGATAGGCGAAGCTGTTCAGCACGCCCGATCCCGTGCTCACGCCCGTCTGCGTCTGGGTCTGCACGGAGATGCGATCGCCCACCTTGATCTGGGCCTTCTGGTTGTCGAGCACCATCACGTGCGGCGAAGCGAGGACCTGCGCCTTGCCGTCCTGGCCCAATGCGCGAAGCGCGGCCCGCACGTCGCCGGAGGCCGCGCGCTGGATGATCGAGAGCACGCCGGGATCGTTCGAGAGCGGAACCTCGCCGCCCGGAGTGGTCGGCAGGAAACCCCCGGCCAGGCGCCCTGCGACGTTGTCCTTGCCGGTGAAGAACCATCCGATGCCGAACTGGAAATCGTCGGTGAGCTTGACCTCGGCGAGCATCACCTCGACCAGCACCTGGCGCGGGATCACGTCGAGCTTGCGGATCGCCTGCTCGATCACGTCATAGTCCGAGGGCGTGGCGAGGATCAGCAGCGAGTTGGTGTCCTTGTCCGCGATCACGCGCACCTCGCTCGAGGTCGAGCCGCCGCTGCCGCCACCGGGAATCTGGAACGAGGCGGCTGCAGGAGGCGTGGCGGTCGTCGTGATGGTCGTCCCCGGGGCGCCCGGGGGCTGCATCTGGCCGAACGTCTGGCTGCGAACCTCCGCCGGGCGCTGTCCGGGCGCGATCGACGGCGCGGTGGTCGTGGTGCGGCGCGCGGAGAACAGATCCGAGAGCAATGTCGCGAGGTTCTCGGCCTTGCCGTTGCGAACCTGGTAGACGAAGAAGCGCGTGCCGCCCGAAGTGCCGCCGACCTGGTCGAGCCGCTCGGTCCAGGTGCGCGCGAGGTCGAGATACTTGGGCTGCGTGGTCACGACGAGCAGCGCGTTCAGGCGCTCGATCGGGATCACGCGGACGATGCCGCCGAGCGGGCTCGCCGCGCCCGCGCCAAACACGCGGTCGAGGTCCTGCACCAGCGTCTTGACGTCCGCGCTCTTGATGGGAAAGAGGCCCACCGAGTAGCCCGAGAGCCAATCCACGTCGAAGAGCTCGACCGTGTCGAGCAGGTGGCGCAGCTCGCGCTGGCTTCCCGCCATGATCACGAGGTTGCGTATCTCGTCGACACGCACCGTGTTGTCCGAGGCAAACGGCTCGAGCAGGCGCGCCATCTCGCGCGCGCTCACGTACTTGAGCGGCACGACCAGCACGGAGAAACCCTGCGGCAGGGGCGCGGTGGTCGTTCCGAGCTGCGGCGCCACCGAGCCGCGAACCGCCGCGATCGGCAGGATCTTGTAGGTGCCGTCCTCGCGCACGACGGCGGCGCCGTTCTGACGCAGCAGCATCTCGAGCGTCGGCAGAAGGTCCTTGATCGCGATCGGGCGGATGGTGCGGAAAGTCACGGTGCCGCTCACCCCCGGATGAACCGTGTACGACTCCTTCAGGTAGTCGCCCAGGATCACCTTCGCGACCTCACGCACGTCGAGCGCCTCGAAGTTGAGGCTCGCCTCCTGCGCGCTTGGGGGCGCGGGCGGGCCTGGCGGACGGGGATTCACGAACACGCCCGTGCCCTTGTAGATGCGCGTCTCCGCCTGCGCGGGCGGCGCGATGACAGCCGAGGACGGCGGTGGGGTCGTCGCGGAGGGCGGCGCGGCCGGTGCTTGCGCCTGCGAGTCGCTCCTCAGGCTCGGCGGCAGCAGCGAGCATGACGCGAGCAGCACCGCGGTGCTGCCGAGCGCCAGGGCCGTGCGGCGGCGGTGAATGGAATTGGGCATGAGGGATTCGAAGCGGGCAGCCATTGTGTCATTCATTCGGTGGTGGGGGTGCGCCGAGCACGTCGGCGAGCGAGGAGCTCTTCGGGCGTCATCGGCACATAGAGCTGCTGCTGAGATGCCGTGCCGGCCGCGGGGTTCGCGGGCACGGGCTGTCCAGGTACAGGCTGTCCGGGCACGGGCTGCGCGGGGGCCGGCGGCGCGGCCGCGGGCGGTGGTGAAGCGAAGGGACCCGTAGCGCGCGGAGCGACCGCGGCAGACGCGGGGTTGGGCTGAGGGACCGGCTGGGGGACGCCCGGCACAGGTGCGCCCGGAGGTGCGCCTGGTGTGGGTGTGGTGCCGGGACGCTGCACGCGCAGCTCGATCACCTCGCGCTCCGCGCCCTGCGAAAGCGTGACGCGCTCGGGCTCCACCTCCGCGAGGTGCAGGCCACCCACGTCTTGCCCGAGCTCCACGCGGTGCGTGCGACCGCTCGCCTTCTCCTTGAGCATCGCGATGCGCGTGCTCCCGGCGATGGTCACCCCTTGCAGGATGAACTGTCCGCGCTGGAACGACGGCTGCGCGACCACCGGCGCCGGGGCGGGCCGCCGCGTCGGGATCCACAGCGGCCGGGCCCCCGTCTCGGGATAGGCCGTATCGGGCGAGACGGCCGCGAGCGCGGGCAGCAGCTTCGCCTCGCTGGGCTTCACCTTGCGTGGCGCCGCGGGGGCTTCCTCGGCGCCGAGGGTGACGAACTCCACCGCGATCACCACCGCGAGCAGCGAGCACAGGATCACGAGCCCGAGGACGAGCGGATTGCGGCGCAGGAAGTCGGTCACGGGTTCGCCGCCGTCAGTGAGTAGCCGTGGATGTCGAAGGTCACGAACATCTCGGGCTCCGCGCCCGGAGCGGGCTTGAAGTTGCCTGGGACCTGAGTCTTCACCGTGAGGTTCTCGATGAAGAGCAGCGGCACGTTGCTCTCGACCGCGTGCAGGATCTTGCGCAGCGCGTTGATGTTGGCTGCGAGCTGCACCTGCGCCGAGACCTGGCGGTAGCGTCCTTCGTCCTTGGCCGGCAGCGCCTGCATCGTGATGAGGCGTCCTCCCGCCGACTCCACCATGGCGCGGATGATCTCCTGCGCCTCGGCGGCCGAAAGGGCGGCCGCCCCGCTGCGCAGGAAGAACTTGCGCGTGTCCTTGCCGCGCATCGCTTCGAGCTGCTTGGCGACCTCCATGCGCGTGGATGCGATGCGGGAGAAGCGCTCGACCTTGTCGCGCCGGTCGGCGAGCTCGCGGTCGTAGCGCTGGTACAGGAACCAGGTCGGGAGCGCGACGAGCGTGGCTACGATGACCACCACGAGCGCGAGCAGCCCGAGGGCGAGCTGGCGGCTGCGTGCCGGCTGGGCCATGGAGTTCGAGCTCATTTGGGCGGCGCTCCCGGGGCGAGCGCCGACTGCGGCGGCGCGTAGGACGGTGCCAGCGCCACCGCCGGCTGGTTCTCGGTCACGCTCACGGCTTCGGGCTGCGGCTTCGGGCGGATCTCGGCGGCGATCACGAATCGCTCGGTGCCGGGCTGCGTGCCGCGCGTCACCGTGCCGCGCGGCGAAGCGTTCTGCAGCAGTTTCGACTGCTCCAGGATCTCGATCAGCCGCGACGAGGACACGGTCTCGCCGCTCATGAGCACCTCGCGCACCTTGCCGGCCTGCTTGATCTCGAATTGCTGCAGCCAGGTGTTGTCGGGCAGCAGGCGCGTCACTTCCTCGACATAGGCGAGCGTGGGATAGGTCGCGTGCCGGCGCGTGAGCAGGAAATTGTGGTCGCCGGCCAGGCGCTCGAGCTCCCTGATCAGGGCATCGGTGGCCTGCGCATCGCCAATCGCCTTGTCGAGCGCCGGCCTGATCTCGTGCACCTCGCGATTCTTGCGATAGATGGGCAGGGCCAGCGCGATCAAGAACAGGACGACCACGGCGGCCGCGAAACCCTGCTTGACGTATCGCTCACGCGGCTTCTCGCCCTCGCCGCGCTCGGCCCTGGGCAGCACGTCCAGCGCCGGACCGCCCTTGCGGGCATCCTCGCGCACCTCCACGCCCTGCACGTTCACGCCCAGCTGCCGCGCCTGCGCGAGCCGCGTCTCCACGACGTCGCGGCGCGCCACGGCGAGCAGCACGGTGAGCGTTCCGGTCACGGGATCGCGGGCGATCACGCGGTGGTCGTAATACACGTCCTCGGCACGGAAGGGAGTCAGGCGATCCATCTCGAAGCCGAGGACCGTCGCGAGGTTTTCCTCCGTGGCGGCGGGCATGGTCACGCGCCGCAGGAGCGACTCTCGCGGCGACAACGCCAGGCGTGTGCGCGAACGGATCTCGCCTGCCCGCTCGAGCATCGCACGCACCAGCGCAGCCGCCTGGGCGGGCTCGAGCGCATCGACTTGCACCTGCTCGGGCTCCTTGCCCTCGACGCGCGGGTCCAGCAGCGTCACGCCGCCGTCCTCGAAAGCAACGAGCGGCACGCGGCCACCGCCCGCCAGCGCGGAGAAGCGCTCCGGCACGAACGCAAGCAGCTCGCTCGTCCACCAGCGCCAGAATCGCTGCGCCTTGAGCTTGAGGGGCATTAAGCGCGCTCCCGTGCCGCCCTGCACCGTCGCCATCAGCGGCCTCCCTCGGTCTTGGCCGGCGGCGGCAGCGGCGCCTCGGTCGACTCGCGCCATGCGACGAAGGTCACCGGCCGCCGGCGTACGGGCCGCAGCAGCGCCACGGCCTCGCGCGCGAAGTACGTGCCGTCGTCCAGCCGCGCGTCCGCACGGACCGTCGCGACCATGCTCGCGCCCGAGTTCAACGCGCCGGCGGGCGGGAAAACCGGCAGGGGCGCATTCTGCGCGCGCGCATCTTCGCGGCGCGCGAGGTATTCGTCGACCAGGTCGGCGGTCGCTCCGGGGATCGCGAGCAGGACCTCGCGTCCCGCGAGCTGCGTGTTCACGCCCGGCTGGCGCGAGTACACCGTGATCAACGGCTTGAGGCGGCTGTAGATGTCGGGACGCATGCCGAGCACGAGCTGGAGTTCCTCGATGGCCTGGAAGGGGGCGTTGGCGGGTCGATAGGAGAGGCCGGCGGCAACGTAGTCGACTGCTTCGGCCCCATTGGGTCGCTTCAGCGGATCGGCATCGCGCCAGTCGAGGATGGCCTCGAGCATCGCGGTCGCCTCGTCTTCGCGCAGGCCCAGGGAGAGGAGCAGGCCGCGCAGCAGGGCATCCGATGCGGTATTGATGTCGATTTTAGCAGACTCGTCGCGCACGACGACGCGCACCGGCACGCCCTCGAACGTCCACTCGTGCGGCGTGCCGTCGCGCTTCCACACGTCGGGAATGGACTGGCGATACAGGTCGTGCAGCGCGCGGTGCACGCCCGCGTCGGCCGCGGCCTGCGCGCGCGCGAGCGAGATGGAGTTGCGCACCACCAGCATCTCGGTGCGGCGCTCGAAGATGAAGCTGGCCGCCACGACGGCGAGGATGACCGACACCCACATGACCAGCACGAGCGCCACGCCCGACTGCCTTGCGCGCCGGCTCATGGGTTGGGCCTGCGCGGCCGGCACAGCCGCTGGAAGGAGTTCTCGAGGCAACCGGCCTCCTCCCGCAGGGCGACGCGCACGGTGAGGTCGGGCAGCATCGCGCCATCCGTGGTCCGCACGCGCATGCGGATCAGCTCCGGAACGCGGCCGGCGAAGGTCCAGCTGTCATGCCACTGCGCCTCCTTGAAATCGTTCTCCGAACCGAAGTAGCCGAAGTCGACGCGGTCCACGCCCGCGAGCAGGAGGTGGCGCTCGGCCTTGTCGAGCGGCCCGAAGTCCACGGCCTCGTCGTCGGGCATCGCGCGCAGCATCACCAGGTCGCGCGTGCGCTTCTCCCGGTCGTCCTGCATCTCGATGCCCACGAGCGACAGCCCGCCCATCTGGATGCCTGGCGGCCGCGCCGACACGAAGCGCAGGTGGCTGGCCGAGCCCTCGAACGCCATCTTCACCTGCATCGCGTCCTTGAAGCGCATCGGGAACATCTCGGAGAGCTCGCGGCGCAGGAAGTTCTCCGCCAGCTGGCGCTCGGCGATGCGACGGCCGTTGGCGTCCCCGGCGTCCCAGCTGCGCAAGGCGAAGGACAGTCCCGAGTAGGTGAGCAGCAGGATCGATCCCACGAGCACCATCGCGAGCACCACCTCCACGAGGGTAAAGCCGCCTTGAGCGCGCCTCACAGGATCGACCCCAGCTCGAGCGTGGCGAGCGACATGGTGTGGTCGCGCTCGTCCACGCCCCGCCATGTGACCACCACCTCGATCCGGTACAGGCCGTAGGGGGTCGCCAAGGCATAGGCGGCATCCGCCTCGCCCTCCTTCGAGCGCGCGACGGTGAGGACCCATCGATACTTGCCGTCGCCCGTCTGCCCCGAGCTCGATCCCTCCTTGAGCTCCTTCTCCACGCCGGGCAGGACGAGCTGTGACCGGGCGATCGCGAGCGCCTGCGAGCGCTCCTCCAGGTCGACTGCGCGCCGCAGGCCCGCGGTGAAGAGCTCGAACCCGGTCGTAAGGACCATCGCGAGCAGCAGGAACGCGATGACGACCTCGATGAGGGTGAAGCCGCGCTCAGTCCGCAATCGAGACCCTCCCCGTGAGCCAGTCGATGTCGACCAGGAGCTTGCGCTCGCCGGAAGCCACGGTGATCCGTCCACCGGTGGAGCTGCCGTCGGGGTAGAAACGGATCGCGCCCCGGCTCTCGCTCGAGACCTCGGCCTGCGCCGTGAAGAGCTTGAGCTCCAGCGCGCGCGGGAGCGAGCGCGCCTCCGATCCGGTCACCTCGAACTCGCGCGCCTCGACGTCGAGCGTGAGCAGCGCGTCACGCCGGGTGGCCATCGCGGTCGTCTGCGCCTGGCGCAGGCCCGAGGCGAGCGAGCGCGCGGCCGCCTTCAGGTCGGCCATCGAGCTGCCGCGCATCGGCACTCCCAGCATCACGGCGTAGATCACCGCCCCGATGACGAGGACCGCGAGCAGCTCGACGAGGGTGAAGCCCCCGTCGCGCGGCGCCCTAGTTGCGCACATCCTTGTCCGCCCCTTCGCCGCCTTCCTTGCCGTCCGCGCCGAGCGAGATGAGGTCGTAAGGCTTGCCCGAGCCCGGAACGGCGTACTTGTACTCGTTCTGCCACGGGTCCTTGAGGTCGGCCTCCTTCGCGTAGGGACCGTTCCACTTGTCCACGCCGGGCGGCTGGCGCACCAGCGACTGCAGGCTGTCGGGATACTTGCCGACCTCGAGCCGGTAGAGCTCGATGTTGCCCGCGAGGCTCTGGATGCGCAGCGCCGCGTCGCGGGTCTGCGCCTGCCCCATCTGGCTGTAGATCTTCGGCACGACGAAGGCGAGCAGCCCGCCGATCAATACGAACACGATCACGATCTCCAGGATCGTGAACCCGCGCTGGTGTCTCTTCCTCATGGTCTTCCCCCGAGAATCTTCAGAACGGCAAGTCGTACACCGACAGCATGGCCGACATGATTGCGTAGATGATGAAGGCGATGATCCCGGCCATCAGGATGATCACCATCGGCTGCAGCAGCGCCAGCATCTTCTGGATCGCCGTCTCGACCTCGCGGTCGTAGGTCTGCGCCACCTGCATCAGCATGTCGTCGAGGCGGCCCGTCTCCTCGCCGACCTGGATCATGTGCACCGCGAGCATCGGGAAGCGGCCGGTCTCCATCATCGGACGGCCGAGCCCGCGCCCTTCCTTCAGCTCGCGGGCGACGCCGCCCACGGCCTCCGCGAGCCAGGCATTGCCCATGGTCTCGCGCACGATGTTGAGCGCGCCGACGAGCGTCACGCCGTTGGTGAGCAGCGTGCCCAGCGTGCGCGAGAAGCGCGCCATCTCGATCCGCGCGAAGAGCGACCCGACGATCGGGCCCGTCACCAGCCAGCGGTCGACGCGGTAGCGGAAATCGGGGTCGCGCAGGCGCCGCGCGATGAGCCACACGAGCGCCACGGTGGCGATGAGCATCGCCCACCAGTAGCCGCGCATGGCGTCGCCCATCCAGAGCACCGCCTGGGTCATCGGCGGCACGGCCTTGCCGGCGCCGGCGAAGATCGGCTTGAAGCGCGGCACCACCATGCCCAGCAGCACCACGACCGCGCCGATCGACACCACCGCCAGCAGGGCGGGATAGGTGAGGGAGGCGGTGACCGTGTCGCGCAGGGCCTTGGCCCGCTCCATGTACTCGGCCAGGCGCAGGATCACCGTGGGCAGGCTGCCGCCCGCCTCGCCCGCGCGGATCATGTTCACGTAGAAGCGCGAGAACACCTTCTGCGACTCGAGCGCCTTGGACAGGGCCGCGCCCCCGCGCACCTCGTTGCGGATGTTGGCGAGCAGCTCCGCCATCGCGGGCTTGCCGGTGAGGTTGATGAGGATCTCGAAGCTGCGGTCGAGCGGCAGCCCGGCGCGCAGGAGCGTGGCGAGCTCCCGGCTCATGATGCCGATGTCGACCTGCGTCACCTGGCGGCGCTGGAAGAGCGCGGGGCGGGCGCCCGCCGCGGGCGCGGTCGCCGCGGTCGCCACGGCTTCGTCGGCGCGGATCGGGATGAGGCCCATGGCCTGCACGCGCGCGATCGCGGCCGCGCTGCTGGCAGCCTCCAGCACGCCTTCCTGGACCTCGCCCGCGCCGGAGACGGCCTTGTAGCGGAAGAACGGCATTCCTAGTCCTCGCGCGTCACGCGCAGGACTTCCTCGATGGTGGTGATCCCGGCGAGCGACTTCCTCATGCCGTTCTCGAACATCGTCTCCATGCCCTCCATGATCGCGGCCGAGCGGATGTCCCCGGCCGTGGCGTGGCGCATGATCAGGGAGCGCAGGTTGTCGGTCATCGTCATCATCTCGATGATGCAGATGCGGCCCCAGTAGCCGGTGCCGGCGCACTCTGCGCAGCCGACGGGACGGTAGAGCACGACGTCGCCCTCGGGCTGGTAGCGGCGCAGGCTCATCTGCTCGACGACCTCGGGCAGGGCCCTGTGGGACTCGCGGCACTTGGGGCAGAGCGTGCGCACCAGGCGCTGCGCGAGGATGCCGTTCACGGTCGAGGTGAGCAGGTAGTCTTCCGCGCCCATGTCGAGCAGGCGGCTCACCGTCGAGGGCGCGTCGTTGGTGTGCACGGTTGACAGCACCATGTGGCCGGTCAGCGCCGATTGCATGGCGATGCGCAACGTATCCACGTCGCGGATCTCGCCCACCATGATGACGTCGGGGTCCTGGCGAACTATCGACCTCAAGGCATTCGCGAAGGTGAGGTCGATCTGGGGCTTCACCTGGATCTGGTTGATCCCCGGCATCTGGTATTCGACCGGGTCCTCGACCGTGACGATCTTGATCTCGGGCTTGTTGAGGCGGTCCAGGGCGGTGTAGAGGGTGGTGGTCTTGCCGCTACCCGTCGGTCCCGTGACGAGCAGGATGCCGTGCACCTGGTCCAGCGAGCTGATGAACCGCTCGAGCGCCGTGCCCTCGAAGCCGAGCGAGGCGAAGTCGAGCGGCACGCCGCCCTTGTCGAGGATCCGCATCACCACGCTCTCGCCGTGCATCGTCGGCACGGTCGAGACCCGCAGGTCGATCTCCTTGCCCTGGATGCGCAGCTTGATGCGCCCGTCCTGGGGCAGCCGGCGCTCGGCGATGTCGAGCGAGGCCATGATCTTCACGCGGCTGATGCACGCGGCCGAAAGCCGGCGCGGGGGCGACTCCACTTCGTGCAGCACGCCGTCGATGCGGTAGCGCACGATCAGGCGGTTCTCGAACGGCTCGATGTGGATGTCGGAGGCGCGCTGCTCGAGCGCCTTGGTGAGGATGAGGTTCACCAGCCGGATGACCGGCGCCTCGGACGCGAGGTCCTTCAGGTGCGCGATGTCGCCGAATTCGTCGTCGATGTCGTCGCGGCTGGCGATGTCGTCGACGATGGTGTTCATGGCGCTGCGCCCGCCGCCGTAGAGCCGCTCGAGCGCCGCGTCGATCTCGTTGGGCGCGGCGATGTAGGCCTTCACGCGCTTGCCCGAAGCCATCTGCACGGCGGAGATCACGTAGGAGTCGGTGGGGTCGGCCACGGCGAGCGCGAGCTCCTCGTCGTCCTCGCGCAGCGGCACGGCCTGCGCGTCGCGCAGGAACTTGGCCGAGATGCGCTCTTCCAGCAGCGGCAGCTCGGGGTAGTCGGCCGCCTGCGCGAGCGGCAGGTCCAGCTGGTCGGCGAGCGCGTCGGCGAGGTCGCGCCCCGAAACCATGCCCAGGCGCAGCAGGATGGCCCCGATCTTGTCGCGCGAGTCGCTCTCCTGGAGCTTCAACGCGCGCTCGAGGTTGGCGCTGTCGAGCTTGCCGCGCTCGATCAGGATCTCACCGATTCTCTTGGGCAATTTGTGGGTATCCGGGCGGTAAGCAATTGAAAATTATAGCCGTTCATATAAAGAAAAAGCGGGCAGATGACCGCCCGCTCGAAGGACCTGCTGGAGCTTCCGGAGAAATGGATAGCGCCGGTTGGAGGGGGTTGGACGGCAAAAGTTTCCGACCGGATGCAACAAACCGGCGGCGCCCTCAGGAATCGCAGAGCTCCTCGAGCGCCGGGCGCACCGCTTCCCAGAGCGCCGCGCTCACGGCCGCCTTCATCGGGCGCGCCGACGCCTCGCGCTGGCCCCAGCGCGGAAGTCCCAGGTCACCCTCGAGGGCGCGCAGCGCGGCGTGCCGGTGCGCATCGTCGAGGGTCCACACGCGGTCGGCGGGCGCGAGAGCGACGCAGACGCCCAGGCGGGCGCCGGCAAGATGCAGGCGGTGCGACAGGCGCACGACCGTGCAACGAAAATCGATCGGATGCGACGCGCGGCGCATCTCAAGCCCGGGATCGTCGAGCCGGGAGCGTCGAACCAGCATTGCGCCACCCGAGAGCGCCACGCACGGCCACGAGCCCCGGGGCACGAAGACGCTCGCGAAGAGCTTGCCAACCTGCGCGTCGTCCACCAGCGCGACACCGCGCACACGTCCTTCCCCCGCCGCGACAGGCTCCCCACAGCCGAGCTCCGCCGTGCCGAGGGGCGCCAGCACATCGTGGCGATCGAGCAAGGTCGCGGGGATGCTTGCCGCGGCCACCTCGCCCCGGAAGACGCCTGAATCGGTGAGAAGCACCCATTCACGCCGCGCGGAGGAGAGTCTCTCCGCAGCATCCGCGTTCGCGAAGTCGACCACGTCGGCGATCCCCGCCAGCGCGACGCGCTCGCGCGGAGCGGACACGCGCGCGCGCAACTCGCGCCAGAACTGCGCCATCACGTCGCGCGGGCGGCGCTCGGCCCGCCACGCGCCTTCCGCCCATCCACGCCGGCATGCAGCCTCCATCGCGCGCGCAAAGCCCGGCCCGTCGCATAGCGGCGAGGACTGCAGGTCGGCGCGCAGCCGGGAGCGTCGCCCCGGATCACGCGCCTGTCCGGCCAGGTCCGAGGCGATCCGCACGTAGTCCTCAGCCGTCGTGGCGACCCATTCGGCGCGGCCCAGGGCCTGCAGGATGCTCGCGGTGGAGCGCGAATGCGCGAGCGCGCCTGCGAGCGTCACCACCGGCACACCCTGCCAGAGCGCATCGAGCGTAGACGTGGCGCCGCTGAAGGGGTGGGTGTCGAGGACCACGTCGAGCTCCGCGAGGCTGCGCAGGAAGTCGGCCTGCGCGAGCCGCGGAAGAATCTCGACGCGGGATGCCTCCACGCCGCCCCGGCCGAAGTGCCCGAGGATGCGCTCGCGCGCTCGGCCCTCCGGCACGCCCAGCAGGCGCAGGCGGCTCCCCGGCACACGCGCGAGCAGCCGTGCCCACAAATCGAGGAGGGTCTCAGACAGCTTGAGCGGAACGCTGACCGAACCGAACGTGGGTGGTCCGCCAGCGGAGGGTGCCGCGGCAGCCGCAGCGGCGGGCGGCCGATAGCACCACTGGGGCACAGGCAGGCGGATCAGGCCCTCGACGTGCGCTGCTTCGGCGCCCTCCGGATCAGCCGCCGCGTCGGTGATGCGGTAGTCCACGGTATCGAGCCCCGTCGTGGCGAGGTAATCCAGCCACGTGGCGACGACGGGCGCGGGCCGGCGCGCCAGCACCGGCAGGCGGTTTCCCGCGCCATGGCCCGCGATGTCCACCAGGACGTCGATCGCGTCGGCCACGATCATCGCCGTGACCTGCTCGTCATCCAGGCCCACGAGGCTCCTGTGCACCGCGCGCGGATAGGCGGCGGACTGTTCCGGACCGAGCGCGGAATGGCACCAATAGGCATAGACCTCGACCGCCGCGGGGTCGAAGTGCGCAAGCACCGGCCAGACGAACCGCTCGGTGGCGAGGTGCGTGTCCAGGCACAGGTAGCCCACACGCAGGCGCCGTCCGGGCGATGCGTCCCGCGCCACCTCGAGGTGGCGCGCGTCGACCGCATCGCGCAAGGTCTCGCCATAGGCGAGGTGCATCGCGCGCCACTCGACCGCGGAGGGCTGGCGTGGGTTGTTCTTCTGCAGTGCGAGGAAGTGGTGCCAGAGCGCGCGATTGCCGGGCTCCAGCGCCAGCGCCGCCTCGATCTCGGCGAGCGCCTCGGGGAAGAGGCCCTGCTGCGCGTAGAGCACGGAAAGGTCGTGGCGCACGCGGTTGGGAGGGCCGCCCGCGCGCCGGACCTCCTCGAGGACGCGCGTGGCCTCCTCGAGCGACCAGTCGCGCATCAGCGCCTCGACCCGCGCGAACTCGCGCTCGAACCCGCCCTGCTCAGCCATAGAAGGTATTCCGCGAGGCGTTCGCGGCCGTCGTTCCGCGCGTCACTCTTGGCGAATCACCATGGACGCCAGGACCTGCTCCGCGCGGTCCCTAATTCCCCGCACGGCATCCGGATCGCCCGCGGTCTGCCGACCATAGATCAGAGTAAGCGTGAGAATTTCATCGCTCACCCACGGCGCGTAGTACTTCTCCATCGAGGGTGCTCTCGTCTGGTCGATGAAACTGAAATGAGCCCACTCAAGTTGACCAAACCGGCTCACCCTCATTTTGGCAATCGTGTTACCCGGACTCGCACCCTTGATACGCTCGGAATAGAACTCTTCGTACTCACTCAACAATTTGGTTGCAGACTTGGCCTTTCCGACACTAGACCGCGGTGCGGGATTCAAGCTCAAGTTGAGAATGTACGTGGCGTCTATTTCCCGCAGACCCACCCGCAGCCCAACCCGGGACGTTACGAAAAACCTCTCTTTACCATACGGGTCAACGCTGGGCCGTTCACTGGCTGAAATCTCTGCCTCAGGAGGGGCAGGGAATCGATAAGAGACAACGCGCCCGTCGACTCGCGCCTGGAACTCCTTCCACTCTGTCGCCGGCAGATCCATCGCGTCGGCCGTCACGTGCATGCAAGCCAGGCAGAAAGCGATTGCCGACACTGATTTCATCGCCGTCAGGAAGATGCACCGCGGTCCGCGGATTCCGATGGGACACCAATCTCGCTCGGTCATTTGGGGACGTCGGTTCTTTCGAATCGATGATACGTAGCGGTGGTTCGGACACCCCGAAATACGAACATTGAGACTCTTCTGGAAACCGTCGCCTCAAATGCAAAGAGTGAACCGTCGCTCAGTCGGCCAATGCTCGTTTGAGCGGCGTAGGTTCGTTGTGACCCATCTGTATAGCCCGATGACTGAACATCTCGCAAGACAACTAGCCCTCTTGAACAAGAAAAGTCAGCCGAGGCACGAAGAGTCTTCGCAATTGCCACCGCACCAACGCTTGTTCGACCTGTTGCCTCAAATCCATCATTAGACATTTGAATAGCCAGTACTTCCCTGACGGAACTTGTGTTTGCACGCACTCCCGAGAAGAAGAAAAATGGGCGCGAGTCCTTACGCGCCGCCCTTGGCGCCCCGCCGTCGTCAATGGACACGAAGTATTGCTCCCCGCTCCACTTGAACTCGCCATTGATGTCCGGGCATTCCTGCTGCCTGCTTAGCTCTCCCCAGCCTAGTCTCGATATTTGCGACTCGTCCAGGTAAGGCAGGTCTGTCTTTTGTCCCAGCGCAGTTGTCACCGACAAGGCTACCAATGCTCCCCAACCGAGCGCTCGGTACCAGCGCAGGGTCCGGCGTGCGCTGGTGTCAAAGGCGGGCACGTTGCTGATGGTCTGGATCAATGTTCACCTTCCGACCTCTCTGGTATCGACAGCGAACAGACCCTAGCACGGGTTCGCCGCGGCAAAAGAAAACGGGCGCTTGCGCGCCCGTCTGAAGGCCTCTAGGAGGAATAACTCAGTTGTAGGCCGACTCCCCGTGCGCGGTGATGTCCAGCCCTTCGCGCTCCTCTTCCTCGGGCGCGCGCATGCCCACGAGGATGTCGGCGATCTTGTACGAAGCGAAGGCAACCACACCCGACCAAACGATCGTGACGGCCACGGCCTTCGCCTGGACGATGACCTGGCTCATGATCGAGTAGTCGGCCGGCTTGATCATCGCCGCCGTGACCCAGTCGGACACGTAGCCGGGGCCGCCCAGGTCGGGCGAGGCGAACACGCCGGTCAGCAACGCACCCGCGATGCCGCCCACGGCGTGCACGCCGAAGACGTCGAGCGAGTCGTCGGCCTTGAGCAGCCGCTTCAGGCCCGACACACCCCACAGGCAGACCGCGCCCGCGATGATGCCGATCATGAAGGCACCCGGGATGCCCACGTTGCCCGCGGCAGGCGTGATCGCCACCAGGCCCGCAACGGCACCGGAGGCCGCGCCCAGCATCGAGGGCTTGCCCTTGAGCACCCATTCCAGCAGCGTCCACGAGAGCACGGCGCATGCGGTCGCCAGGAACGTGTTCATGAACGCCAGGACGGCGGAGTTGCCCGCCTCGAGCGCGGAGCCGGCGTTGAACCCGAACCAGCCGAACCAGAGCAGCGAGGCGCCGATCATCGTCATCGGCAGGCTGTGCGGGGTCATGGCCTCCTTGCCGAAGCCGATCCGCTTGCCCACCACGTAGGCGCCCACGAGGCCCGCCACGCCGGCGTTGATGTGCACCACCGTGCCGCCGGCGAAGTCCAGCGCTCCCCACTGCCAGATGAGTCCCGCCTTCGCATTCAGCCCGTCCACGAGGTTGGCCGCGGTGTAGGCGTCCGGCCCCATCCAGAACCACACCATGTGGGCGATGGGCGCGTACGAGAACGTGAACCACAGCACCATGAAGAGCAGCACGCCGGAGAACTTCGCGCGCTCGGCGAAGGCGCCCAGGATCAGGCAGCAGGTGATCGCCGCGAACGTGCACTGGAAGGCGGCGAACAGCAGCTCCGGGATCACGACGCCCTTGGAAAAGGTCGCCGCGTTCTCGAAGGTGCCGGCGTTGGTGTCCGCGATGCCCTTGAGGAAGAGCCGGTCCATGCCGCCGAAGTACGCGTTGCCCTCGGTGAAGGCAAGGCTGTAGCCGTAGACGCACCACAGCACCGTGATCAGCGAGAACACCACGAACACCTGCATCAGGACCGAGAGCATGTTCTTCGAGCGCACCAGCCCGCCGTAGAAGAGCGCCAGCGCGGGCACGCTCATCAGCAGCACGAGCGCGGTGCTGGTGAGCATCCACGCAACGTCGCCCTTGTTCGGGACGGGTTTCGCCGCAGCCGCGGCGGGGGCTGCAGCCGCTGCTGCGGGATCCGCAGGCTTGGCGTCCTTCGCATCGGCTGCGGGCGCAGTGGCCGCCGGTGCGGTGGCCGCGGGTGCCGCCGCGGGGGCGTCCTTCTTCTCCTGGGCGAGCGCCGCGCCACCGAGCATCAGGGCGGTCGCGAGCGCGATGAGGCTGACCAGTCGTTTCATGTGCGTTATCCCTTTAGAGTGCGTCGGCGCCGGTCTCGCCGGTGCGGATGCGGACGACCTGCTCGAGCTCGAAGACGAAGATCTTTCCGTCGCCGATCTTCCCGGTGTTGGCGCTCTTCTCGATCGCCTCGATGACGCGATCGAGCAGCTCCGTCTTGATCGCGGCCTCGATCTTGACCTTCGGCAGGAAGTCGACGACGTATTCGGCGCCGCGGTAGAGCTCGGTATGGCCCTTCTGCCGCCCGAACCCCTTCACCTCGGTGACGGTGATGCCCTGCACGCCGATGGCCGAGAGGGCTTCGCGCACCTCGTCGAGCTTGAACGGCTTGATGATCGCGGTGACCAGTTTCATGTTCTCTCCCGTGGAGGGCGCGTGATCAGAAGGACCAGGCGACGAAGCCGACGGCGCGTCCCTTGCTCCAATCCTTGCCCTTGAAAGTGAAGTACTGGGGATCGGCGTCGGTGTCCTTCCAGTAGCCGCCCGCGGTGAAGCCGTTGCCGAAGTCCCACGTCGCGCCGAGCTTCCACACCGTGTAGTCGAAGTTGCTGTTGTTGAACCCGTTCTGCACGCCGCTGTAGCGCTGGTGGCCGATGATCCCGTTGATCGTGAGCTTCTCCATGACCGGCCAGTTCACCGCGAGCTCGAGGTAGTCGGAGCCCTTGCTGTCGATCACGCCGAAGATCTCCGAGAGGCCGTAGGAGTACTTGAGCGTGGCCGGACCGTACGAGACGCCGACGTACACCTCGTCGGTGTTGGGCTTCACGAAGGCGTTCGGAACGGAGTTGGAGCCCGGGTACTCGTAGCGCAGGTAGCCCACGTCGAGCGTCCAGCCCTCGGCGAAGCCCCATTTGTAGCCGCCGTAGATGTCCCACTCGATGTCGCCGTCGATAGGCGTGCCGAGCACGTCGCCCGTGTCCTTCAGCCACTTGATGTTGGTGATGAAGGTGCCGATGTAGAAGCCGCTCGCATGCGCATAGTCGAACGTGAACTGCAGTGCCGGTTTCTCGGAGGTCTGCGCGAGGCCGCGATACTCGTACTCGCTGTAGAGCGCGATCTTCCCGGTGAAGCTGTGCTCGGGCGTGGCCGGCGCGGCTGGCGCGGGCGCCTGCGCGAAGGCGGTCCCGGAAACGAGGGTGGCCGCGGCGAGGAGACGAGGGAGCTTGGTCATGTTGGTATCCTTGGAGGCAGTTGAAGAAACGGCTTCGAGCCGGAATAGCAGCAAACATGCCATTCGCAAGTCGTTGTTTGGAAAGCCTCGAAATCCCCTGCCCCAACGCCGCGCACAGCCTCTGTGCACGATTCCGGGGCGCGGCACCATGCAAGTGCGTCTTTGTGGCCGCTGCGGGTCAACCGCCCCGGTCCCTCGGGAATTGAGATGAACGAGAAACTGCTGAGCGAACTGAGCGCGCGACTGGCGGAATTCGCCGCCGCCAACCCCGCGCGCGACCTGGAGAAGAATTTCCGCGCGCTCCTGTCGAGCGCCTTCGCGCGCATGGAGCTGGTGAGCCGCGAGGAATACGACGTGCAGGTGCAGGTCCTCGCCCGGGCGCGCGAGAAGCTCTCCGCGCTCGAGGCGCGCATCGCCGAGCTCGAGGCCCGGCCCACTTCGTCCCGGTCCGGGTAACCCGGAAGCGCTCCTTCCCTTCGAGGCGCTTCCGATTCGAGGAAGTGCCACCGATGAACGTCGCCGCCGTCTTCAGCCGCGGGCTCGCCGGGCTCGAGGCCCCGTTGGTGCGCGTCGA
>Ga0111539_10003475_pt1 | contig 20751 bp, 17 predicted proteins | sample RhiMethybrSRZTD1_FD_79667 | JGI IMG/M metagenome (GOLD analysis project Ga0111539, IMG submission 79667) | Populus rhizosphere microbial communities from Tennessee, USA - Rhizosphere MetaG P. TD hybrid SRZTD1 (version 2) (version 2) | ecosystem: Host-associated > Plants > Roots > Rhizosphere >...
CCCATGCGATCACGAGCGCCGCGCACCATTCCCAGATGCGCTCGGGCTGCGTCGAAGAGAGCCGCAGCAAGATCGCGATCGTCGACGGGCCGGCGACCATCGGCATCGCGAGCGGCACGATCATCGGCTCGTCGCTCTCGCTCGCAACCTCGCTGCCTGCCGTTGGAAAGATCATTCGCAGCGCGATGATGAACAGCAGCACGCCGCCGGCGATCGCGAGCGACGGTTGCGACAAGCCGAGGAACTTCAGAATCGCCGTGCCGGCGAACAAGAAGATCAGCAGGATCACGAGTGCGATCACGAGCTCGCGCGCCGTGATCTCCGCGCGCCGCCGCGGCGTGAAGCGCGACAGCACGGCGTTGAAGATCGCGATGTTGCCGAGCGGGTCCATGACGAAGAACAGCGTCGCGGCCGCCGCGGCGATGTCGGACCAGTTCATACGGGCCTCTCGGTCAACGGCCGGCCCACACTCGCACGACGCCCTCTTGCGCCGTCGACGCGACCAACGTGCCGTCGCGCGCGAAGATTCTTCCCAAGGCCAGACCGCGGCCGCCCGACGCGTTCGGGCTTTCCATCGCGTACAGCAGCCACTCGTCGGCGCGAAACGGTCGATGAAACCACATCGCGTGATCGAGGCTCGCGAGCTGTACGTTGCCCTCGGCGAAATGGATGCCGTGCGGCAGCGTCGCCGTCGAGACGAGCTGATAATCCGAAACGTACGCGAGCACGTTGCGGTGCAAGTCCGGGTTGTCGGGCAGCTTCGCGACGGTCTTGAGCCAGATGTGCCGCACTGGCGCCGCGCGCGGCGGCATGACGACGTGTATCGGCTCGACGGGCCGAAACTCGAACGGCCGCTCGTGCGTCAAAAAGCGCCGCATTTTCTCGGGCACCTTCGCGAGCACTTCGGGCGGCAGCTCGCGCACGTCCGGCAGCCCTTCGGGCCCCGGCACCTGCGGCATCGGCGTCGCGTGCTCGAGCCCTTCTTCGGGAACCTGGAACGACGCCGTCATGTTGAAGATCGGCTGACCGTGCTGGATCGCGACCACGCGGCGATTGCTGAAGCTCTTGCCATCGCGCGCAAGCTCGACCTCGTAGACGATCGGCGCATTCACGTCGCCCGCCACGAGGAAGTACGCGTGCAGCGAATGGACGCGGCGATCTTGAACGGTGTAGCTCGCGGCCGTCAGCGCCTGCCCGAGCACTTGGCCGCCGAACACGCGTGCGCCGCCCAAGTCGCGGCTTTCGCCGCGGAAGATCCGATCCTCGATGCGCTCGAGCTCGAGCAGCTTCAAGAGATCGGCGAGGACCTTTGGCACGGCCTAGTTCTTGTCGTGGCGATTCAAGCGCGCGATCAAGCTCGAAGTGTCCCAACGTTTGCCGCCCATACCCGCGACGTCGGCATAGAATTGATCGACGAGCGCGGCGACGGGGAGCTCGGCGCCGTTATTGCGCGCCTCTTGCAAGCAGATGCGTAGGTCCTTGCGCATCCATTCGACGGCGAAGCCGAAGTCGAACTTGCCTTCGTTCATCGTCTTCCAGCGGTTTTCCATCTGCCACGATTGTGCGGCGCCCTTCGAGATCGTCTCGACGACCGTCGCGACGTCGAGGCCGGCCTTGCGCGCGAAGTTCAACGCCTCGGCGAGCCCCTGCACGGCGCCCGCGATCGCGATCTGATTGACCATTTTTGTGAGCTGGCCCGATCCCGCCGGACCCTGCAAGCGGACGGCCTGCGCGAACGACCGGATCACGGGCTCAGCCGTAGCGAACGGCTCGGCCTCGCCGCCGACCATGACGGTGAGCTTGCCGTTCTCGGCGCCGGCTTGCCCGCCCGACACCGGCGCATCGAGACAGTGCACGCCGCGCTTCGAGCCAGCCGCTGCGATTTCGCGAGCGACCTCGGCCGACGCCGTCGTGTGATCGCAAAAGATCGTTCCCGAGCGCATCGCCGCGATGACGCCATTCGACCCGAGCGCGATCTCGCGCAGATCGGGATCGTCACCGACGCAGCTGAACACGATCTCGGCGCCCTGCGCGGCCGCGGCCGGCGTTGGAGCCGACTTGCCGCCGTGCTGCTTGCACCATTTGTCGGCCTTTGCCGCCGTGCGGTTGTAGACCGTGACGCTGTGGCCCTTCTTCGCGAGCCAACCCGCCATCGGAAAACCCATGACGCCCAAACCCAAGAAAGCGACGTTCGCCATGCTCAACCCTGTCTCAAAGTTGCACCGATACTCGCGGCGAGCTCCGAATGCGCATGCGCTTCCGTAAGCCGCTGCTCCGCAACGCGCCCCCAGAAGTACGCGAGCAATCTGACCATCCGGACGGCATTGTCGAGATCGCGCAGCGTCGGAGCCGCGGCCGCCGTTCCGTAGTACTCCGCGAGCAGTTGCCGTTTCTGCGCTTCCGCGAAGTCGTTCATCGCGGCCAAGCTCGCGAGATCCAAGAGCGGCGTGCCGCGTCCAGCATACTCGAAGTCAATGAGCCGGGCGGAAGCTCCGTCGATGAGAATGTTCGCCGCGACGAGGTCGTTGTGGCAGAACGCGGTCGGCGCGTAGCCCGAGTCGAAGTGCCGGCCGAGCCGCGTGAGCTCGTCGGCCCACGTCGCCTCCTCCGCGCTCAGCACGTGCGCCGCGGTGCTCGCGAGCGCCGCTAGATACGTCGTCGTGAAATATGCGATCGAGTACACGGGCAAATCGACCTTGAGGCGATGCAAGTCGCGCAGCAACCGCGCGATCATCGTGATCGAGGTCGATCGCTGCACGAGCTCCGGCGTCCACAACATCATGCGGTAGTCGGTCAAGAGCAGCTCGGCCTCGACGTCGACTGCGATGACAGCCGGCGCGAGGTCGGCGTCCGCGGCGGCGCGCGTCGCGCGCGCCTCGGTCGCAAGATCGAGCCAGGCCATGGAGCCCGCAACCGGCAGCCGCAGCACGTGGCGCCGCCCTCCGCCGATGCACAAGTAACTGCGCGCATTGAACCCACCGCCGAGCGCGCGAATTTGCACCTGCTCGACGCCGCCTGCGTCGGGCCAAACGCGGCGCAACGCGGCACGGACGCGCGCCTCGTCGGACGGCGTCACGCCGGCACCAGAGTCTGCGCGCGCCAGTCTCGATGCCAGCGGACGAGCCCGATCACGACGAGCACGAGATACAGCGCGAACAGGCCGACGAAGAGATACAGCTCGCGCTGCCAGTACAGGTACAACGCCAAGCCGTCGACGACGAGCCAGTAGAGCCAGTTCTCGAGCAGCTTGCGCGCGACCATGTAGGTCGTCACGACCGAGGACACCGTCACGAACGCGTCGAGATACGGAAACGCGGCCTGCGTATGTCGGCTCATGAGCCAGCCAAGCCCTAAGCTCAGCACGAGGCTGCCGCCGATCGCGAGCGCGTGCATCTTCAGCGGCCATACGCCGATCGGCAGCTCCGCAGCGCCGCTTCGGCGTCCGCCGTACTGCCATTGATACCAGCCGTAGACGGCCATCGCGGCGTAATAGGCGTTCAACGCCACTTCCGAGTAGAGGCGCGCACCGAGCACGACCGCGAGCGTCAACGCCGACGACAAGAACGCCGCCGGCCAGCACCACAGGTTTTCGCGAATGGCGAGCACGAGGTACAGGACGCTGAACAGTACGCTCGCCGCCTCGAGCGGCCGCTCCTGAATGAACGCTACGACGTCCACGCCTTCCGCTACTTCGGCTCGAGGATCGGCGGCTCACCGATTGGCAAATCGCCGTTCAAGACTTTCAGCACGAGCGCTTGCGCACCGCCGCCGTGAAACGAGCGCTCGATCGCCGCGGCGATCGTGCCCATCACGACTTCGAGCTCGCCGCGCACTTGCGTGCTCAGCTGGTTGACGACGACCTCGAGGCGCGGCTCGCTCGCGATGATCTCGATGAATGCGAGAATCTTCTCGAGCGGCTGGCCCTGTAGCGGATACAAGCTCATCTCTGCGGTAACACGCATACTCACACCTACCATCCGTAACTGACGGTGATTCCGTAATGGCGCGGGTCGCCGAGACGCGTGTAAAGCGTCGGCGGAAAGTCCGGCGGCTCGTTGCCGAAATAGAAGCCGCGCACGAAGTACTCTTTGTCGAAGAGATTGCGCGTCCAGAGCTTCACGCTCCACGAGTCCCATTCGCGGCCGACGCTCAGGTTCGCTAGTCCATACGGCTTCGACATTTGATCGTGGCTGTAGTCGAAAAAGAACTTGTCCATGCCCGAGAGATCGAGCCGCGCCCACCAGCCCGACGGCCCTTTGTACGCGGCGCCGAGCGAGTACGTGTAATCGGGCGCGTGCGCTTGCTCACGTCCCGCGAGCGTCGGGAACGCCGAGAACTCTTCGATCTCGGCGCGCAGTAGCCCGACGGCCGCCGACAGCTCGAGGCGCTCGGTCGCCTGCCAATTGACCGTCGCTTCGATGCCGCGGTGGTCGCCGCGCTCGGAGTTCGCCGTCACGAACAAAAACGACGACGGATCGCCAAGCCGTAGCTGAAACGGCACCTTGACCTGCTGGTCGTCGCGGCGCGCGACGAACAGACCTAAGTCCGTGCGCAGCCGACCGTCCGCTGACGTGGTGCGTAAGCCGGCTTCGATGCTCGTCATCGTTTCGTCGCCGAACTCGATGTTCGCCGGAGACAGCACGTCGTTGTCGATAGTGCCAAAGTCGACGCCGGCGAGCGAAACGTTGAACCCGCCGGCTTTGTAGCCGCGCGCCAGACGAACGTACGCCGAGCGGCGCTCGGCGAGCCGCCAGTCGAGCGCGAGCTCGCCGCCAACCATGTCGTCGTCGGGCGAGAACGCGTTCGAGCTCGTGTCCGAATAATCGGCGCTGCGCCGCTCCAATCGCAGACCCGTCGTCAAACCGAGCCGGTCGTTCAGCGCGAACGCGACTTGACCGAACAACGCGACGTTCGTGGCGTCGTAATCGCTGCGCACCGCCGTGTCCGCTGCGAGTGAGCACGCAGCGCCGCAGAACGGGTCTTCGTAGACGCCCGTATTGCGCTGATCGTTGCCTTCCTCGAGGTCGAGCACGTAGACACCCGCAAGCCAATCGCCGCGGCCGTTCGCGATCGCGCCGGGCTTCGACAGCACACGCAGCTCCTGGCTCGCCGTGCGCCGCTCGCGATCGTTCGCCGTGAAGTAGTCATAGACATACGGCGCCCAGTACGCGGGGTTACCCCAATCCGCATCGAAGCTGAACACCGCGTCGGTGTCGGCAAAGCCCGTGATGCTGACGAGGTCGACGCGCTCGAGCGCCGCCTGCACGCGCACTGAGCCCGCGGTCGACTTCTGGGCGTCGCGGCCCGGGTGATCCGAGTAAGTATTGAAGCCGTTGTCGATCGCCCAGGCGTCGTAACCGTTGTCGACGTCGATGTAGAGGCCCGTGAAGTCGACTTGCAGGTCGTCGCTCGGCGACCATGCGAGCTTGCCGCGCGCGGTCAGCTCGTCGCGGCCGTAGGTATCGTCGCGGCCCAGGTAGACGTTGTCGCGAAACCCATTGTTCTTGTACGTCTGTAACGACGTTCTAATCCTAAGCTCGTTGCCGATCGGGCCGCCGATCGCGGCGCCGAGCGCGTCGGTGCCGTCGCTACCGGCCGTCGCTTCGACGTCTGCCGACAGCACGCTGGACGGCGCTTCCGAGCGCATGTAGATGAGCCCGCCGAGCGCGTTCGCGCCGTAGCGCGTGCCTTGCGGACCGCGCAGCACTTCGACGCGATCGATGTCGAACAGCGTGCCGATGCTGCCGAGGCCCGAGAAGTCGATGTCGTCGACGATGAAGCCGATCGACGGATTCGGCGCGCCGTCGTATTGCTCGAGCTCGCCGACGCCGCGCAACTGAAAGTAGCGCGCACGCGAGCCCTCGCCCGAAAGATTCAAATTCGGCACGCTGCGGATCGCTTCCTCGAAATGCTGCTGCGTCGTCGCCTTGAGCTGCTCTCGATCGAGCACGGTGACGCTGACGGGAAGCTCCTCGATGCGCGATTCGCGAAAGTCGGCCGTGACGACGATCTCCTCGGGAGCCTCGGAAGCCTCGGGCTGCTGCGCGAGCGCGTAGTGAGACGCAGCCGTTGCAACGGCCGCGAGCGCCGAGAGGCGCGTGAAACGAAACGACATGCTCGGATCTCCTCTGCGAGCGAGATCCGGTTCAACTAGCGAGCGGGGAAGATCGGAATATCCCGTCCCTTCGCCGGTACTAACCGGATCAGGTTCAAAGGGTTGATCGACTCAATGTCGATCTCTCAGGCCGTCGCCGGCCACCCCTCGGTCCAGACGCAGAGAATCATAGAACAGGCGGCACTGCTCAGACAAACGGCCGCAGCAACGCGGCGCCGACTTCGCGCCAGATCGGCGCCGCGTAGAGCGGCACCTTGAAGAACGCCACGACGAGCAGCGCGCTGCTGGCGACGGGAATCCAGTGCACGCGGCGGCGCATCACGAGATCGACGGCGACGAGCGCGAGCAGCGGCGACAGCCAGAGCAGCAAGTACTGCGGGGTGCTGCCCGGCACGACTCGGCCGAGCGCCGCACCGCACAACGCCGCCGTCGCGGCGATGATCCAACGCTTGTGCAGCTCGGGCCGATTGCGATACGAGAATGCAAGCGCGAGGAATGCGCCGAACAGCAACATGTCGGTCAGGTTGTACAGCGCCACGATCCCGCCTACCTCGAGCGGGTAGAAAGCGGCACGCACGCGCAGCACGGGAGCGCCCACGCTGACGAGCAAGCCGACAGCGAAGACGAGCGCGCCGTAGAACATGCCGATCGTGCCGAGCCGCTTGTGCAGGCGCACGTTGCCCGCAACGACGACGGCTGCCTGCGCGACGAGCACGAGCACCCAGAGCGAGAACACCGTGGCGTGGATGTGTACGATCGCGGGCAGATCGGTGCGCGTGAACGGCCGCGAGTAGTAAGTCTTCCAGAACCCCCACGCGACGATTGCGGCGATCAGAAGCGCGATCGCGAAATAGGCTATCCGCGTGCGAGCGAAGGCGCCGACAGAAGACGGCGTGTCGAGGGCATCGACGGCGTCGACCCGCTCGCTCACGGCGCTATTCCTTGAGCCGCGGTATCAATTCGGCGAGATTGCATGGCCGCGTGCGGAAGTCGAGCTGCGACGCGATCAGCTTGTCCCACCCCGTCGCGCAGGCACCCGACGAGCCCGGCAAGCAGAAGATATACGTGGCGTTCGCGACGCCCGCGAGGCAGCGCGACTGAAAGCTCGACGCGCCGATCTCTTCGAACGAGATGGCACGAAACAGCTCGCCGAAACCTTCGATCTCTTTGTCGAGCAGCACACCGATCGCCTCGGGCGTGCCGTCGCGGCCGGTGAGCCCCGTGCCGCCCGTCGTGATGACGACCTCGACCGCGCTGTCGGCGATCCAAGCGGACACGATGGCGCGGATCGCATAGATGTCGTCGCGCACGATGGTTTTAGCCGCGAGCACATGGCCCGCGCTTTGCAAGCGCTCGACGAGCAGCGCGCCGGATTTGTCCGTGGTTTCGTTGCGCGTGTCGGAGACCGTCAGCACGGCCACGCGCAGGGGCCTAAGCTCTCGCGCTTCGCTCGCCGTCACTGCGGTTCAGCCGGTGACGTGCTCGTCACCGCGAGATCGTGCACCATGCGCACCGCGTCCTCGCGGCCGTCGTAGTACGCCGGCTTACGGCCCACCCAGCGGTAGCCGAGCCTCTCGTAGAATGCGAGCGCGTTTCCGTTCGTGGCGCGCAGCTCGAGATAGACCTTGAAGACGCCGGCCGTTCGTGCCGACGCCTCGAGCCAATCGAGCAACTGCCGGCCGACTCCTTGGCGCTGATAGCCCGGCTGCACGGCCAGCAGGTTCAGGTGCGCGTGGATCGCGTAGAACTCCATGATCGCGAAGCCGATGATGCGACGCCGGTCGCGCGCCCCGAGCACGACGCAATCGCGATTGCGCAAGCAGCGCTCGACGCGCTCCTCGTTCCAGGACCAGGCCAGGCCGTACTCGATGAGCTGACGCGACATCGCGGCGATCGACGGCGCGTCGTCCATGTGGGCCAGCCCTAACCGAACCTGCGTCATGGCTTGAGTATAGTGGCAACGTGACGCGCTCCGCACCACGAGAAAACTCGGCGCTGGCTTGCGTGCTGCTCGCGGCAGGCGGGTCGCGGCGCTACGGCAAGCCGAAGCAGCTGGCCCGCTATCGCGGACGGCCGCTACTCGTCCATGCCGTCGAGGCCGCTCGCGGCGCGCTGCCTCGGGCGCCGCTGTTCGTAGTCGTCGGCGCCGAGGCGTTGCGCCTCAGGCTCGTCGTCCGCCGCGCTCAGTCCCGCGCACGCATCGTTGCGAATCCCGACTGGCAGCAGGGAATGGCCACGTCGTTGCGCGCGGGCCTCGCCGCACTCCCGCGCCGAACGCGAGCCGCGCTCGTGCTGCTCGTCGACCAGCCGCGCGTCAACGCGGCCGCGCTGCAGCGGCTCATCGTCGCGTGGCGGCGCCGCCCGGTCGTGCCCGCGGCCGCGCATTACGCGGGGCGCGCCGGCGTGCCGGCCGTGCTGCCGCGCCGCCACTGGCGCGCGGTACGCGCCCTGCGCGGCGACGAGGGCGCTCGCGCATTGCTGCGCGATCGCGCAGTCACGCTCGTCGAGATGGCCGAAGCGGCGCTCGACGTCGATACACCGGACGACTTGCTCGGGCTGCGCGGCGGCACGAGCGCTTCAGGTACTGTCGCCGCCGATTTGGCGCAACCTGTGGCCCCGCTCGCCTAGCGTGGGCCGGACCCGTAGCGTGAGCGGCTATTCCTAGCCGGCGTTCACCGCCGCCGCACCAGGCAACCCGGCCTCGTCGTCGTGCTCGAGCGTGGCCGCACCCGCATCGACCGCCCGCGGCATCAGCAGCTTCGCGACGAGCCCGGTCCAGCCCGTTTGGTGCGACGCGCCCACGCCGCGGCCCGAATCGCCGTGGAAGTACTCGTGGAACAGCACGTAGTCGCGAAAGTGTGGATCGGCGCTGAGCAGCGGGTGGCGGTCGAACACCGGACGCCGGCCGTCGGCATCTTTCAAGAAGATGCGTGCGAGCCTGCGCGAGAGCTCCTCGGCAACCTCGGCGATCGACAGAAACCGCCCCGACCCCGTCGGGCACTCCACGCGAAACTCGTCGCCGTAATAGTGATGGAACTTCTGTAGCGACTCGATGATGAGGTAGTTGACGGGGAACCAGATCGGCCCGCGCCAGTTCGAGTTGCCGCCGAACAAACCCGTGTCGGACTCAGCTGGCCTGTAACCGACCGTCGTCCTCTGCCCGTCCATGAGCTCGAACACGTACGGCTGGGCTTCGTGATACCGCGAGAGCGCTCGGATGCCGTAGTCAGACAGGAACTCGGTCTCATCGAGCATGCGCTGCAGCAGCTTCTTCATTCGATGGCCGCGCAGCAGCGACAGCAGTCGCCGATGGCCGGCACCCTCGACCTCCCAATGCGAGACGAGCTTCGCGAGATCCGGCCGATAGTTGAGATACCACTCGAGCCGCCGGGCGAACTCGGGCAGCTCCTTCAATAGCTCGGGCTCGAGCACCTCGACAGCGAACAGCGGAATCAGCCCGACCATCGAGCGCACCTTGAGTTTGACCATCCGCTCGTCGGGGAGGTGCAGCACGTCGTAGAAGAACTCGTCCTCGTCGTCCCAAAGGCCGAGGCCGTGCTCGCCGATGTTCGTCATTGCTTCGGCTATACACAGGAAGTGCTCGAAGAACTTAGTCGCGATGTCTTCATAGACGTGATTGTGCTTCGCGAGCTCCAGCGCAATGCGCATCAGGTTCAGCGAGTACATCGCCATCCAGCTCGTGCCGTCCGATTGATCGATGTGGCCACCCGTCGGCAGCGTCGAGCTGCGGTCGAACACGCCGATGTTGTCGAGCCCGAGGAACCCGCCCTGGAACACGTTGCGCCCCTCGGCGTCCTTGCGGTTGACCCACCACGTGAAATTCAACATGAGCTTGTGAAACACGCGCTCGAGGAACGCGAGGTCGCCGTTCCCACCGCGCCGCTTTCGATCGATCTGGAACACGCGCCAGGTCGCCCACGCGTGCACGGGCGGATTGACGTCGCCGAACGCCCACTCGTAAGCCGGCATCTGGCCGTTCGGATGCATGTACCACTCGCGCGTCAGCAGCAAGAGCTGATTCTTCGCGAACTCGGAGTCAAGCAGCGCGAGCGGAATGCAATGGAACGCGAGATCCCACGCCGCGTACCAGGGGTACTCCCATTTGTCCGGCATCGAGATGATGTCGGCGTTGTTGAGGTGCGCCCAGTCGCGGTTGCGGCCGTGCTTGCGGTTCGCGGGCGGCGCGGGCTGAGCCGGGTCGCCGGCGAGCCACTCGGGAACGTCGTAGTAGAAGAACTGCTTGCTCCAGATCATCCCGGCGAACGCTTGACGCTGCACGAGCTTGGCATCGTCGCCGTCGACGCCGTGCTGCAACTCGGCGTAAAACTCGTCGGTCTCGGCGCGGCGCGCCTCGAGCAGGGAGTCGAAGTCCGCAAAAGGCCGCGTCAGCATCGCCGGCGCCAAGCGAACTCGCACCGTTCGCGACTCGCCGGCTGGCACGTCGAGCACATGTGCCGCAGCGGCTTTGGTCCCGGCTCGTGCGGGATTCACCGCGTCGCGCTTGCCGTGCACGACGTAGTCGTCGAACGCGTCCTTGAAGAACCGGCCGTCGCGCGGTTGCCCGTAAAGGCGCGCGACGTTGGTGTCGTTGTCCGCAAACAGGAGCTCCGCGTCTCTGTCCGCATGCCAGAAGAGCCGGCCGAGCGTTTCGTGCCGCGCTTCGACGACGGCCGGCGCATCGGCCGCGGGGCGGCCGTCGACGAGCGCGAGCTGCGGCCGTGGCGCACCCTGCTTCCAGCTCCAAGTGTTGCGGAACCAAAGCTGCGGCAGCACGTGCAACGTCGCGGCTTCGGACCCGCGGTTGTGCGCCGTGATCTTGAGCAGCACGTCGCCCGGCGACGCTTGGGCGTACTCGATGAACACGTCGAAATAGCGACCGCTGTCGAGCACGCCGGTATCGACGAGCTCGTACTCCGGCGCACCGATGCCGCGCCGTCGGTTCTCCTCGACGAGGTTTGAATATGGGAACGCGGCCTGCGGATACTTGTAGAGCATCTTGAGGTACGCGTGGCTCGGCGCGGCGTCGAGGTAGTAGTAGAGCTCCTTGACATCCTCGCCGTGATTACCCTCACCGTTCGTGAGGCCGAACAGGCGCTCCTTGAGGATCGGATCGCGGCCGTTCCACAGCGCAACGCTCATGCAGAGCCGCTGCTCCGCGTCCGACCATCCGCCGAGGCCGTCCTCGCCCCAGCGGTACGCGCGGCTGCGCGCATGATCGTGCGGAAAATGCTCCCACGCGTTGCCGTGCGGGCTGTAGTCCTCGCGCACGGTGCCCCATTGCCGCTCGCTGAGATATGGGCCCCAGGTCTTGAAGCCTTGGCCGTCGGGAGACGAATCCAAGCGCGCGGACTCGGCGCGCGTGGCGGAGCGGCGCTCAGCGCGCATTACGGATCGAACGTTCGACTCTTTCATCGTGCAATCTCCGTTGGTCGGCGCGACCGCGCGCCTCGTGCATCCGTTGTCGTTTCCGCTTCGATGGCGGCGCCGATCGTGCGCCACGCCCGTAGCACCTCGGCAACGCTCCAGGCTTGCGCGACGCAGCCTTCGGGCCGGTGCGGCGCGTCGCCGTCGAAGACTTCGCTGATTTGGCCGATGCAGGCTTCGCGCAGATGCGGCGCTATGCCTTCAAGCCTTGCCCGCGCCGCGCCGGCATCGTGATACGCGTTCCAATGTGCGATCGCGAACGGTCCGAGCAGCCATGACCAGACCGTGCCTTGATGGTAGACGGCGTCGCGCTCGCGCGGCCCGCCCGCGTAGCGGCCTGCGTAACCTCGCTCCTTCGGCGCAAGACTGCGCAGCCCTACCGGAGTCCAAAGCTCGCGAGCGCACGTATCGACGACGGCGCGCGCCTGCTCGCGTTCGAGCAGTTCAGCGTCGAGCGACACGGCGAAGATCTGGTTCGGCCGCAGCGAGTAGTCGGCCGCACCACCCGGACCATCGACGACGTCGGCGAGGTAGCCACGCTCTCGCGACCAGTAACGGCGGCGAAACGAGCGCAGCGCGTTCCCAGCCAGCGCCGCGAAGCGCCGTTGCGCGAGGCCGTCACCTTGCAACGCGGCGAACGACTCCATCGTCACGAGCGCGCGATACCACAGCGCGTTGATCTCGACGGGCTTGCCGATGCGCGGCGTCACGACCCAGTCGCCAATCTTGGCGTCCATCCACGTGAGCTGCACGCCGGGCTCGCCCGCGTACAGCAAGCCGTCGGTGTCGACGTGAATGCGATAGCGCGTACCTTTCAGATGCGCTTCGACGATGTACAGCAGGATGGGATACAGATCGGCGATGAGCTGACGATCGCCCGTCGCCGCGAGATACTCGTCGAGCGCATGGAAGTACCACAGCGTCGCGTCGACGGTGTTGTACTCGGGCGTCTCACCGGCGTCTGGAAAGCGGTTCGGCAGCATGCCCTCGCTGACGAACCGGCCGAACGTGCGCAATACGCTGCGCGCGACGTCGTGCCGTCCCGTCGCCAGCGCCAACCCCGGCAACGCGATCATCGTGTCGCGCCCCCAATCTCCGAACCACGGGTAGCCGGCGATGACCGTGCGGCCGTTGACGCCCGAGCCGCGCCGCACTACGAACTGATCCGCGGCGAGCACGAGCCGCCGGATCCACTCGGGCTCGGACTGCGCGCCGGCCACGTCGAGCAAGTGCTGCTGCCGTTGGCGCTCGCTCGCGAGCGCGGCCGCCGCGACCACGCCTTCGTCGCCGCTCATCGCGAGCCGCAGCGTCGCGGTCTCACCGGCGCAAAGCTCGACTGCGAACTCGCCCGGAACGAAAAGATCTTCGCGGTCGTCGAGTCCGCGCGCCGTCTCGGCTCGCAACCGGAAACTCCAGTACCATCCCGGCGCCGGCGCGAACGAACCGCGATCGATTTCGAGCCGATACGGCCGGGCGCCGTCGAATGCACGGATCTCGCAGCCGCGCGGCAATGCCGTCGTGCCGAGCGTCCAGCCGGCCCCGCGCGTTTGCCCGTGATAGTCGCGGTACGTGCAGAACGGTTTCAGCGCGAGCGTCAACGGCGCCGACGCTCGCACGAGCGTGAACGAGACGAGCGTCGTGTTCTCGCCATGCACCATCGTGATGCGCTGCTCGAGCAGCGCATCGCCGATTGCGTACTGCCACACCGGCGTCTGACCGTCGAGACGAAAACGCTCGATCCGCTCGAAACCACAGGGATCGATGGTGCCGTCGGAGTACTCGTTGCTGCCGAGCGCGACCGTTTCGCCACGATAGTGCGCCGTGGCATCGAGCTTTGCGACGAGCGCGGTTCGCTCGACGGGCGGCTTCAGCGCTGCGACGAGCAAGCCGTGATAGCGGCGACTCCGCGCGCCGCCGACGGAGCCGCAGGCGAAACCGCCGAGCCCGTTCGTGACGAGCCACTCGCGCTCCGCGCTCGCCGCAAACGTCGCGAGCTCTGCGCGGCCGATCTCAATTAGCGGCAACGTCATCGGCGTCGTCGAGCTCGTCGATGGCGGAGAGTTGCTCGCCGCCGTACAGCGCGGCGAGCACCGACGTCGCCTTCAAGCTTGCGTCGAGATAGAGCTCGTCGCCGCAGCCGCGGCGATCCAAGTAGCGCTCGTTCGTTTGCAGGTACATGTTCGCTCCTCCCGGGAGTGTGTATTCAAGCCATCTGTGCGGCCGGCGCGGCGCCGATCAGGCGTTCGTACGCGGCCGCGAGATTCCAGTGCCGTTCAGCCGCCGCGCGCGGCGCTTCGGTCGACTCGCCGAGGCGCGCGAGGCACTCGGCGACGCGCTGCGGAGTGCCGAGGTCGCTCCATCCGCAGGCGGGCACGGGCACGACGTGCAGCGGCGCCGTCGTGCCTTCGACGACGTGCCGCGAGAAATCGATTTCGGGCAGGTGCTCGTAGAGGCGCTCGAGCTCGCGCGGCGACGCGCTGCGCGACGCTTGCCGCCAGAGGCCGCGGAACGCCGTCACCTCGACCGGATGCCGCAGCGCGACGAGATCCACGAGCGTGGCTACGCGCGCGACGAGAATGAAGCTGTTCCAAAGCGCTCGGCGCTTCAACAACTTCACGGCGTCGACGCGCGGTGGCTTCTCGACAAACCGCGCGACGGCGCAGCTGCCGTCGCCGAGCGGCTCGCCGCGCACGATGTAACCGAGCTCGGGGTCCGCGCTTTCGGGCGTTAGCCCCAGGAACCCGACGGACGCCGAACGCGCCCCGGCAACGGAGTCCATGGCATGGTCGAGCGCACGCGCGAGCACATGCTCGCGCTCGACGTAATGATCCGACGGTACGATCGCGACGAGCGCGTTGGGGTCGCGCTCGAGTATCGCCGTGACGCCGAGCAGAATTCCGTTCGCCGTGCCGCGATTGCGCGGCTGCACGATGACGTTTTCCGGCGCGATCTCCGGCAACGCGTTCGTCCAGAGCCGCCGGTGCTCCGCGGCGACGACGACTACGATCTGCGACGGTGGTGCCACCGACGCGGCGCGCTCGAGCGCTTCTTCGAGCAGCGAAGCGCCGCCGGTCAGCGAGCAGAACTGCTTCGGCACGGATGCACCGCTCGCATCCGTCGTGAGGCTCTGTAAGCGCGTGCCGGACCCTGCGGCGAGAACGAGGGCCCAACGGTTCGAGGAACGCGGCATCGAAATCCCCTTTGTTGTGTGCGCCACCAGCCGGCGCTGTTGTGCGGGGGGATTGCAACGCGCGTGCCAAGCGCACGATCCCGCGCCGTTGCTCGATTTCTCCGTGAGAGCGGCTGCGTTGCCGCCGCGCAGTGCCGCGGAACCGCGGCCGTTGGTGGAACCGTTGCGGCGAGACGGAGTCGCCGACGGGAGGCGCCGATCAGACGAGGTAGTCGATCTTGCGGATCCCGAGCTTGCGGATTCGATAGCGCATCGTGCTCGGCTTCATGTCGAGCATCTTGGCGGCACCGCGCGGCCCTTCGATCGTGCCCGCGGTGCGCTTCAGCACGGCGATGATGTGCTGCCGCTCCACCTCGACGAGCGTCGTCGCCCCAGCGGCCTGGCCTGCCACCGACGCGACGGATGCGCCCGAGGCCGGCGGGACCGCAACGGGAGACGCCGCGGGCGCCGCGCCGTCGCCGGCGGCTCGCCGCGGCCCGAGAGGCCAGTCGATGACGAGCTCCGCTCCCGGCGAGGAGATCAACGCGCGCTCGATTGTGTTCTGCAGCTCGCGCACGTTGCCGGGCCACATGTGCGCCTCGAGCCGTGCGCGCGCCGCGTCACCAAGTCTCGTGACGTGGCTGCCGACCTTGCGCGCGAGCCTCTCGATGAAATGCTGCGCGAGCAGCGCCACGTCGCCCGCGCGTTCGCGCAGCGGCGGCACGTCGATCGGAAAAACATTGAGTCGGTAGTAGAGATCGGAGCGGAACGTACCGTTCGCGACGGCGTCCTCGAGCTGGCGATTCGTCGCCGCAATCACGCGCACGTCGACTTTCTGCGTCTTCGTGCTGCCAACGGGCTCGAACTCGCGCTCCTGCAGCACGCGCAGCAGCTTCACCTGCGTATCGAGCGGCAGCTCGCTCACTTCGTCGAGGAACAGCGTGCCGCCGTCGGCGAGCTCGAAGCGGCCGGTGTGCCGGTCCGTCGCGCCCGTGAACGCGCCTTTCATGTGGCCGAACAACTCGCTCTCGACGAGCCCCGCGGAGATCGCGGCGCAATTCAGCTTCACGAGCGGCCGCTCGCGCCGAGGGCTCGCTTCGTGGATCGCCGCCGCGATGAGCTCCTTGCCCGTACCCGTCTCGCCGGTCACGAGCACCGTCGTATCGGCGCGCGCAACGCGCGCGATCTGCGCGACGACGCGGTCGAGCGCCGACGACGAGCCGATCAGGTTCCGGCTGTCGGCGCCGACTTCGTGCTGCAAATACGCGTTCTCGGCCTCGAGCCTCGCGCGCAGCCGCTCGAGCTCGTCGAGCGCCGTTTCCAGCTCGCGAGTGCGCTCGGCGACACGCCGCTCGAGCGACGCGTTCGCGGCGACGAGCTCGCGCTCCGCCTCTCGCAGGCGCAGGTGCGTGCGCACGCGCACCAGCACCTCCTCCCATTGAAACGGCTTCGTCAAATAGTCGACGGCGCCCGCCTCGAACCCTTTGAGCTTCTCCGTCGTGTCCGTCAGCGCCGTCAGGAACAGCACGGGGATGTCGGCCGTCGCTGCGTTACGCTTCAACTGCCTGCAAGTCGTGAAGCCGTCCATGTCCGGCATCATCACGTCGAGCAGAATCAGCGCTGGCTTACCGTTCTCGGCGCGCTCGATCGCGCTCGCGCCATCCTGCGCCACGAGCACGCGATAACGGGCTCGGCGCAGACACTCGAACAAAGCGCTCAAGCTCGCGGCATCGTCGTCGACGACGAGGACCGTGGCGATCGTATCCGTCATGCTGCACCGTCCTTGGCGGCCAAAGGAGTGAGCCAGCGCTCGATGCCGCGTAGGTCCATGCGCGCGACGAGCGCGCGCAACTCCGCCGCGATCGCGGCGTGCCCGGGCTTGGCCGCGAGCTCATCGGCTCGCGCTTCGAGCGCCATGACGTCGCCCGCGCGCGCCAGCTCGCGCAACTCTGCCAGCAACCCAGGGCTCAGCGTCGGCACTGTACGCGACATATGCGCGGGCGGCAGCGGCGACTCGCTTGCGTACTGCCACTCGAGCTCGAGCAGATTGCCGAGCGTCTCGCGCAGCTGCTCGAAGTCGATCGGCTTCGTGAGAAATGCGTCGCACCCTTCGCGGAGGCTCTGTTGGCGCGTTTCCTCGAATGCGTTCGCAGTCACGACCACGACGCGCGGCGCCGGCGCCAAGCCGAGCGCGCGAATGCGAGTCGCCGCCTCGAGCCCACCGATGCCGGGCATCACGAGGTCGAGGAGCACGACGTCGGGCGGAAGAGTCCTCGCTGCCGCCACGGCGGACTCGCCGTCGGCGGCTTCCTGCACTTCGAAGCCGAGCGGCGTCAGCCAACCCGACAGCACGGCGCGATTGTCAGCATTGTCGTCGACGACGAGCACGCGGCGACGGCGTCCCACGTAGCCGCGCGCGCGAAGCTCGGTGCGAGGCGCCTCGCTCGTTCGGCCACGAGCCTCGGTTTCGAGCGTCAGCGTGAACGTCGTGCCTGCGCCGACCGAGCTCCGCACGGCGAGGTCGCCGCCGAGCGCGTCGACGAGGCGGCGCGTGATCGCGAGCCCGAGCCCAATCCCTTCGCTGTTCCGCCCCGCCACTTGATAGAACGGGTCGAAGATGCGCTGCAGATCGTCGGCCGCGATGCCGATGCCGCTATCGGCGACCTCGAAGCTGATGCGCCAGCGATTGTCGGCGGTGCGTGCCGAGCGCACGACGAGCCGCACCTCGCCGGCCGGCGTGAACTTCACGGCGTTGCCGAGCAAGTTGATGAGGATTTGGCGCAGCCGGCGATCGTCGGCACGGACGAGCTCCGGATACGGCTCCGCGAGCTCGCTGGTGAATTTGAGCCCCGCGTTCTCCGCGCGTTGCCGGAACATCGCGCTGACGTCGCGCAACAGCGCGCCCAAGTCCGTGTCGACTGCAGCGACATCGAGCTTACCAGCCTCGATCCGCGCGAGGTCGAGCACGTCGTTGATCAGCGTCAGCAGATGCTCGCCGGAGCGGCGGATCGTCTCGATCTGGGCGCGCTGCGTGGCGCCGATGCCCGCATCGCGTTGCAGCAATTGCGCATAGCCTAAAACCGCATTCAGCGGCGTGCGCAGCTCGTGGCTCATGCGCGCCAGGAACTCGCTTTTCGCCTGGCTCGCTGCCTCGGCATCCTGGCGTGCTGTCACGAGCTCGCGCTCGGCCGCGCAGCGCTGCAACGTGCTCGCCATGATCTCGCCGAGCAAGCGCAGCAGCGTGACGTCCATCGCTTGCCACTCGTGCGGCCTGCCCACGCGCGTTAGCTCGACGTAGCCCAGGCTCGCGCTCGTGTTCGCGACCGGCACGACGACGAAACCGCCGACGCCGGTGTCGGCGAGCAATGCGGCAACCGCGCCCGTCGCGAGGCGAACGTCAGGCACGTCGACGGGCTCGTCGCGAAGATTCAAGAGGCGCCGCGGCACGAGCGGCGCGGGTGCGGCCGGCGCCAACTCGTCACGCTGCCACTGTTGCTCGAGCCGCGGTTCCACGCGCCCAGACTCGTAGACGAACACGCGCACGCGATCCCAGTCGCCGGCTACGCCAATACGAGCAACGGCCCTGTCGAACGCGCGCGCAACGTCGTCGGGCCGCGCGCCGACGAACGCCGTGGCCACCTCCGTGAGCAGCTGCTCCAGCGCGAGGCGCCGCTCGAGCGCTTGCTCGGCCCGCTTGCGCTCCGTGATGTCGGCCAACGTCGTACGCGTCGCCGTTGGCTTGCCGTCTTCGTCGAAGATCGGCACTACGTTGACGGACGCCCAAATGGCACGGCCGTTGGCGCCGCGAAACTCGAACTCTTCGCCGTAGGTGGCCTTGCCTTCGAGGAAGCGCGCGAACACCTTGCGGCCGCGCGGCAAGCCGTTGGGCGTGTCGGCAATCAGGTTCGTGAAGTGCTCTCCGACTACCTCGCGACCGAACAGCTCGTGCGCGCGGCGATTCGCGCGCTTGATGTAGCCGTCTGCGCCCGTCGACCAGTAGACGTTCGGTGCGTGCTCGTAGAGGTCACGGTAAGCCTCTTCTTGACGCCGCAGCGCGGCCTCGGCTTCCGTGCGTGCCGCGATCTCGTGGCGCAGCCGCGTGTTGACGGCCGACAACGTCGCCGTGCGCTCGAGGACGCGCTGCTCCATCTCGTCGCGCGCCGTCTCGAGCTCGCGCGTGCGCGCGAGGACGCGCGCCTCGAGCTCGCGCTCGACTCGTAGGTGCTCGAGCTCGGCCGTAGCGCGGCTCGCACAGATGCGCAGCAGTCCGAAGTCGGCGTCCGCGAAGCTGCGCTGCCGCCGGTCGATGACGGCGACGTGCCCGACAATGGCGCCGGCGCGGCTCTTCATCGGGATCGCGATGTAGCTCTCGGCCTTCACGGCCTCGAGCTCGGTGCGGTGGTGAGGAAATTGATCGCAGACCGCGCGCTCGAAGACGACGACGTCGCCGGACAGCACTTGCTCGCACGGTGTGCCCTCGAGCGTATACGGCTCGCCGTCGACGATCGCGCCCTCGTACCAGAAGGCGAACGGCTTCGCGACCGTGTTGCTGTCGGTGAACTCGCACACGAACGCGCAATGCGCGGACAGCCCTTCGGCGAGCGAGCGCGCCAGCATGCGGAAGAAATCGCGGCCAGTCAGACCGGCCAGCGACTCATCGAGAACTCGCAGCAGATCGCTGCGTGGTGCGAGACGCTCTTCAACCACTCGTTATCCCGCTCTTAACGGCCGCCTCGACAGCGGTCTTGTTGTTGCGGCGATGCGCCGGAGTATAGCCGGCCTCACGCGATCCGCACCTCGAATGCGCCTCGCGAGGCGGCATTGCGCGGCGCACCAATGAGCGCGTCGAGCGATAACCGTCCCGGCCCGAACACGGCGAGCACGAGGAGCGCGAAGCCCCACAGGTAGTGCTGCCCCACCGCGGCCTCGAACCCCTCCGTCAACAACACGTGCGCGTACGAGACGACGGCCATCACGTTGACGGCAAACAGCCCGACCGCCGACAACCGGCCCGCGACGCCGAGAATCAACAGAACGGGGAACACGAGCTCGCCGGCCGTGCCCACGACTGCAGCCTCGTACGGCGGGAGCACCGGCACGCGGTATTCGTTCTGAAACAGGAACAGCGTGTTCTGCCAGCTCGTGATCTTGAGCCAGCCGGATTTCAAAAACTCCCAACTAACCCAGAGCCGCGTTGCCAGCAACAGCGGAGACTCCAGCGTGCCGAGCACGCGGCTCGGGATTTCGACAAACGCAGTGTGAAGACGAGCGATCGACATCGGTGTTCTCCTTTCATTCCACTTCGTCAGCGGGCAGGCGGAAGCCAGCCAGCACGTTCAATTGCGCCAACGTCGTCAGCGCTTCCTGCAACACGAAGCTCGGCGCCGCTGCGTCGCCTACGCTCGCGGCCTCCTCGAGCGCGTCGCCATCCGCGAGGCTCTGCACGAACGCGAACGTGGCGGCGTCGAGCCGATGCAGGCGGACGCCGCCGGCATCGCGCGTGACGAGCACGTGCTCGGCGCCGCGCGACAGGGCGACAGGCCGCACGTCGTCCGATTGATTGGCCTGCCAGATCGTGAAGATCGGAAATCGCGAGCCGACGAGCCGCACCGGCGCGCGCAGCGCGAACCTGAGCGCCGCGCAATCGTCGCTCGGCACCGCCGCGAGACTCGTCACGTCGAACGGCACGCCTTCGGCCGCCGTCTCCGCCTCGGCGCAGGCCCACTCGAGCCGAGCCACGTCGGCGAGGTAGGCAAAATCCGTGTCGCGGTAGTAGATCTCGAGCAGCGTCGAGAGCTCGGCGCCGTAGCCGCCGAGATCGCCGCCGCGCGACGGGAACTCGCGCTGGTATGACCGGGCAAGCCCCCGGAAACATAGCTCGCCGACGAGCCGCTGCACGACGGGATACGTGACGGCCAGTGTCTTGTGAAACGTCTCGCGCGCGTTGTTGCGATACACGGCGAGGCGCGCGGCGCCCACGCGCGTGTCCGGCCCCCACGGCGCGAAAACGCCCTCCTCTTCG
>Ga0111539_10003476_pt1 | contig 20748 bp, 17 predicted proteins | sample RhiMethybrSRZTD1_FD_79667 | JGI IMG/M metagenome (GOLD analysis project Ga0111539, IMG submission 79667) | Populus rhizosphere microbial communities from Tennessee, USA - Rhizosphere MetaG P. TD hybrid SRZTD1 (version 2) (version 2) | ecosystem: Host-associated > Plants > Roots > Rhizosphere >...
GCGCTCGAGCCGCGCACAGCGCACCGTTTGCAAGGTCGTGCACACGACGCGCGCGTCCACCTCGCTGAGCCCCGACGGAGGTTCGTCGGTGCCGCCGTCGGGATTCGAGCCTGCGTCGCCCGTGCCCTGCGCCGCCGCATCGCCGCTGACGCTGCAGCCTTGCGTCGGTAGAAAGAGCGCTCCGGCGAGAACGGCACACCCGCGAACCCACAGCGAAACATTTCTCGGATCCATGGATCCTCCACCTTACGTCGAGGCGGGGCATCCGATCAATCGAGATCAAGAGTCAGGCGGCTCTTGCCACGATCGCAGCAGCGTCGATCCCGGCGGCGCGGAGCTCTTCTTCCGGCGTCGCCGAACCGGGCATGATGCGCACGGCGAGTCGTCGAATGCGAGGCGCACTCTTCCCGTCGAATGCTTCGGCGACGGCGTCTGCCAAACCGCCCTCGGGGTGATGGTCCTCGACGACGACGAAGCCACCAGGGCAGTCGGAAGCCGCTTGCTCCAGCGTCGCGCGATCGACCGGTTTGACCGAGTAGAGGTCGATGACCCGTGCCGCGACGCCGCGGTGACGAAGCTCTTCGTACGCCTTCAGGGACTCGTGCACGGTGATTCCGGCCGCAACGATCGCGACGCGGTCGTCGCTCGAGCGGCGCAGCACTTTGGAGCCGCCGATGGAGAAGGCTTCATCCGGCCCGTAGAGCACCGGCGTCTTGCCCCGCGTCGTGCGAAGGTACTGAATTCCGCGGCGGCCGGCCATCTCCGCGACGAGCTTCGCCGTGGCGTTTGCACAGGAGGGGTAGAGCACCGCGGACCCGGGCAAGCTGCGCATCATCGCCAGATCCTCGAGCCCCATCTGCGAAGGGCCGTCCTCACCGATGGAGACCCCCACGTGCGAGCCGACGAGGTTTAGCGTGGCCTGTGAGATGGACGCCATGCGGATCTGGTCGAAGGCGCGCGTCAGAAAAGCCGCGAACGTTGCCGCAAACGGAATCCATCCGAGGACCTGCATGCCCACTGCCGCCGAAACCATTTGCTGTTCGGCGATGTAGATCTCGAAGAATCGATCAGGACGCGCCTGCTCGAAGCGTTCCGTGTACGTGGAGTTCGAAACCTCACCATCGAGCGCAACTACCCGCGGATTCGCCTTCCCGAGCGCCACGAGCGCGTCGCCGAACGCCGAGCGCGTCGCGACGCTCGTCCCCACGTCCCAGGTGGGGAGCTGCACGGCGGCGGCGACCTCGGGCGGCCGCGGCTCCACGGCTACCGGTCGCGCCGGTTTCACGATCAGGGACCGCGCGCCCTCCGCCCATCCGAGCTCCGCGAGCGCCCGCTTCGCTTCCTCGTGCGACAGCGCCTTGCCGTGCCAGCCGTCCTTGTCCTCGACGAACGACACGCCCGCGCCCTTCTTCGTGCGTGCGACGACGAGGGTCGGCCTGGCCGCGGCAGCCGCCGCCTTGTACGCGGCGTCAATCGCGTCGACGTCGTGACCGTCGATGACGCGCGCTTCCCAGCCGAACGCCCGCGCGCGACCCGCGTACGCCTCCCCGTCCCAGCCGAGCATGGTCGGTCCGCGCTGACCGAGCCGGTTCATGTCGAGGATCGCGACGACGTTCGACAGCCCATAGAAGGCCGCCGTTTCGAACGCTTCGTACACGCTACCCTCGGCCATTTCGCTGTCGCCGAGCAGGACCCAGAACCGGGAAGCGGCGCGATCGAGCCGTCTGGCGGCGAGCCCCATTCCGACCGCAATCGCGAGCCCTTGCCCGAGCGATCCGGTAGCGACCTCGACCTGTGAAAGCACGGGCGTGGGGTGCCCTTGAAGCGGACTTCCGCGCTTGCGCAGCGTCAGGAGCTCCGCGTCAGAAATGGCACCCATGGCCTTGAGCGCGGCATAAAGCAGCGGCGCGGCGTGCCCCTTGGAGAACACGAGCCGGTCGTTACCCGGCGCGTGCGGCGCGCCGACGTCATAACGCAGGTGAGACGCGATGAGCACGGCGACCAGGTCGGCGGCCGACATGGATGACGTCGGGTGACCCGAGCCCGCTGCCGTGGTGCTGCGAATGCTGTCGACGCGCAGCTGGTTTGCGAGAGCTTTCCAGTTCGGATCCTGCATGATGCCGACTACTGTGCGGCGCTCGCATTGGTGCGCAAGGAGCTCTGATTCTTCTTTGCCTTGAAGCCTCACTCAAAGCTCGACGCCGGCCATCACGAAGAAGCGCGTGCCTTCGATGCTTCGCGAGATGGTGGCATGGGGCGATTCCGCTTCGACCGTGAACAGGTTGATCACGTAAGCCTGAAACAGCACATCGGCCCGCACAGCGATCGATTCATCGAGTGCAAAGAGGCCGCCGAATCCCAACCCGAGGTTGTAACCGGGCTTGATACCTTCGATCTTGCCGCAGTCCGTAGCCCTGCTGGCGTCGCACATGTCCGCCAACCGAGCCAGGTCGTCCCCCAAATCCCCGGCCGGAAATAGCAGCGTCAACCCGGTCTGAATCCGTGGGACGAGCCACACGCCGGGCGCGAGTCGCGGCGTCAATTCGAAGACCAAGTCACTCGAGAGGTCGGAGCCGAGCTCGTAGCTCTCGTCAATCCCGTCGAGGTCGACTCGATAGGGAGCAACGTAGAGGAATCCCAGACCGAGCCGCACCATCCGGCCGACGGCGCCCATGAAATCGACGTTCGCCCCGAACGCGAGGTGATTTTCGAAATCCGAGCGACCCGTGACGACGCTCGCGCATTCACCCTCGCACGAGAGCTCCTCTGCTCCGGCGCCTTGCAACAGGGTTGCAGCGCGCAGCGCGACGGAAAACTTGCGAAGCTTCGCGGGAGCGCTGGGCTTCGGGTCGTCCCGATCGAGCGCTGTTTGCGACGGCGCGCCGGGCGAAGCCTGCGCACGGGCAACTCCCATGCCCGAGAAAAGAACGAAAACAATCGCTGCGATCTCGCAGAGCCCCAAGCAAGATTTCATTCCAAGCATCCGTTTAGTCGCCCGCACGCGGCGCTTCGAGCAGTCGCAGTGATCGGGCTATGGCCGCACAGCTCAGTGAGGTATGCTCCTTCGCCATGAGCTCGGGCACGGAGGGTCCGGCGATCAGTTGGCGTGAGCCCCTTTCAGAGGACAGGCCACGCCGCCGTCTGGCACTCATCAAGCCGTCTGCGGGCGGCCCTCCGCTCCTCGACGATGTCCGCGAGATCGATCGCGACTATCGGCCCGTCTACGCGGTTTGGGAGCTCACGCTGCGTTGTGATCTGTCGTGCCGGCACTGTGGATCACGCGCCGGCCCCGCGCGGCCTGACGAGCTCAACCTCGGCGAAGCGCTGGACCTGGTGCGCCAGCTTGCCGAGCTCGGCGTCCGCGAAGTGACGTTGATCGGTGGCGAAGCGTACCTCTATCCGGGATGGACCGAAGTCATTGCTGCAATTCGCGCGGCGGGCATGGACTCGACGATGGTGACGGGTGGCCGCGCCTTCAACGCCGAACGGGCGCGAGCGGCCGCGGCCGCGGGGCTTCAGAGCCTCGCGGTTTCGATCGATGGCGACGCTCGCGCGCACGACAAGCAACGTGGGGTCGACGGCGCCTATGCCGCTGCTCGCAGCGCTCTGTACGCAGCGCGCGAAGCCGGTCTTCAAATCGCGGTCAACACGCAGATCAACCGCCTCAGCATGGCGCACCTGCCCGGGATCGCTGATCTGTTGATCGACGCTGGCGCGCACGGGTGGCAAGTGCAGCTCACGGTTCCGATGGGACGCGCCGCGGACGAACCGGAGTTGATCCTTCAGCCGTACGACTTGCTCGAGCTTTTTCCGATGCTGGCGAGGCTCAAGCATCAGCTCGACGCCGCCGGGGTGAAGCTCGTCACGGGCAACAACGTCGGCTACTTCGGACCTTACGATCACCTGCTCAGGCAAGCTTTTCCCTGCGGGCACAGCACGCTCTGCCCCGCTGGGCGCCACGTGCTCGGCATCGAGGCCAACGGTGACATCAAGGGCTGCCCGTCGCTGCCCACCGAGAGCTGGGTCGGCGGCAACGTTCGCGAGCGATCGCTGATCGACATCTGGGAACGGTCGGAACCGTTGCGCTTCAATCGGGAACGCGAAAAAAATACGCTCTGGGGCTTCTGCGCCTCATGCTACTACGCCGACGAATGTCACGGCGGCTGCACGTGGATGGCAACGTCGCTGTTCGGGCGGCCCGGCAACAACCCCTATTGCCACCATCGCACTCTCGAGCTTGCCCGTCAGGGGCTGCGCGAGCGCGTCGAGCGCGTCAGCGAGGCACCCGGCACACCTTTCGACCACGCCCGTTTTCAGATCGTACTCGAGGAGGCTTCGTCATGAGTCGCTTCGTCGTTTGTCCCGCGTGTGAGCGCCATGTACGGCGCACCGATGAACAATGTCCATTTTGCGAGCAGGCGATCCCCGACGCCGTGCGCAAAGCGTTCGTGCCCGCGGTTCCACCCGGGCTTTCACGCGCACAGGCTTATGCCTTCCGAGCGGCGATCGTGGCCAGCGCGGCGGCCGTGGCGTGCGGGAGCGACACCGAGAGTCCCGGACCGGGCACGGGCGGCAGCGCCGCGACCGACGCGGCCGCCGGCACGAGCGGCAGTGGCGGCGCCGCTGGAACCACCGGATCGGGCGGCTCCGTCGGCACGGGCGGCAGCGGCGGCAGTGCAGCGACCGGGGGCAGCAGCGGATCGGGAGGAAGCGGCGGATCCGGCGGCACGCTGGGAAGTGGTGGAGTCAGCGGAAGAGGCAGCGGCGGATCAGGCCTTCCCACGCCCTATGGCTGCGTGTGGCCCGGCCGCTGCGGCCCGATCAAGGTCTGAACTTTCACGGTGCGCAAACGGCGACGCAAGTGACCGGGTCCGCGGGATCCAGGCAGTCGAGCGTCAGCGGTAGCTTGATGTGGATCGAGCCCGCGTAGTACGAGCAGGTCTCTGGAGGGCAAGTCGGACAGGCCTTGTAACGATTCCGGTGGGCGAATTGCTGGCCCGGCAGCGGGCCGCAGTACGACATCGGGTGGTAGTAGCCGAGACAAAGGAATGGGTCGGCGGCCGCAGTGGGATACGTGGTGTCGAGGAGCCAATACGCGGGATCGGTCAGCACGCTCTGATCGTGCGTCTCGAGCACGAAGCCGGCAAAGCCGGCAGCGCAGGCCGCCGCGCACTCGCCCGGAGTCGCGCAGGCTTGTTTTGGCGATGCGCCGTCGAATGCGACGGCGTAGAGGTTGTCCTGCCGGAGCTCTTTCGGCGAGGCCACCGTTTCCGCGCGGAGGTACTGCTCCGGCCGAGCCAGCGCCGAAGACGAGAGTGCCGCGATGTGCTCCAGCGACGGCGCGTTGATGGCCTCTTTTTTGTGCCAGCTCGGGCATTGCGTGATGCCGCTGCGGTCGAACTTGGCCTTCCAGTTCGCCCAGCGTCCGGCGATGCACTCCTTGGCAAAAGGCAATCGTTCGCCGCGGCGCTGGAGGCTCAAGATCCCGTCGATCGAATCGAGCTCCGTACCGTCCCGCTGGCAGGCGCTGAAAGCTCGCGTCAAAAATCCGTTTTCGTCGATGGCGAACGAATTTTGATCGATCGTGCCGAGGCAATCGACGGTGAGCGTCGCCAGCGACGCCGTGTAGGTATCGACGCCCGAGCAGTCGATGCCGGCCAAATCTTGCTCGAACACGGGACCGGTCTGGCCCGCTTGCGATCCGCCTTCGGCCGAGCAGGCGATAGTCAACGCACCGACGAGACCCGGAACCAACCACTCTTTCAACATTGCCGTTTCCTCCAATTGCGAGCCGCGCGCCCGCTTCGCAAAGCGCATGCCAAGCGCCAGTTTCGGCATTTGGCAGCGCGTGAGTGCCGCTCCTGGCACTCATGAGTGCCAAAGCCGGCACCCGTGTGCCACTTGTGGCGATCCCGAACCTCAGAACGCGAACTCTGCTCACACCGCAGTAGCTGGGGCGAGCTCGTCGAAGAACGTGGCCACCGCTTCGAGCACGGCCGGCGAAAACGCTCCAGGCTCATCCCGCATTTCGTGATCCACGCCGGCGAGCTCCGCGAAACAGCCGGCGCGCGCGAGGGCGGCGATCGCGAGCGCGTCGTCGCGTGTGGTCACCCAGTCGTGCACGCCGTGCAAGGCCAGCACCGGGCACAGCACCCGACGCCACGCCCCTTCTAGATCCACTCCATCGAGCTCCTGAAAGAAGCGCACGGTTCGCCCAAACGCGCGATCACCGGCGTACGAGGTCTCCAGATCGAGCCGGAGCTCCGGCGCCGCGGCGAAGGCACGTTCGGGCGTCAGCTTCTCGCGATATAACAGCCGTTCGAGCTCGCCGAGCCGCGCCAGCCGCCGAGTGAGCTCCGGCTCGACGACCCCGCTTCTTCGCCAGAGGCGCTCCGCCGCGTCGTGATTGGCACGCTGGATCGAGCGCGCCGTCGCGCCGAACACGGCGATGCCCCGAATCGCGTCATCGGCGATCAACGGCGCGACCGCTCCGCCGAGGCTCACACCCAGCAAAAAAACCATGTCGCGGCGGCATCCGTCCCAGCGCCGCAGGTTCTCGAGACCGATCTCGTACTGCTCGAGCTCCGCCTCGAATCCGACATCGCGGCACGACGGCCCCTCACTGTCTCCGACCCCACTGCGCTCCACGCGTTGTGTAGCGAAGCCCATGCGAGTCAGCCCGTCCACGAGCTGAAACAACGGCGCCGCGGGATCGAGCGGAAACTCGCACGACGACCAGTCGGCGCCGGGTAGCACGTACACCACGGGAAAAGGTGGGTCGCCCTCCGGGACCGTCCGGATCACCCGCCGCCTGCCGCTCGTCGTTCCGAGCTCGGCGAGCACCACCTCGCCGCGGGACAGCTTCTCGAGCGGCATGGCTCCCGTTCGAGCCTCGAGCTCGAGGCGCCGTCCGCCGCGCTCGACGGCGAACGAAACTCGATGACCCACCTCCAGGGCTCGCACGATCGCAAACAGCTCCTCGGCGGAGCCGACCGCGCGTCCCGCGAGCTCGATGAGCCGGTCTCCGATTTCGATCCCGGCCAGCGCCGCGCTGCTCTGCGGAAAAACTGCCGACACAGAAAGTTTCGGGCCGAGCGCCGATTCGAGATCGAGCCCGAGGTGCACTCGGCGATAAAGCGGCGCTTCGGACATGGGCCAACCGTATACACTTCGTGCGCCGGCCGAAATGCCACACGGACGCTGCGGATGCTCGCGGTAGCATGGCGCCGAGAGAACGATGCCGAGGATTGTGGCCGCCAGTACCGCTTTTCCGCGCCACTACTACGAGCAGGAAAAGCTTGCGTCGGCCTTGCTGCGGTTTGCAGGCGCCGGGCAATGCTCGCTCGAACCGGAGCTCGTCGCTCGTCTATTCAAGTCGGTGGCAGTGGGCGGCCGCCACCTGGCTTTGCCGATCGAAGCCTACGCGGATCTCGCGAGCCTCGAGCAGCCTAACTCGGCGTGGCTCGAAGTAGCACTCGAAATCGGAGAGACGGCGGTGCGCGGCGCGCTGCAAAAGGCCAAAATCGCGCCCGAATCGCTGAACCTGTTCGTCTCGAATACGACGACGGGAATCGCCGCGCCATCGCTCGAGGCCCGAGTCATGAACAAACTCGGGTTCTCCACGCGCTGCCGTCGTACTCCGCTCTTTGGCTTGGGCTGTGCGGGCGGTGCGGCGGGCATCGCCCGCGTTTCGGATTACCTGCGTGCGTACCCCGAGCACGCGGCCGTCCTGCTCTGCGTCGAGCTTTGCTCACTCACGTTCCAGCGCTCGGATAGCTCCGTGGCCAACGTGATTGCTTGCGGGCTGTTCGGCGACGCGGCGGCTTGCGTCGTTCTCGTGGGAGACGAGCACGCACTCGCGGCACGTGCCGGCCCGAGGGTAGTCGCGAACGAGTCGGTATTTTTCCCGAACACCGAGCGCATGATGGGCTGGGACGTGGTTGACTCCGGCTTTCGGGTCGTACTGAACAGTGGAATTCCCGATCTCGCCCGAACCGCCGTGGCCGAGAGCATACGTAGCTTCTTGCGGAACCGCGGGCTCGGCACCCGCGACATTGGTCGATGGGTAGTGCATCCCGGGGGGCCCGCCGTGATCGATGCGCTGGAGCGCGGCCTCGAGCTCCGGCCGGGAACGCTCGACCACAGCCGTGATTGTTTGCGGCGAATTGGGAACTTGTCGTCCGTCTCCGTGCTTGCGCTCCTGAACGAAGTCATGGAGTCCCCGGAAACTCCTACGGGCGCTGGGTTGCTGCTCGCGCTGGGACCGGGTTTCGGCGCGGAGTTGTCGCTGCTCGAGTGGAGCTCGAACTGAGTTCGTCGGCTACTCGACGTCAATCGTGACGATCACGTTTTCTCCCACGCCGATGCAGTGCTTTTCGTCGAAACAGTGCAGATCGCTCACGCCCGCGAGCGTGGTTCGCACCGTGTGCATGTCGCGAGCGGGCAGGGCGCCGCCGGTCGCAGCCGCATCCGTCACGAAGTAAGTCACCGAGCCGCTCTGATCGCCATAGTGTACGCAGGAGGTGGGGGATGGGCAGCTCACGACTACCGATCCACCCACGCAGGTCTCAGGACTCGCGCAGTCCATTCGATCGTGACCGCGATCGATCGAGTCGAAGCGGGAGTAAAATTGGGCGCCACTAGCCGACTCCCATGTTACGCCGCCGTCCAGTGTGCGCTCCGGGCTGAAGCTGGGCGTTATGTTGCCGCGTTGCGCGCGGACCAGCACGACACAGGTGCTCGGATCGAAGCACTTGATGTCGGTGAACTCGTAGCTTGCCCTGGTGTCGACGGCGAAGCTCTTTGCGAGCGTCCAGCTAGTGCCTCCGTCGACGGTCTTCATCAATTGCCCGGCCCCGGCGTCGACGTAGCAGACGTCGGCGGTCGGGCACGCGAGCTTGCCGAGCGTGGCAGCGGAGGGCTGAGCCATCGACGTCCACGTTGAGCCGCCGTCATTGGTCTTGAGCACCTGGCCGCTGTCGCCGGTCACGAAGCAGGTCGAGCTGTCGGCGCACGCGACATCGCGCAAGTCTCCGGTCTGGCTGATCGAAAGCCGCGTCCAGCTCATACCCCGATCGGTCGACTTGACGATTTTTCCAACCTGGCCGACGACGTAACACGCGTCGGGTGAGGGACAGTCGACGGCGTACACGGCCTCCGGGCCCGTGGCGGGCTTGAACCGCTCGGCCCAGGTGTGCCCGCCGTCGCCCGAGCTGTAGAAGTGTCGCGCGGGATCTCCGGCGAAGCAGCGCTGCGCGTCCGGGCAAGCCACGACCTCGCGAATGTCGGCGAAGGTGGCAAACTTTGGCGAGTCAGGCGCTGCCGGTGGCGGCGTTGCGGCCTGCCAGCTCTGGCCGGCGTCGTCGCTCACGTAAAGATCGACACCGCTCCCGAGCGCAGCGAGGCATGGCCCGCCGGAAAAGCAAGCGACGCCGTAGTAGGTGTCGCCGACCATGAGGGGCGGCGCGGGATAGGGCGTAACGGTGCGGATCCGATCGGTCGACACGCGAAACTCGGCGGGATCCTGCTCCCAGCAGAATTCGCGATCGCAGTAAAAAAGGCTGAGCGATTCCGTTTTGAACGAGTCGCCCCCATCCGTCGTGCGCCAGAGCCCGTTTCCGAAGCCGACGCACTCTTTCGCGTCGAAGCAGTGCCAGTTGAGATTGGAGCCGGCTGGGGGACGGAAGTCGTCGAACGTCTGACCGCCGTCGAGGGTGCGAAAGCCCACCGTGATCGTGGAGCTGGAGTTCCGGTTCAGCAGGCAAGTGAACTCGTCGGGACAGGAGAGCCCGGGCGCCAAGGCGCTTGCGTTGAAAGTCTCGAGCAGTCGAAAGGAAGCGCCGCGGTCCTCGGTCTTCACGAGATGGTCGCGCTCGGCCTGGCTGTCGTACACGACTCCATAGCAAATGCTTTCACTCGGACACTCGAACGCCCGAAAAGCGCCGACGAAGGGTCCGGCAGCATCCCAGCTGAGCCCGCCGTCGCTGGACTTCTTGAGGAAGTGTCCGGAAGGGGCATAGCAAACGTCCGCGGACGGGCAGACCAGTCGTTCGGCTCTTCCACCCACGGGGAGCGGTTCACGCCAGGTCACCTTCACCGGGCTCTGGGCATCGAAGATGTCGCCTCCAGCGGCACCGCTGCTGCCCGAGCTGCCTGCGTTGCCCGAGCTGCCAAGGCTCCCCGCGTTGCCGGCGTTACCGGAGCTCCCCGCGCTGCCGCCGCTGCCCTCTGTTTGCGAACCGGAATCACCGCATCCGACCACAAGACAAAGCACCATCGCAGCCAACGCACCACCTTCACCCCCACACGCCACGCGCAAAGCTCGGAAGCGATCGGCCATAATTTCCTCGACCTTCAAGCATAACCGATTCTGCTTCCAATCGTGACACCGACTGTTTTGATCGAAGGGAGGCATGCCTCGGAGCCCATCAACCGCGGCTCTCCTCCACCGCTGTATAGAAGACCCTTGGGTCGAGTTGCTCGGGGAATGTCGATGTTCCACCATCATTGATCTCGATGATGGTCCACCCGCCGCGCGCCAGGCGAGCGACGTCGGCGGTGAAGAAAGGGGACCTCAGGCTTCGACCGAGGAACGCGAACTCCGTCGGATTCTCGAGTGTGGAATCGACATCTTGGTAGGGCGCGTGAGCAACGAGGCGGCCCTCCCAATAGACGAGTCGATGTTCGTCCGTGACGCGACGCCGATCGGATGTCCACCCTGGCAACGTTGCAAGCTCCAGGTACTTCTTTACGACGAAACCGGTTTCGAACGCCTCGCCGCGGAGCTCGAGAAGGCGCGTGCAGATCGCAGCGAAGTCTTCGACGTCGGCGCCCTCGGGAACGAAACATGCTCGGAGCCATTCCTCCTTCGCGGACTTGACGTAGTCCTTCACCACCCACGGCGGAGGACCAAGCGCCTGCGCGACGTCCCAGGCTTCCATGATGTCATCGCTTTCGGTCCAACGCGCGGGCGCCGAATGCGCGCCGAGGAGAGGCAGGTAGTTCGGCGCAAAGGTCGCTTCTGCGAAGCTTTCCGGATCGACAATGAGCTCCTCGTCGCGATCGGCGATGGCTTCGTAAAGCGCGCTGTACTCCTCTTCGCGAAGCATCCATCCACGGTAGAGCCAAGTGCGGTTTTGGGGCCGCGGGAGATGCCGGAGCGCGCGTTCCGCGTCGCCCAGAACAATGGGCTCTAGCGGCAAGGCGTACGACTCGATACCAAGCTGTTCGAGCGCGAGGACCTCGACTTCGAACGAGTCGTGGGCGCTCGCCGCTCTAGACGGACGACCAAACATGACCGCGAGCTTGCTCATTGGGAGTCGCAGTCGCGTTCGAGCGAGAGTTCCACGTCGTGGCCCGGGCGCAGGTCGAGGAGAGCGCGCATCGGACAGAGCTTTTCGTTTCGCGGACAGCAAAACTCTTCGGGGATGCGTCCAGCTGCGAGGACCGCGCGTGCCTCGGCATGGGCGGAGCAGATGTGATACTTCGGGCCGTCGTCGAGATAGATCTCGTGGTTCACGAGGTACTCGTAAAAGTCGTCGCTCGCCTCCGTGCTTTCGCCCGGTTCGACGAACCGCGCAACGACGCGCGCGGGGAGACGACCTCTGTCGCGGCACAGCTCGTGTCGGTCGACAAGCGCAAGGCCGCGCCACCACTCATCTATTTCGGCGGCTTGCGCGTCCGACAGTTTCCGAACGAACAGTTTGGCTTTGAGCATGGGCAAACGGATAAGGACGCTGGCACGAAGAACCAGACTTCAAAAACAGCGGGCGATTCTGTATCTATCGATCAAGCACACACGAAACGCTTGCCTCGTTCGTGTTGTCGTCGCCTGCGTCTCGTGGCGCGCTGAGCCTCGAAATCCGTCGCTCTCACCGTGAGTCCGGTTATCTTGGCCGAGGCCGAAAACGGCCACACGGTACTGGCATGTTCTCTGCCCGTGGCAGTGCATGATCCACTACCAGGACCGTTGGGCTGTCGTGACGGGAGCTTCGTCTGGTTTGGGCCGCGGCCTCGCCGCTCGACTCGCCGATAAGGGCATGTCGTTGGTGCTGACCGGTCGCGACGAGGCCCGGTTGGACGAGGCGGCACGGCAGATCCGCCGCGCTGCGCAGCTACGGCCCCTTTGCAGAGGCGGATCTGAACCGGGAGACCGACGAGGTAGCCGTCGACGTCAGCGCCGTGATTACGCTGGCTCGCGCCTTTCTGCCTGGAATGCTGGCTCGACGCAGCGGCGGGATTCTGAACGTCGCGTCGCAATCGCATTTCAGCCCGCGCCTTATCAGGCGGTCTACGCGGCGAGCAAGGCGCTCGTGCCTTCAGCCAGGCCCTCTGGGCCGAGGCCCGTGCGGCCGGCGTGGCGGTCACCGCGCTGTGTCCGGGTCCCACGCGCACGGGGTTCGTCGACGCGCTCGGCGCCGAGGTCGGTCACACGGCGATCTACCGCCGGCTCGCCGACCCCCGAGCCTGTCATCGAGGCCGGACTGCGAGGGCTGGATAAGGGACGCGCCGTCGTCATCCCGGGCGTGCGCAACAAGCTGCTCGCCGCCAGCGGCAGGTTCATGCCGCGCGAATGGCTCGCCAGGGTGGGCGCCCGGCTGCGGGATCTGTTGACCGACATCGAGCGTTGGCCGTCGTGGTTTCGAGCCTGCAAGTGGGTAAGGCTCGAGACGACGGATAGTGCTGCCCGACCGGCGTCCTTCCGGTGGAAGGCACACCCCATCGCGTTGCGCAGTACCGTGGTGGCCACCAATCGACCGCATTCGTTTGCCTTCCTCGCGGACGCCCGGGGGCTGCACGCCGAGCACGCATTCCAGATTCGTCCCACGGCCGACGGCACGGGCACCGTCGTAGTCAGCCATGAAACGCAGGTCGGGCCGCTCCCGCGGTTCGGTCGGGCGTACCTGGCCCCGCGGCTCCGTAAGTCGAACCAGGCGTGGTTGGACGATCTGGCCCGAGTCGCCAGCGGCGGCGCGGCGACTCGAGCAAGACTCGAGGCGGGGTCACCTTCCAGTTGACGCTCCGTCAGCCGATCGTGTGCGAGAATGGTAGCGCCCGTGGACTACCGCTGTCCGACTTGTAGAACGCCGTACAGAATCGCCCAGGAGGGCGGACGCGACGCGCTGTACGTGAAGTGCCAAGTATGCGGGTTTCTCATCGAAGCCGTTTCGAATCGGACTCGCGAGGGTCGGCCAGAGTCGATGCGCGTGGCTCGACCGCGGCGCCCCATTCTGTTGCCGATGTTGGCTGCACTCTTGCTGCTGATCGGCATCACGTGGGCGCTCGTGGCGGCGATCCGATGGGCGGACCCCGTGAATCGCCCCGCCGCCACCGAATGAGGCGGGGACAGGCTGCCCCCGTTGCCTGCGTTCTCTGATAAAAAGAAGAGATGCGCGGCTGGGCGATCGGCACGCTGCTCATCGTGGGGGTTGGTTGCGGAGGATGCTCCGAAAAATCCGGCGGTCCGGCTGGTACCGCGGGTTCGGGCGGAACCGCGGGTTCGGGCGGAACCGCGGGTTCGGGCGGAACCGCGGGTTCGGGCGGCGTCCTGGGGACTGGCGGACAGGGCGCCGCGCCACCGATGACGCCTCCATCCTTCTTCGACCCTTGCGGTGGCAAAATCGTAGACCCGAAAACCGGCGCCATCGATCCGGTCGAATACGCGCGCCAGGCGCGTGCTTGGGATCTCGCGACCATCGACTGCCGCCTCGGACCGAAATTCACCGACGCCTACCCGGGGCGGGAAGACGCGCGGCCCACGCTCCAGCAGCCGCCCGAGCAGCAGGTTCCCGTGTCGTCGTCGGCGCACCTCGACACTTATCAGCTCGGCGCGTACGCGATGAACGGGGACGCGTACGGCGTTGCGATTGCGCAGGTATTGTACGTGCCGGACGACGATCAGACTCCGGGCGTCGATCGGATTTACGTTCTGGATTGGCGCAACAACATGATCAGCGAATCGCCGGAGCGGCAGCCCGGCGGCGCGGGCCACCCCGAAGAAGCTGTCACGTCGCCGGAGTGGGCCACGGCGCTCGGCCATCCCGTCCGCCATCCGATCACCGCTTCTCGTTCACCGCTCGGGCAATCTGCCAACACGATGATCCTGTTTCAGGACGGGCTTGCCGGTAGCGCGCCCTGGAGCCGGAAGTTCTTCAAGTTCCCTGACACGGTCGTCCCGACTTCGCTGGCGTTGACGAGCTCCAACGAGTTCGTCCTCGTCACGGTTTGGGACACATCCGACCCGGCCAAGCCCAGGGGCCGGCTGGCGGTGCTCACGGCGGGCTGGGGACTGCCCACCGTCGGCATCGGCTACACCTTTCACTACGACCTGGGCGACGCGCCGCTGACGCTACTCGGCTACGTCGATCTTCCGTTCGCGACGCCCACCTTCGTCACTGCGGCGGGCAACAACGGATACGGAGCCTCCATCGACATCTATTTCTCACCCTCGATCGAGCAGCTCGCGAACGCCGATACCCGCACCAAGAACGCGCAGAGCGGCAACGACCCCTACACCTGGTCGCCGATCGGGTCGTCGGGCTACGCGATCGTGCTCTCTCGCTGGGAGAACAAGGCGGCCTTCATCGATTTGCAGCCGCTCTACCAATACGTGCAGACCTGGCTGCTCGGCACTCAAGCCAACTACGACGCCGCGACGGGTGGCTCGGTCGACGCTCCGATCGCGGGCCGCTGGCCGCGCACGTTCGAAGTCGCCCCAGAGCAGAAGCCGATCGTCGCTTTCACGCTGGACGTGGAGCATCCACTGACTGCCCTCGCGGGGCGCGGCGCGAAGCTCGTCGATCAAGACCCGACCGACCGCATCAAGGCGCACATTGCGAGCCTCGACGGGACGCTCAGGACCTACGACGTCCGCACGCTCATCAACCGCCACGACCAGCCGCCCTCCGCGGTCGAAGAGCTCTACTCCTCGAAGGTCGGCTATGACCCGATCGCGATGGTCTTTGCAGGTGACGTCGATTCGCGCGATCGGACGTCGACGATGTTCGGTAACTTGAGGCCCGCCTTCGGCGACTCGTTCATGGTGCTGAGCCGCGCGGAGCGTCAGATTGACTGGATCCACGCGAGCGAAACCGAGACCCAAGTCTTCCGCCGGCTGCGAGATTCACGCCTGGAGGATCCGGTTGCGCTCGACAAGATCAACGCATTTCACGATGCCTACGTGATCTCGATCAGCGACTTTACGCTCAAGAAGGTCGTCACGTATCGCATCGGGCCGATGAGCGGCGAGCTCGTCCGGCCGAGGCAGGAGATCCCGGCGCCGAGCGGAGAGGACAGCATCGAGTGCGGCGGTGAGCTCGACATGGCCGGACACGTGTTCCAGGTGAGCTCGGCAAACGTTCCGTAGGTACGTCAAGGGGTGATCGATCGGAGCGCGGGAGCGCGCCGTGAGCGATCTCGCAGATCGCAACGAAGGTCGTTCCGCCGGCACGTGATCGCTTCGGTGGTCTCGCGCATGAAACATGCGGCCACGGAGTTGCCGTCGAGCCTTCGATCACTCTCACGGTAGGAGTTCAAGATGCTGCGAAAAGTGAGTGCAACGCTTCTCGTTGCCGTCGCGCTTCCCGGCGCCGGAGCCTGTCTGTCGGAGGAAGAAGCGCCCACCAGCTATGACGGTGTGGAGCAAGGCATCTCGGCCGCCACGATCCAGGCCGAGTCACAGAGCTTCACGACGTCCTCGGGCGACAAGGTTTCGCCGAGCTCGACGAACATGCGCCTGAATGCCGACGCGAGCGGCGACTCGTTCGCGTTTTCGACGTCAATCGCCGCGGGCACCTACTCCGTCGGCATCCGTTACGCGAAGCGCAACCTCTACGGAAACTACCGCGTGGAGGTGAACGGTGCGCAGATCGGAACCCTTGCCGGCTACACGTCGAACAGCAGTGATGTGTGGACCACGGCCACGCTGGGCACGGTCAGCGTTTCCGGCAACACGACGTTTCGCTTCGTCGTCACGGGGAAGGACGGAGCGGCCTCGGATTACGACATCAAGATTGACTACATCACCCTCACACCGAGCGGATCGGCGCCGCCGCCACCGCCGACGAGCACCGGCACCACGCCGCCGCCACCGCCGACCAGCACCACCCCGCCGCCTTCGAGCGGGGCGCCCACTTGCACGATCCCGAGCGCGACCGGACAGCAATCGGTATCTTCGACCATCAAAGTCAGCGGCACCTTCGACGGCGGGCGCCGGCGTTACGTGGGTTCCGGATCCCTCGGAACGTCCAGTCAGTCGGAAAGCCAGGGGCCGTTGTTCGAGCTCGAGAGCGGCGCGACGTTGCAGAACGTCATCATCGGCTCTCCCGCCGCCGACGGCGTTCATTGCAAGGGCAGCTGCACGCTCGAGAACGTCTACTGGGAAGACGTCGGAGAGGACGCCGCCACGCTGAAGGGCAGCTCGAGCTCACAGGTCATGACGATCAACGGCGGCGTGGCCAGGAGCGCCAGCGACAAGATCTTCCAGCACAACGGCCCGGGTACGATGAACATCAGGAACTTCTGCGCCGAAAGCTTCGGCAAGCTCTATCGCTCGTGCGGCAACTGCAGCACGCAGTACAAGCGCTCGGTCGTGATCGACAACGTCATCGCGCGCAGCGGCAAAGTGATCGCCGGTATCAACGTCAACTACGGTGACACCGCGCGCTTCACGCGCATCACCGTCTCGGGAAGCCCGATCATCTGCGACAAGTACACCGGTAACGACGACGGGGACGAGCCGTCCCACGTGGGCAGCGGAGCCGACGGCACGAACTGCATCTATTCGAGCTCCGACATCACACGGCAGTGAGCCGAGTTACTGGTCAATCCGGCCCTGGGCCTCCTGACTCCCTCACACACTGGAAATTCGCGTCGCAAACCTTGTCTTTGGGGCACGCCTTGCATGTCAAAGTCCTGCCGCACCCGTCCGGCGGGTTGCCGCATTGCGCGGCGATGGCGTCGCAGGTGGTGGGGACGCAGTCGCAGCGATGGGCTTCCACGGCGCCGCAGGTTTTCGGGGCCGGGCAGGTACCGCAGAAGAGCGTGCCGGAACAGCCGTCGCTGATGTTGCCGCACTCGGCGCCGAGCTTTTCGCAGGTCTTGGGGACACAGGGGTTCGACCCGCATTTGCCGGCAGTCGCGCCACCGCAAACGGTTCCGGCGGGGCACGCGGGACACGTGAGCGTGTGGCCGCAGCCGTCTTGAGCGGTGCCGCAGGCGACGCCGAGATCCGCGCAGGTCCTCGGTTGGCAGCCGCACTGGTTGGGAGCCGTGACTCCGCAGGTGTTCGGCGCGGTGCAGGCGCCGCAGTTCAGCGTGGTGCCGCAGCCGTCGGCGATCAGGCCGCACTTTGCACCGAGGCTCTGGCAGGTGCTCGGCGTGCAGCCGCAGGCGTTCGGGGTGTCGCCGCCGCCGCAGGTTTGGGGTCGGGTGCATGTGCCGCACTCGAGGACGCCCCCGCAGCCGTCGGCCAACCGGCCGCATTCGGCGTGAAGGTCTTCGCAGGTGACGCGCCGGCAGCCGGAGCCGTCCGGGACCGCTGCGTCCGTGTCGCTGGGACTGCTCGGTGCGGCCTTTCGATCGAAGTCGTAGTCCGCGATGAACGCGCAGCCGCCAGCGGTCATCGCGCCGACGACCAGACGAGCGACGGCAGCCCGCACGAGCGCCATCAGAAGCGACTCCGATACGCCAGACCGAAACCGCCCTGGGATGCCGGCGGGCTCGACAACACCAGGAAAGTGCCGGCTCCGAGTCCGGCGATCGCGGCGCCCCAGCCGATGGTGTTCACCACCAGCAACGTCTTGCCATCGTCCGCCGCGTCGAGACCGATCGAGTTACAGCCGTCCGGACCACAATTGGCCTCGACCTCGTCGTTCTTTGCATCGAGCATCACTCCGGTCACGATGCCGGTAACGACGCCCGCGGCGCCCACGCCGACGAGCGCCCAACCGACCGAGCGTCGAAAGGAAGCCTTCGACGCCGAAGCGTCGCTCCCGGAGGCAAGAGGCAAGGGCTCGCCTGGCTCGACTTCGAGGTTCTTCTTTTCACCTTCCGCGATCGCCAGGCGGAACGTCCGCGGCTGGAAGCCGCGCGCTTCGACCGTGATCGAGCGAACGCCCGGATCGACCGGCAAGGGAGTGCCGAGACTCGTGCGACCGAGCACGACGCCATCGCGCTGCACGCGCGTGCCGGAGGGTGCTCCCGGTCGGAGCGTGATGCTCAAGTGAGGCAACCGAGGCTCGAGCGCGGCGGCCCGCCCTCGTGCGAATGCGAGCCGGTCGTCGTCGGCCGGGAGCTGAGCCAGCGCTTCGCGCCAGCGTTGCCAGGCGGTGGCGATATGACCCTGCCGCTCCTCGCAAGTGGCCCAATTCATCAACGTACCGACCCCCGGATCGAGTCGCTGGCTCTCGGCGAACTTCGCGCACGCCGTCTCCAGGTCGTTTTTTTCGAGGGCTCGGCGGCCTTGTTCGAACAGCGCCTCGGCCGCGGCTGGATCGACCGGCTGCGGTTTCGCGACGGGCGGTGCGGCGGCGGCTGCGGCAGCGAAGAGCGCGACGCCGAGCAGCGTCGCTGCGGATCCGCCCCGAGCCAGTGCGTGACGCGAGCGGCGCATGGTCACTTGCGACGGCTGAGCGGATCGCGCGGGAATTTGCGGTTTTGGGGTTCGGTGACCGGCTCGTTGCTTTGCACCGGCATCGTTGCCGAGGTGGACGCGAGCGCTGCGGCCGGCGACTGAGCCGCGCTCTTTTGCGCTGGCCGGCGTTCCCTGTCCCTCACCACGGGCGGCTCCGACGCTGTCACCGCTTCTTCGCGGGGTGGCTGGGTCGCTGCGGGAGCGGGCGCCGAGCGCGTTCCGGCGGCGAGCGCGGGGTGCGGAACCGAAAGCAAAGCATTGCCGAGCAGCGCAGTACTGAAATCGGGGATTGGCACGAGCAGCACTGCGCTTGCGGCCGCGAGCGTGAGCCCGAGCGCGAGCGCGACCGGGAGGCGCTTTCGCGAGCTCGCCGCCGCTTCAGAGGCTCGCGCGGCAGCCGGTCCGTTCGAGCGCGTGACCGGACGGTACGTCGTCGTTGGCCGGCTCGATGATACCGACGGAGACGGCTCGTCATCGGAAAGCAGCACGGCGGCTTGCTCGAGCGACATGTCGTGCGGCACGCACTGCGGATCCGGCTCGGACTCGAGGGCGGCGAGCGCCTCTGAAACCGCGACGCGCATCGCGCCGGCGTTCGGAAAGCGATCGTGCTTTTCGAATGCCAGCGCGGTGTCGATCACGCGCGCCAGCGGCGCCGATGCGTGGGGCGCGACCGTTCGCACGGGGGGCGGGGGCAGCGTCATCGCTTGCAAGAGCTCTTCGTTGGTCGTCGACCCGGTACGCACGAAGCGACCGGAAACGAGCCAAAATAGCGTGGCTCCGAGCGCCCACAGATCGGTGCGGCCGTCGATTCGATCGGTGTGGCCGAGGGCCTGCTCGGGCGGCATGAAGGCCGGGGTACCCATCGCGGAGCCGGCCTGCGTTCGCTGCGTACGGCGGGAGTGTTCGTTGTGGGCGATGCCGAAGTCCAGAAGTTTGAGCCGGCCGTCCCGAGTCAGAAAGATGTTCTCGGGTTTGATGTCGCGATGAACGATGCCGTTCGAGTGCGCGGCTTCGAGAACCTCCAGAATCTGATCGGCGATGAAAAGTACGTCACGAGGACTGAACGCGAGAGACATGCGCTGGCAGCGCGCCTGGAGCGTTTCTCCGTCGAGCAGCTCCATCACCAGGTAGGTGCCGCCCTCCTCCGAGATTCCGTCGTCGTGGACCGCGACCACTCCAGGGTGCGCCACGTTGTTGGCGGCGTAGCCCTCCTCCAAGAAGCGCTCCTTGAGGTCCTCGTACGCGGAGAGCTCCGGATGCAGGATCTTGATCGCGACGCGATTGCCGTTCCGGTGTGTCGCCGCGTACACGGACGCCATCCCTCCGACTCCGAGCAAACTGTCGAGGCACCAGCGATCGTTCAGCGTGCGGCCGACCCGCGTGCGGGCGTGCGCCGCTTGGTCCTGTACCGAAACCTCGGGCGCCGCGATCGCCGCGTCGCGCCCGATGATCACACGGTGATCGGGGCTTGGCGCGTCCTCCGTCATTGAGCTGGCATGACCGCAGGCAAGAGCCGATCCATGCGAGATCGCGCCGATTTGGCTGCATAGTGCGGGCCAAACCCCGTGGCAGATCGGCCCATCGGTGAAATTCGCCTCGAGGTTGGACGTCCGCCTTCCAAGCGACGCTTTTCGTCACGGAACACCGATCCACCGGACATTTGCTGCGTATCGATTCTTCACTCGATGCTTGGAGGATCGCTCGGTGACGAGCGGGGACGACGAACCGAACACGGAGCTGCCGGCCGGCGAGCGGCTTGGCTCCTACGAGATCGTTCGGTGCGTTGGCAGGGGCGGGATGGGGGAAGTGTACGAAGCGTTTCACACCGGCCTCCAGAAGCGCGTTGCCCTGAAAACGCTGAACCATGCGTTGGCACAAAAGCAGGAGGCGCGAGCGCGATTTTTGCGGGAGGGCAGGGCGGCATCGCTGATCCGGCATCCCAACATCGTGGACATCACCGACATCGGTGAGGACTCCGGCGTTCCTTTTCTGATCATGGAGCTGCTCGAGGGCGAAACGCTTTCCAGCGTCATCCATCGGACGGGGCCCCTGACCGTCGAGGCTGCAGTCGATGTGTTGCTGCCGGTGATCGACGCCGTCGCCAGCGCGCACGACAA
>Ga0111539_10003478_pt1 | contig 20747 bp, 10 predicted proteins | sample RhiMethybrSRZTD1_FD_79667 | JGI IMG/M metagenome (GOLD analysis project Ga0111539, IMG submission 79667) | Populus rhizosphere microbial communities from Tennessee, USA - Rhizosphere MetaG P. TD hybrid SRZTD1 (version 2) (version 2) | ecosystem: Host-associated > Plants > Roots > Rhizosphere >...
AACGTGCGCGTGCTGGCCGCCAGGGCCAACCAGATCGACGGCACCTGGACCCGCTACCGTGGCCTGTGCCTGGGCACGGCCTCGTCCACGTCGGCCACCGCCGCCAACATCGAGGCCTCCGGCCGCGACCGCGGCTGGTTCGCGGTGCTCGACAACAGCCTGCCCGTTCCCACCGAAGACCAGTGCCGCCAGCTCCTGTCCGAGATGACCAAGGTGGCCATGGACTGGCGCGACCAGATGACGGGCGCCGAGTCGGCCGCCCGCGCCTACGACGTGCTGCCCGGCCAGATGCGCGAGACGCGCCAGCGCTATCGCGTCGATTTCTAGGGCGTTGCGCCGCAAACCCCTAAGACGCGCCGGGTTCTCCGGCGCGTTTCCTTTTTCTAGACCGCTACCGACTGCCCGAGGGCGGTGAACAGCACCAGCCGCTCGCGCACGTTCATGCCCGTGGCCTGGGCCAGGCCGCGGGCGTAGAGCTGGAGCTGGGGCGCGTGGTGGGCGGCCTGGTCCAGGGCCAGCTCGGGCGGCACGCGGTCGGTCTTGTAGTCGACCACCACCAGCTCGCCCTCCTCCTCGAACACCAGGTCGACCACGCCCTCCAGCAGCTCCTCGCCTTCGGGGAACCACACCAGCAGCTCGCGGAAGAGGCGGGTCGAGCGGCGCGCGCGGTCCATCAGCGGCGTGGCCAGCGCGCGGGAGGCGGTGGCCGCCGCCTGCGCGGCCGTGTCGGGGTCGAGGCCGAAGGTGGGGGCCAGCGCGCCGGCCAGGGCGGCCACCTTCTCGGGCGTCGCCTCGTCGAGCGGGATCCACTCCAGGATCTGGTGCACCAGGCTGCCGAAGGTCCGCCCGCGCGCCTGGGCGTCGAGCAGGACCGCGCCGGCGGGGCCGGCGGCCTCGGCCAGGGGAGCCGTCGCCGGCGGCGGGGCCGTGCGCGCGGCCACGCGTAGCACGGGCAGCGGCGTGAGCGGGCGGTGGGCGGCGGTGGCCAGGAGGCTGCGGCGCCGCTGTTGCCAGCGCGCGGCCACCGCGTCGCCCGGCTCCACGGCCGCCAGGGCGGCCGCGTCCAGCCGCTCTCGCGTCGCCTCCACCGCGGGCAGCGTGCGCGCGTCCACCACCATCACCTCCTCCGGCGGCGCCTGGTCGAGGTGGGGCAGCAGCTCGCGCCAGAAGTCGCCCACCTGCGTGTCGGTGGGCGGGCGCGGAATGACCAGCAGGTCGCGGGCCCGCGTGCAGGCCACGTAGAGCAGGCGGCGGCCCTCGGCGCGCGCCTTGAGCTCGTCGCGCCGGGCCAGCTCGTTCCACTCGGGAGGCCGGTAGCCCTTGCGGAAGCCCACCGCCACCTGTCCCTGCTCCCAGAGCGGGATCACCGAGGCCCACACCTGCAGCTGGGCGGCCAGGTCGTAGAGCACCACGATGGGGGCCTCCAGCCCCTTGGCCTTGTGGATGGAGAGGATGCGCACGGTGGCCGGGTCGTCGGGCCGGGCCGCGGGCAGGTCGGGTTCTTCGGAGCTGTCCAGCGTGCGCGCGTGCAGCAGGCGCGTGAAGCCGCGCAGCGTGAGCACGCCCAGCGCCTGCGACTGGCGGGCCAGGGCGGCCACCTTCTCCAGGTTGGCGATGCGGGCCTCGCCGCGGCGGGTGCCGGTGAGCGCGGCCTGCACGCGCGTCTCGTCGTAGAGCCGCTCCAGCAGGGAGGGAACGGAGAGCGACAGCCGCTCCTCGTGCAGCCGCTGCAGCAGCTCCAGGGCCGGTACCACCACCTCGGCTCCGGGGAGGTGGGGTGCGGCGGCGCTGCCCACCTCCAGCTTCCCGCCCGCCAGGTGGTAGGCCACGATGTCGCGGTCGCTGGCCCCGAAGAAGGACGAGCGCAGGGCGGCCACCAGCGAGGCCCGGTCGGAGGGATCGTCGATGGCCCGCAGGGTGGCCAGCGTCTCGTGGACCTCCTGGCGGTTGAAGAACGACTTGCCCCCGTCCACGGCGAAGGCGATGGAGGCCGCGTCGAGCGCGTCCTCCAGGTGGCGCACCTGCGTGAGGCGCGGGGCCAGCACCATCACGTCGCCGGCCCGGCTCGGCCGCGGCTGGCCGCCGAGCGGATCGCGCACCGTGTAGGCGCCGCCGGCGGCGGCGGCGATGAAGGCGGCCGTCGCCGCGGCCTCCGCCTCCAGCACCTCGTCGCCCTCGGCCAGGGGCGGGGCCTCGAAGCGCAGGGCCACCACGCCCGGCCCCGGCTCCAGGTGGGGCGGGGCCACGATGGGCTCGTAGGCCGGCTGGTCGGCCTCGCGCGAAAAGGTGATGAGCTCCGTGAAGGCGCGGTTGACGAAGGCCAGCAGGCCGGGCCGGGCGCGGAAGCTCTGCCGCAGCTGCAGCAGCGCGTGGTCCTCCCGCCGGGCCGCTTCCTCGGAGAGCGTGCGGAAGAGGGCCACGTCCGCGCGCCGGAAGCGGTAGATCGACTGCTTGGCGTCGCCCACCACCACCAGCGCGCCGGGGCGGTCGCCGGCCACCGCCCGCACCACCTGCACCTGCAGGGGGTCCGTGTCCTGGAACTCGTCCACCACCAGGTGGCGGAAGCGCGCGCGCACGTGGTGGCGCACCGCGGCCCGGTCGCGCAGGGCGTCGCGCGCCTTCACCAGCAGGTCCACGAAGTCGAGCACGCCCAGGCGCCGCTTCCTGTCCTCGTAGCGGCGCAGCACGCCCTGCAGGGAGCCGATCAGCTCCGCGTGCAGCGAGCAGCCGGCCTCCAGCCGCCAGGCCTCCGCCGCCTCCGCGCTCCAGCGCACGATGTCGCGGGACGCGGAGAGCGCCTCCGCCGTGCGCCAGTTGCCGCGGCGGCCGCGGTCGGGCTTGAGGCGGGGCAGGGCCAGCAGCCGGTCGCGGAGGGCCGGCCCCCGCAGCTCCGCGCAGGAGGCGGCGAAGGTCTCCAGCTGCAGCAGGTCGTCGTGCAGCAGGTCGCCGGCGATGCCGAAGGCCCTCAGCTCCTCCGCCCGCGCGGCCCGGGAGCGCAGCTCCTGCCACCAGCGCTCGGGGTCGGCGCGGGTGGAGGCGACCAGCGGGGCCAGGTCGCGCTCCCAGAGCAGCGTGCGGGCCAGGCCCCGCAGCGAGGTGGCCTCGCCCATGCCCCGCACGCCCACCAGCGGGATGTGCGCGCGCACGGCCTCGGCCAGCACCGGGTCCTCCTCGTCCAGCCGCTCCACCAGCCACTCGTCCCAGGCTTCTCCGAAGAGGGCCTCGGCCTGCGACTCGTCGATGACGCGGAAGCCGGGGGCCACGCCGCACTCCAGCGGCCGCTCCTGCAGGATGGCCTGGCAGAAGGCGTGGATGGTGGACACCTGGGCCCGCTCCAGGCCCTCCAGCGCCCGCGCCGCCCGCTCGCGCGCGGCCTCCGGCGCGGCCGAGGCCCGGGCCTGCTCCAGCCGCTCGCGCAGGCGCAGCTTCATGGTGGCGGCCGCGTTTTCGGTGAAGGTGACGGCCGCGATCTCGGTGATGAGCGCGTCGCCGCTCAGCAGCAGCGACTCGATGCGGTCCACCAGCAGCGTGGTCTTGCCGGTGCCGGCCCCCGCCTCCAGCACCAGGTTCTCGCCCCGCGAGGTGCGGGCCCGGTCGCGCTCCGCCTGGTCGGCGGCCGTGAACTTCACTTGTAGTCCCGCAGGCGGACGTACTCCTGCAGCCGGGGGTCGCGCAGCTTGTAGCGGCGCCGCAGCTCCAGGAGCGGACGGGGGCCGCAGGCCGCGGTGAAGTCGCACCAGGTGCACTGGGTGGGCTCCTGCACGAAGCGCCCGCCGCCGATGGCCTCGGCCAGGTGCAGGAGCAGCCGGCGGAAGGAGTCGCCCGTGACCTCGGCCAGGTCGAAGGTCACCGGCCGTCCCTCGTCCACGTAGTCGAGGAAGGCGAAGGCCACGTTCTTGCCCGGCAGCAGCTTCTGCGCGGCCAGCACGTAGAACGGGATCTGCAGCTGGCGCCCGCCCTTGAACATGCCCGGATCCTCGCGGGGGCCGGGCGCGCGCCCGCTCTTGTAGTCGCGCAGCACCAGCGTGCCGTCGGGCCGCTCGTCGATGCGGTCGATCTTGCCCGACACGCGCAGCACCTTCCCCTCACCCAGGTCGATCTCCAGCGGGTCGCGGCTGTGCGGCTCGGGCGTGGCCGGGACGCGGGTGCCGAAGGCCACCTCGAACCAGGCCGGCGTGCCCAGGCGCGTGTTGCCCGCCTCCCGGCGCAGGAACTTCCGCAGCAGGTCCTCGAAGGCGCTCCACTGCAGGGCCCAGATGGAGCGGTGGCGGGGCGGGGAGCCCGCCACCAGCTCCTGCACCCGCGCGCTGGCGATCTCGAGCAGGCGGCGCCGGCTCTCCTCGTCGTCGCGCACCGGCAGCGTGCCCGCGTCGCGCTTCTCGCGCAGGAACTGCTCCGCCACCTCGTGGAACAGGATGCCGCGCTCCAGCGGGTCGAGACCGATGCGCTCCTCCGGCTCCAGGGCCGGCGGCAGGCGCAGCACCTGCTCCAGCAGGTAGAGGAAGCCGCAGCTCGCGTAGCGGGCCAGGGCGCTGGCCGAGACCGGGCGCGACGCGCGCAGCGGGTCCAGCCTGGCGGCCAGCTCCGGGGGCAGCGGATGCACCAGGCCGTCGAAGGTGGTGAGCTGGCCCGACCAGCGCCCGTGCGCGGAGAGCCGCGACCACTTGAAGAAGACGGAGCCGGCGGCCACCGCACGCACGGCCTCCGCGCCGCCCGCCCGCACGCGGCCGCGGTCGCGCTCCGAGCGGTCCAGCGCGTCGTCGCCGTCCTCCGCCTCCGGCGCGTCTTCGCCCACCCATTCGCCCAGCGCGCCGGTGGAGAGCGGGCGCCCGGCCAGGGTGGAGGCGGCGGCGGCGAAGAAGAGCGAGGGCAGGCGCTCGCGCCCGGTCCGCGGATCGGCCCGCGGATAGCTCAGGATGAGCCGCTCCCCGGCCTGGCTGAGCGCGCGGTGGAAGAGGCGCCGCGCCTCCATCACGCGGTCCTGGGCGGTGGGCAGGCACACGTCCGAAGCCGGGGGCGCTGCGGCCGCCGCGGATGGCGCAGGCACGTCGAAGAGCGAGAGCTGGGAGGCGCGCGCTTTCTGACGGGGCGCGGCGGCGGCCGGGGTCGCGTCGCCGTGGCCGGCCAGCTCCTGGCGCTCCGCGTCGAGCAGGAACGGGTCCGGCCGCACCACGCCCGGGAAGCCGCCCTCCACGAGGCCCGGAATGGCCACCAGGCGGAAGGGCAGCCCGGCCAGCGCGTCGAGCGCGCCCACGTGCACGGCGCCGCCCTCCTGCGGCCGCAGCGGCAGCCGCTCCCAGGTGAGGCGCGCCTCCAGCACCGCTTCCACCGCCGGCCAGCGCGCCCGGCCTTCCAGCGCGGACAGCGCCGCCAGGTCGGCCAGCAGCGCGGCCAGCGGCTCGCGGTCGTGTTCGGCCCCGATCCACTGGTCGAGCGCGCCGCGCAGGCGCTCCGACCACTCCGCCCAGGTGGCCTCGCCCGAGAGCGCGTCCAGCGTGCCCGACAGCAGCTCCACCAGACGCAGCAGCGTCTCGGCGTCGGAGGCGCGGCGCAGGATGCGCGCGCGCCGCTCGTCGTCGGACGGAAACGCCTCGGCCTCGGTCCGCTGCTGCTCGGCGAAGGCGCGCAGGCCCAGGATCCAGCGGGGCAGGCTGGAGACGATGCCGGCCTCGCGGCTCAGCGCGTCCCACTGCTCGGGGGTGGGGAGGGCCTCCGCGCCCAACAGCTCGGCGAAGGGCACGGGCGCGAAGGTCAGGAACTCCAGCACCGCCGGCCGGGGCAGCCCGCGGCAGCGCAGCAGCAGGAGGAGCGAGCGCGCGGCCCGCCCGCTGCGCAGCGGCAGCGAGGGGTGCAGGCGGTAGGGCACGCCCAGCCGCTCCAGGAGGTCGGTGAAGAGGGGGGCGTAGGTGTCCGCGCGGGGCAGGATGATGCCCATCTCCTCGAAGGGCACGCCGCGCGCGGCCGCGCGCAGCAGGCGGCGCACGACGCCGCGCACCTCGGCCGCCTCGCCGGCGGCGGTGAGCAGCTCCACGGAGCCGTCGCGCAGCGCCTCGCCGGCCGGGGGCTCGAAGAGCGCCTCGCGCAGGCGGCGCAGCGCGGGCGGGAGCGTGGCCGGAGCCAGCGGCGCCAGCACGGTCTCTTCCCAGGCCGCCCGGCGCAGGGTGCCCGCGGCGCGGGCGGCGAAGGAGCCCTTGCGCAGCCCGGGCGGCGGCGGCGATCCGAGGAAGCCGAGGGGGATGTGGCGGGCCAGGGCCTCCACCAGCTCCCACTCCAGCGGCGCCAGCTCCAGGGCGTCGAGCACCAGGCCCTCCGCGCCGCGCAGCCAGTCGGTGGAGGCGAGGCGCTCGCGGGCCGCGCTCAGCACGGTGGCGCTGTCGGCGAAGTGGCCGTCCACCTCCTCGTGGAAGCGCCGGTAGCAGCGCGCCACCAGGCCCAGGCGCTCGCCGTCTTCCGCGGTGGGGCCGCCGCCTTGGGCCAGGGCCTGGAGCCGGGCCGGCGCCACGCCCGCCCGGCGCAGCTCGCGCAGCGTGCGGCCCAGCGCCACCGCCGCCGGCGCCCGCGGCGTGTCGGCCAGCAGCGCGCGCACCATCTCGGGAGCGCCCGCCCGCGCGGCCTCGTCCTGCAGCAGGCGCGAGGCCAGCAGGGCCGCGTGGCCGGAGTGCCAGGCCTGCAGGCCGCGGCCGAGCAGCGCCGGCTCGGCCACCGCGCGGGCGAAGGCGGCCACGGTCAGCGGATAGAGGCCGGCGATGGCGCCGCGGTGCGCGGCCAGGCGGCGGGGGATCTCGACGGCGGCGGCGGCGGACGGGGTCAGCAGCAGGACGGGACGCAGGGGCACCGTCCGGTGATCGTACTGCTTAGCTCTAGGTGTTGCGCGCTCCGATGCGCTGGCGCTCCCCGCGCAGCAGGCGCGCGGTCTCGCCGTATTCGACCAGCAGCCGCTTCAGCAGCTCCTGCAGGCGCATGGGCTGGCCGGCGCGGGCGGCGGTCTGGATGTCGGCGCAGAGCTGGGCCATGCCATGGGCGCCCAGCTGCAGGGCGGCGCCGCGGATGCTGTGGGCCAGGGCGATGAGGGGACCCAGGTCGGAGTCGCGCCCCATCTCGCGCAGGCGCTCCAGGCGCAGGGGCATGCTCTGCAGGAACAGGTCGATGATGTCGAGCACGGCCTCCGGCCGGCCCTGCGCCTCCAGCACGCGCAGCGGGTGGTCCTCGGGCAGCGGCGACTCCGGGGCCCCGCGCGCGGTGGCGGGCAGGTCGGGCGTGGGCACCGGCCCCTGCAGCCAGCGGCGCAGCGTCTCGTCCAGCGCGCGCAGGGACAGGGGTTTGCTCAGGTAGGCGTCCATGCCGGCGGCGAAGCACTTCTCGCGGTCGCCGGGGGCGGTGCTGGCCGTGATGGCCACGATGGGCGTGCGATGGTCGGGGGTCTCGCGCTGGCGGATCCAGGCCGTGGCCCGGTAGCCGTCCATCTCCGGCATCATGCAGTCCATCAGCACGGCGTCGTAGGTGCCGCGCGCGCAGGCCTCGACCGCCTCCAGCCCGTTGGCCACCGCTTCGCCGCGGTAGCCCAGCTTCTCCAGCATGGCCAGCACGACCTTGCGGTTGATGGGGTTGTCCTCGGCCACCAGGATGAGGGGCGCGGCCCCCTGGGCCGGCGCGGGGGCGGCGGGCTCCGGTGCCGCCGCCGGGCGGGGCCGCTCGTCCACCAGGGGCAGGCGCACGCTGAGCACGAACGTGCTGCCCTTCCCCTTTTCGCTGCTCACCGTGAGCTCGGCCCCCATGGCCTTGGCCAGGCGGTGGGCCAGGGCCAGGCCCAGGCCGGTGCCGCCATGGCGGCGCGAGGCCGAGCCGTCGAGCTGGGTGAAGGGCTGGAAGAGCAGGGCCTGCTGCCCGGGCTCGATGCCGGGGCCCGTGTCCTCCACCTCGAAGTGCAGCACCGGCTCCTCGCCGGGCCCCGACGCGCGCAGGCGCAGCCGCACCGATCCCTTCTCCGTGAACTTCACCGCGTTGTGCAGGAGCTGGTGCAGGGCCTGGGTGAGGCGCTCGGCGTCGCCGCGCACGCGCGCCGGCACCTGCGGGTCCACGTCCGCGGAGAGGGACAGCTTCTTGGCCCGGGCCGCCTCGGCCAGGTCGAGCACCGCCTTCTCGGCCACCGCCCGCGGCTCCAGCGCCTCCGCCTTCAGCTCCAGCGGCTCGGCCTCCAGGCGCGCGAAGTGCAGGATGCCGTCGAAGCGCTCCAGCACCTCGGCCGCCGCCGCGCGCACCAGCGACACCCACTGGCGCTGCTTCTCGTCCAGCTTGGTCTGCTCCAGCAGGCCGCCCAGGGCGATGAGCTGGCCCAGGGGTGTGCGCAGCTCGTGGCTCACGTTGGCCAGGAACTCCGACTTGACGCGGGAGGCCTCCTCGGCCGCCTGGCGCGCGCGCACCAGCATGTCGATGCTCTGCACCACGGTGACCACGCCCCCCACGCCGCCCTCGGGGTTCATCCACGGGTGCAGGGACCAGCGGGTGTAGAGCTTGGTCCCGTCGGGCAGGGTGGCCGCGTCCTCCTGGGCCGTGATGACCTCGCCCTGCAGCGTGCGCTTCACCGCCTCCTCGTAGCGGGGCGAGAGGCGCGGGAACACCTCCTCGTGCGCGCGCCCGGCGAAGTCCTGGCCCTCCACGCCCCACAGGCGGGCCCACTTGCTGCTGTGGGCCACGTAGCGCAGCTCGCGGTCGAGGATGGCCATGGCCACCGGGGCGTGGCGGACGATGTCGCGCAGCTGCTGGCGCTCGCGCTCGAGGGCGGCCTGGGCCCGCTTGCGCTCGGTGATGTCGCGGGCCACGGCCTGGAAGCCCTGGACGCGGCCACCCTTGAGCAGGAGCTGCACGTTCTGGCCCACCCACAGCTCGCGGCCGTCGCGGGTGAGCACGGGGAACTCGTCGTAGCTGGAGGGCGTGCGGTGCTGGAACTGCTCCACCAGCGTGTCGGCCACGCGCTGGCGGTGGTCCTCGCGGATGAGCTGGGTGAAGTGTGTGCCCACCAGCTGCGGCGGGGGGTAGCCCATGAGCTGCGACGCGGCCGGGTTCACGTAGGTGAAGAAGCCGTTGATGTCCGTGCCGTAGATGATGTCGCCCGCCTTCTCCACCAGCTGGCGGTAGCGCGATTCGCTGGCTTGCAGGGACATCTCCGCTCTCTTGAAGGTGGTGACGTCGGTGAACGTCGTCACCACGCTCTCCACCCGGCTCCCGTCTTCGCTGATCTCGGGATCGGCGTTGACCTGGAGCCACACCCGCTCCTTGCGGACCGGGTGGTACACGCCCATCGTGACTCCCCGCACCGGGCGCGCCGTCGCCAGCGCGCGCGGACCGGGATGATCCTCCGGTGGGAAGGGCGCGAGGTCGGGGTGCACCGCCATCTCGCCGCCGGCCAGGGAACCGAGGCCGAGCACGTCCTGGGCATCGCGGCCCAGGATCTCGAGGGCGGCGCGGTTGGCGAAGACGATCTCGGCGGTGGGGCCCTGGATGACGACGACGACGGGAAGGCTCTCCAGCAGCCGCGCGTACCGCTCCCCGCTCTCACCGCGAGCGGTGGGCAGAAGCGATCGGCGCTTGGTAGGTTGCTGCTGGTCCCCCGACCCCATGTCCCGCCACAGGCACGGCACCCGACGCGCCCAAAAGCGCATCGTGCCCTGAACAGGGCGAACAGTACAGGCCCACCCCATCCATGGTCAAGGACTATGCGCACATGCTGGCACGTCGCGTGCACATTCTTGATTCATGCGGGAGCGGGAGGAATGGACGTGCTCCTATTGCGGGACTGGAAATAAAGGGTTTTCCCAGGTCTGCCTGGGCTGCAGCCGTGAAAAAGGGAAAATCGCCACCCGCGGGGTCGTCCTCAGCGCCGTGGCCGCCCTGGCCGTCGGCGTGGGGCTGGCGGTCCTGCTCGTCTACACGTTCCGGTCCCCGCGGCTGGAGAGCGAGATGGCCGGCCGGCGGGAGGAGGCTCCCCTGGCTCCCGCCACGCCGCCCCTGACGGTCGGGGCCCCCCCGTCCACGGTCGCCGCCGAGCCGCCGCGCCTGGCCTACGTCCGCTCCCCGGCCCCGCCGCCGCCTCCTCCTCTCGCCGGCCCGGGCAAGCTGGATCCCATCCGCGATCCCCGCTACCTGCTCCGATTGCGCGAGAAGAGGGTGAACGAGCTGCGCTCGCGCATCGCCGCCGCCCGCACACCCGACGAGCGCCAGACGCTCTCGGTCTGGCTCGACGGCGCCCTGCACGATCTCAACGACGCCCGCCGCCAAGCGCAGTTCTAGAGACAGAGACCTTGGGGGTCTGGGGGCGAAGCCGCGCAGCGGCGGTAAGCCCCCAGTGCGGCGGTCCGGGCTTTGCCCGGACCGCATAGCACTAAAACCCGAAGCCGGCCTGCAGGTAGAAGCGGGTGGCGCCTTCGCTCCAGGCCAGGGCCGCGGTCATCGTGGCCGCGCGACTGAGGGGGGCGATCCACACCCCGCCGCCCACGCCCGTGTGCCAGGTGTCGGAGGACTGGCCCTCGACGGCGACGCGGCCCACGTCGGCCAGGCCCATCACGCCGATCTCGGCCGGCAGCAGCAGCCGGGCCTCGAACAGCCGGAGGTGCAGCTCGGCGGAGGCGAAGAGGGCGGCGTCGCCCGCGTAGCGCTGCGGGCGCAGGCCCCGCACCTGGTCGGGCCCGCCCACGAAGGCGGCCTCGAAGAAGGGGAAGTTCCCGAAGACCTTCTTGGCCCCCACGTGGAGGCCCAGCACCGGCTTCAGCGCGGCCTGGGGCGCGAAGTAGAGGGCGGCCTCGCCCTCCAGGTTGCCGAAGTCGTCCTCCGCGTCCCACACCTGGGGAAAGTACGCGCCGCCCACCGAAAGGCGGGCCGACACGGTCTGGCGGACGTCGCGCTGGCCCAGCAGCAGGCGCGAGCGCAGGGCCACCGTGCCGAAGTCGCCCACGCCGTAGGGCTGCGTGAGCCCGATGAACGAGAACTCCGGGGTGGGTGTGTGCGAGTGCGACACCGTGAAACCCACCTGCACCTCGCCGTGGCGCAGCCCGAAGTGCAGGGAGGGCGTCAGCTCGAGGTGGCCCTGCTCGACGCGGAAGAAGTCCGCGTCCCCCAGCGAGAGGGTGTCGTTGCCCAGGCCGTAGAAGCGCACCACGTCGATCTGGGAGGCGCGGGCCGAGATCTGGCTGTAGGTCTTCGACGCGGTCCGGTAGAACTGGCCCTCGTATTCGACCTTGAAGGCGGTGAGGGCGGTGGCGTAGCCGCCCCTCACGATGTGCCGGGACGCGAAGGGGAACTTGCGGAAGCCGTAGTTGTAGAACGTGAGCTGGTCGCCGATGAAGACTCCCTGGTCGCCGCCGGCGCCCACCAGCAGGTTGCTGAGGAAGAGGTGGCCCCAGTCGCGCGTGGGGTCGTCGGTGCCCTTGAGCAGGGTCTGCTCGTAGGGGCGCGTGTCCACGTGTGTCCCGTCGCCGGGCTGGACGCCCGTGTCCCCGCCCACGTCGAAGAAGCGCGTGTGCCCGCCGGCCGTGTCGTCGAGCGCGTCGTTGCCGGCCCCGCCCACCACCTGCACCCGCAGGTCGCTGGTGCCGGCCGCGCGCTCCACGCGGTCGTCGCCCCCCTTCAGGAAGAGGCGCACCTCGCTCGTCTCCTCCAGCCGGAAGCGGCGCTCGAAGCGCGGCTCGCCGGCGGCGCCGGTGATGGTGACGGCCACCGCTCCGCCCTCGGCGGGGGCGATGTGCACGCGCTCCTCGGCGTCGCTGCCGTGGACCTCGACCTGGTGGGCCAGCAGCCGGTAGAACTGGCGGGCGTATGCGGGCAGTCCCGTTCGCCGCTCCTTCAGGCGGGCGGCCAGGAGGGCGCCGCCCAGGCGGTAGTGCGCCGCCGGGAGCTGGTGCACGGCCTCGTCGATCACGGCATCGGTGAGCTCGCCCTGCAGCTCCTTGATCACCGGCTCCCACTGCGGCCAGTCCAGCTCGGAGAGGTGGCGGCGGTCCACGAAGCGCGAGTTCCAGGCCAGGCCGATGATCTTCGGGAATTCGCCGTTGAAGTCGACCAGGCGCGGCTGGGAGGGGCGGATGAGCCAGAGCACGAAGCCGTCGTACTTGGCCGTGGCCTGGTCGCGGTCCTCCGGCACCGGCAGCCAGAGCTGGCTGCCCTCCGGCTTGGCCCACTGCCACTGGTCCTTGTGGCGGTCGAAGTCGCCCAGGAAGAGGTCGAAGAGGCGCGCCTTCAGGTAGGCGCGGGCGTCCACCTTCTCCTCGGGGTGCGCGTCGAGCCGCTTCCACAGCTCCAGCGTGTCGAGCACGCGGGTGAAGTTCTCGAAGCCGGGGGTGTCGGGATTGCGTCCCTTGACGTCCTCCTCCAGGAAGCCCAGCACGTTGGCGAACTGGGCCCGGAAGGGCCCCAGGAGCGGGTCGTCGGGCAGCACCACCAGGCGGTGGGGCACGTAGGGGATGCCGACCTTGGCCTCCAAGGCGTCCACCACCAGGGGGGCGGCCGGGTTGGCGGCGCTGATCTGGTCCTGCACGACGGCGTCCACGAAGGTGTCGCGCAGCTCCGGCGGCAGCACGGCCGAGGGATCCTTGTCCAGGCTGCGGAACTTCCACTCCCGCCCGTCGGCGCCGCTGAACTTCAGCGACAGCGTCTGCTTGCCGCCGCCCTTCTTGAGCGGCGTGAGCCCGCCCGAGAAGGTGTGCAGGTCCAGCACCTCGGCCGTGACCGGGGCCGCCCACAGGTCGCGGTAGTGGCTCCCGAAGAGGAACCGGTGCAGTCCGCCGGCCTGGTAATGGGCGCCGGGCACCACCTCGCGCGTGGCGGGCGATGGCGCGTCCGGCGCCTTCGTCTCCTGGGCGGCCGACGGTCCGGCGGCCAGGAGCGCCAGGGCAAGGATCGATGAGGCTCGCGTCCGCATGTCACCTCCGTGGCCGCCGCCGGGACGCCGGAGCGCCGACTACTGAAGCGCGGCCGCCCAGGCCTCGTTCGTCTTGCCCGCGGCGTCGACGGTGGTCACGCCCAGGCGCGGAGGGCCCGCCGCCTCGATCTCCAGCGTCATGTAGCCGCTCGCCTCGCGGGCGAACAGCGTTTCCTTGGTCCAGACTGTGCGGCTGACGTGCCCATAGTACCCGGCCCCGCTGACCAGCAGGTACTTGGCGTCCTTGCCGGCGATCACCTGGAGGTTGTGGTCGTGGCCGGCGGCGTAGATGAGGGGCGGGGCCTTGGAGAACACGCCCTCGAAGGCCTCGCGCATCTTCCGGTTGCGCGCGCCGCCCAGGTCCTGGTCGGAGATCCCCGAGCGGCGGGCCCACGGGTAGACCGAGCCCAGGCCGGGCAGCGGGATCCACAGCCACGAGCGCGAGGAGCGCAGGGGGAAGATGTGCTCGCGCCAGCCGAAGTAGCCGCCGTGCGCGCCGCCGGTGGCCAGCGGGTGGTGCGCGGCCACCAGCACGAAGCGGCCCTCGGCGCTGGAGATGGCCGCGGCCAGCGCGTCCAGCACCTCGGCCTCGGTGTCGGCCGGGCAGGAGGAGCCCTGGCGGGGCTTGTCGAAGGCGTGCAGCCACCATTGCGTGTCCAGCAGCACCAGGCGCAGGCGCGTGCCCACGTCGCGCACCGCCGGGCCCGGGCAGCCCTGCTCCGGCGCCAGCTCGGCCTTGCCGCCGCCCTTCTCGGCGATGAAGGCGCCCTGCCGCTTGATGGCGGCCCAGCCCCCGGGGCCCCAGGCGTCCCAGTCGTGGTTGCCGGGGGCGAAGATGGCCCGGGCGCCGCTGTCGCGGGCCACCGCCACCTGGGCGTCCAGCCGCCGCTCCATCTCGGCCCGGTAGGGGTCGCCCTCCACCACCAGCCCGCGCGGATACACGTTGTCGCCCAGGAAGAGGAGGGTGGTGTGCTCGGGGTCGCGGGCCGCCTCCTTGCGCGCAGCCTCCAGCACCGGGTCCTTGGGCACGGCCGGCGCGCCCGCGTCGCCCAGGATGATGAGGCGCGTCTCCACGGTGGCGAAGGCGGCCACCGGGTTGAGCTTGCGCGGGATGACGTGGGAGCAGCCGCCGGAGGTGGAGAGGATGAGGGCCACCACCGCGGCCGTGAAGGGCAGGACGACCAGGGCGATCCGCTGCTTGACGCGCCGGGTCACGGGTTCTCACCCGGGGGAAGCACTCCCCATCATAGCGGCCCGGGAGTTGAGGTATCCTCGGCGTTGCAGGTTCCCATGCCCCTCCTCGACCGCTTCCGCTCTCGCCCGGCGTGGCAGAGCAAAGATCCCGAAATCCGCGCCAGCGCGGTTCGCCAGCTGGGCGGCGACCAGCAGGAGCTGCTGCTGGCCATCGCGCGCGAAGACGAAGACCCGCGCGTGCGCCGCCTGGCCGTGCGCAAGCTGGAGGCGGTGGCCGACCTCACCGCCATCGCGCGCGAGGACGCCGACGCCGGCGTACGCGGCGAGGCCTCCGAGCAGCTCACCCACCGGGCCATGGAAGGCCAGGGGCCCGACGCCCTGGCCGCCCTGGAAACGCTGGGCGATGCCCGCCACCTGGTGTCCGCGGCCCGCGCGGCCAAGGACCCGGCCGTGAAGCGGGCGGCCCTGGTGCGCCTCACCGACCCCCGCAACCTGGCCGCGGTGGCCCGTGGCTCCGAGGAGCCCGCCCTGCGCCAGGCCGCGCTGGAGGCCATCACCGACGTGGCCGTGCTGGCCGAGCTGGCCCTCCGCTCCGACCAGAAGGACCTGGCCGTGCGCGCCACCGAGCGCCTGGGCGATCGCGCCCTGCTCGAGTCGGTGGCCGCCCGCGCCCGCAACAAGGCCGCCGTCCGCCGCGCGCGCACGCTCCTCGAAGCCATGGGGCCGGCGGCGCACCCGACTCCAACCCCTTTCGAAGAGCCGCCGATGGACATCGCCAGCGAACACGAAGCCGAGCCCCTGCCCGCGGAAGCCCCCGCCGCCGACGAGACGGAGGCCGCCGAGGGGGTCCCGCCCCCGGATGAGGCCGCCGCCGGCGCGTCGCCCGAAGAAGAGCCGGCGGAGGAGGCCACGGCCGCGGAAGCCGCGGCCCCCGCCCCGGTCCTGGCCGAGGCCACCGCCGAGCAGCGCGCGGAGCAGGAGGAGCTGTGCGGCCAGGCCGAGACGACGGCCGCCGAGGCGGCGGCCCTGCAGGCCCGGCGGGAGGTGCTGGCCCTGCGCAAGCGCGCCCAGTCCGCGGCCCTCCTGGGCGGCGACCTGGCCGCGCGCTTCGAGCAGGCCCTGGCCCAGGCCGGCCAGCGCGACCAGGAAGCGCGGGCGGCGCGCGAGAAGGACCAGGCCGAGAACCTGGCCCGCCTGGCCGCGCTCTGCGACCGGTTGGAGGGCCTGGCCCGGGCGGAGACGGTCACCCGGCGCGAGGCCGAGCAGGCCCTGCGCGAGTCGCGGGCCGCCGCCGAGCAGCCGCCGCCGCTGCCGGGCGGCAAGGACACCCGTGCGCTCATGCAGCGGCTGAAGGCCGCGCGCACCTCGCTCTTCCCGCGCGTGCAGGAGATCCGCGAGGCCGACGAGTGGACGCGCTGGGCCAACGCCACCCAGCAGGAGGAGCTCTGCAAGCGGGTGGAGGCCCTCCTCACCGAGGAGGACCTCGACAAGACGGCCCGCGAGCTGCGCGAGATCGACGAGAAGTGGAAGCAGGTGCGGCAGGCCCCGCGCGACCAGGCGGAGGCGCTGTGGAAGCGCTTCAAGGCCGCCCGCGACCAGGTGCAGCTGCGCTGCCGCGACCACTTCGCGGTGCTGGCCAAGCAGCGCAACGAGAGCCTGAAGCAGAAGCAGGACCTCTGCGAGAAGGCGGAGGCCCTGGCCGACTCCACCGACTGGGTGAAGACGGCCGAGGCCCTGCGCGCGCTGCAGGAGGAGTGGAAGAAGTCGGGCCCGGTGCCGCGCCGCCAGGGCAAGGTGCTCTGGGAGCGCTTCCGGGCCGCCTGCGACCGCTTCTTCGGCCGCCGCAAGGAAGACCTCGACCAGCGCAAGAACGAGTGGACGCAGAACCAGGAGAAGAAGGAAGCGCTGTGCGTGCGGGCCGAGGCCCTGGCCGATTCCACCGAGTGGGACACGGCGGCGGCCGAGATCAAGCGCCTGCAGGCGGAGTGGAAGACGGTGGGTGCGGTGCGCAAGAGCAAGTCGCAGGTGCTCTGGGAGCGCTTCCACGGAGCCTGCGACCGCTTCTTCGAGCGCTACAAGCAGCGGGGCAGCCTCGAGCGCACCGCCCGCACGGCCGCCCTGGAGGCGCTGTGCGCGGAGCTGGAGGAGCTGGCCGTGAACCCGGCCACATCCGAGGACGCGGGCTCGGCGGTGAAGTCGGTGATGGTGCGCTGGCGCGAGGGGCACGGCCCGGCCGAGGGTCCTCTGGCCGAGCGACGCCAGCAGGCCCTGGCCAAGCTGCTGGAGGCCCGGCCCGAGGCCCTGCGCGGCACCGATTTCGACCCCGCCACCAACCTCTCGCGCATGGAGAAGCTCTGCCAGCGCGTGGAGGCGCAGCTCGTGCAGCCGCAGGCCACGGGCAGCCTGGCCGAGCGCCTGCGCGAGGCCCTGGCCAGCAACACCATGGGCGGCAAGGGCCAGGCCGAGGCCAAGTGGCGCGAGGCCACGGCCGAGGTGGAGGCGGCCCAGGCGGCCTGGAAGAAGCTGGGCCCGGTGCCGGGCACGGAGGCGGACTCGTTGCGCAAACGGTTCCGCACCGCCTGTGACCGCTTCTTCGAGGTCCGCCCGGCCCAGGCCGCCCGCAGCCGCTAGAGCCGCCGCCGATGCGCCGCACCCGCACCGCTCTCGCCGCCGCCCTTCTCAGCGCCGCCGCCGCGGCCGGCGCCGGCCTGGCCCAGGCCCAGACCATCGACAAGGACCGCCAGCGCGGGCTGGCCATGCTGCGCGAGGTGCGCGGCCTCCTGGAGCGCCACTACCGCGACCCCACCTTCGGCGGCCGCAGCCTGGACGAGCGCTTCGCCGCCGCCGAGCGGGCCATGGGCGCCGCCGGCTCCGAGCGGGAGACGTTTGCGGTGGTGGCGCGCACGCTCGACGAGCTCGACGACTCGCACACCTTCTTCCTGCCCCCGGGCGAAGGGGCGGCCGACTTCGGCTGGACCCCGCGCATGATCGGCGACCGCTGCTTCGTGGTGGAGGTGAAGGCGGGCAGCGACGCCGCCCGCCAGGGCCTGGCCGTGGGCGACGAGATCCTCCTCCTGGAAGGGGAGCGGCCGGAGCGGACTTCGCTCTGGCCGCGGCTGCAGCTGCTCCGCCTGGTGCCGGGCCTGCCCGTGGCCCATCTCTCGGTGCGGGACGCCAAGGGGGTGGGGCGCGAGCTGGCCCTGCAGTCGCAGCGGGCCGACGAGCGCGACGGGCGCACGCTCACCATGCGCGAGTTCCTGGACGTGTTGTCGCATTCGCGGGCCGAACGCGAGCGCGGCCTCTTCGCCGACGCGGGCGACGTGCTGGTGTGGCGCCTGGCCGCCTTCGACAAGGACGGCAGGAGCATCCAGGAGGGCATCCAGCGGGCCCGGCGCTCGCGGGCCCTGGTGCTCGACCTGCGCGGCAACAGCGGCGGCGACGCGGGCGCGCTGCGCCGGCTGGTGGGCGCCTTCTTCGGCCCCCCGGGGCCGGTGGTGGTGGGCTGGCTGGAGGCGCGCGGCCGGCTGCGCCCGCTCTCCGCGCCCCTCTGGCCCAAGGGCCGCGGCTTCACCGGCCCGCTGGTGGTGGTGGTCGACTCCGACTCCGCCTCCGCGGCCGAGGTCTTCGCGCGCACGGTGCAGCTCAAGCACCGGGGCACGGTGGTGGGCGACCGCACCGGCGGCGCGGTGATGCTCTCGCGCACCCACGTGCGCATGCAGGCCCGCGAGAACCGGCTGCTGGCCTACGCGGTGAGCATCACCGAGGCCGACGTGATCCTGCCCGACGGCTCCACGCTGGAGAAGGTGGGGCTGACGCCCGACCTGACCGTGCTGCCCACGGCCGACGACCTGCGCTCCCGCGCCGATCCCGCCCTGGCCCGGGCCGTCGAGCTGGCCGGCTCCGCGCTCAGCGCCGCCGACGCCGCCCGCCTGCTGGCCGCCGCCGCTCCCGCGCGCGACTGAGCGCGGGGGCCGGATAGAATCGAAGGCGCATGGCCTGGAAGCCGTCCCTGTGGGCGTCCAAGGTCCCGCGCAACCCCGCCCTCCAGAAGCCGAACCACTACCTGGAGATGGCGCGCGTGGCCTGGGCCAACCGCGACCAGCTCCCCTTCACCTGGCGCATCCTCCGCCACGGTGTCTGCGACGGCTGCGCGCTGGGCACCAGCGGCCTGCGCGACTGGACGGTGGACGGCGTGCACCTGTGCATGGTGCGGCTGGAGCTGATGCGCCTCAACACCGCGCCCGCGCTCGACCCCGGGCGGCTGGGCGACGTGGAGGCCCTGCGCCGGCTCTCCTCGCGCGACCTGCGCGCGCTGGGCCGCCTGCCCGAGCCCATGGTGCGGCGGCGGGGCGAGGCCGGCTTCCGGGTGGTGGGCTGGGACGAGGCCTGCGCGCTGGCCGCGGAGAAGATCCGGGCCGCGGACAAGCGGCGCTTCGCCGTCTACCTCACCTCGCGCGGCATCATGAACGAGCACTACTACGCGGCCCAGAAGGCGGCCCGGGCCATGGGCACCAGCCACGTGGACAACTCGGCCCGGCTCTGCCACGCCGCCTCCACCGTGGCCATGAAGAAGACGCTCGGCCACGGCGCCACCACCTGCAGCTACCGCGACTGGATGGAAGCGGACCTCATCGTCTTCTTCGGCTCCAACACCCCCAACAACCAGCCGGTGACGATGAAGTACCTCTACCACGCGCGCCAGAAGGGCACCAGGGTGGCGGTGGTGAACCCCTACTTCGAGCCCGGGCTGCGCCGCTACTGGGTGCCCTCGGTGCCGGAGTCGGCCGTCTTCGGCACCCGCTTCGCGGACGAGTGGTTCGCGGTCGACACCGGCGGCGACCTGGCCTTCCTGAACGGCGTGTTCAAGGTCCTGGCCGCCGAGGGCTGGGTGGACCGCGAGTTCGTGGCCGCGCGCACCGCCGGCTACGAGGAGGCGGTGGCCCACGTGGGCGCGCAGCCGTGGGAGGCCCTGGAGCGCGAGAGCGGCACCACGCGGGCGGAGATGGAGCGCTTCGCGCGCCTGCTGGCCGCGGCCCGGCGCGGCATCTTCGTGTGGTCGATGGGGCTCACCCAGCACGCGCACGGCGTGCCCACCATCCAGGCCCTGGTGAACGTGGGCCTGGCCCGGGGCTGGGTGGGCCGCGCCGGCACCGGGCTCATGCCCATCCGCGGCCACTCCGGCGTGCAGGGCGGGGCGGAAGTGGGCTGTACGCCCGCGCTGGCGCCGGAGGACGCCCGGCGCTGCGCCGACGTGTGGGGCTTCGCGCTGCCGGACTTCCCCGGCTACACCGCTTCCGAGATGGTGGACGCGGCCTGGCGTGGGGGGCTGGACGTGTTCTGGACGGTGGGCGGCAACTTCCTGGAGACGCTGCCGGACCCGGGAGCGGTGGCCCTGGGCCTGGGCCGGGTGGCCACGCGCATCCACCAGGACGTGGTGCTCAGCTCGATGATGCTGCTGCCCCCGCAGGACACGGTGCTGGTGCTGCCGGCCACGACGCGCTACGAGTCGCCGGGCGGCGGCACGGAGACCTCCACCGAGCGCCGCATCATCTTCTCGCCCGAGGTGCGCGGGCGCCGCGTGGGCTCGGCGCGCGCGGAGTGGGACGTGTTCGGCGACGTGGCCGAGCGCGTGCGGCCCGACCTGGCCGGCCGCCTGCGCTTCACGTCCTCGCAGCAGATCCGCGACGAGATCGCGCGCGTGGTGCCGCTCTACGCCGGCATCGAGACGCTGGCGCGCGAGGGCGACCAGGTGCAGTGGGGCGGCCCCCACCTCTTCGCCGACGGGGCCTTCGCCACGCCCGACGGGCGCGCCCACTTCAGCGCGGTCACGCCGCCCGACCGCCGCCCGGCCCCGGGCGAGTTCTTCGTGTCCACCCGCCGGGGCAAGCAGTTCAACTCGATGGTGCAGCACGACAAGGACCCGCTGAACGGCGCCCGCCGCGAAGACGTGCTGATGGCGGCCGAAGACGCGCGCCGCCTGGGCCTGGCCGAGGGCGACGGCATCCGCCTCACCTCCCGCTTCGGGACCTACGCCGGCCGCGCGCGCATCGAGGAGATCAAGCCGGGCAACCTGGAGGTCCACTGGCCGGAGGGCAACGCGCTGCTCTCACGCGAGGAGGTGGACCTCATGTCGCACGAGCCCGACTACAACGCGGTGGTGCGGGTGGAGCGGCTGTCCGGGGAGGGCCGTGGCTGACCCCGGGCCCGTGGTGGCGCTGGGCGACGTCGTCCTGTACCGCGCGGCGGAGGGCGACGACGTGCCGGAGCTGGTCCGCTACCCGCTGGCCGCCGGCCAGGAGACCTTCGCCGCCATCGTGGCCCGCGTGCACCCGGGGGCGGTGGTGGACCTGATGGTGGTGGATCCCTCGCGGGGGCCGCTGCCGCGCTGGAAGGTGCCGTTCTCCCCGGCACCCCTGCCCGGCCACTGGACGCCCCGTCCGGCCTGATCCTCCTCCGGCCGCGGGGGGCGCGGATGCGTCTCAACCGGCGAAGGTCGAGATGAGCCTGGCGTCCCTGGTGGTGGCGGCGTCGTTCCTGGCCGTTCCGGGCCCCGAGCCCGACCTGGCCGCGCTGGCCGCGCGGGCCATGGCCGGGCAGGAGTTGGACGCGGCGGCGGCCGTGGCCGCGCTGCGCGAGGCCGGAC
>Ga0111539_10003481_pt1 | contig 20746 bp, 20 predicted proteins | sample RhiMethybrSRZTD1_FD_79667 | JGI IMG/M metagenome (GOLD analysis project Ga0111539, IMG submission 79667) | Populus rhizosphere microbial communities from Tennessee, USA - Rhizosphere MetaG P. TD hybrid SRZTD1 (version 2) (version 2) | ecosystem: Host-associated > Plants > Roots > Rhizosphere >...
CCGTTTCGGCGTAGGAAGTCAGCTCGACACCGACGTGTCCGGCGTCGCCGGCCCCGTCGAACGAGGTCAGCATGCCGTTGTCAGCCACGCAGATTTCAAACGTGACCAGCCCGCGGTAGAACTTGCGGTCCGGCATCAGGCTGGTCACGTCGAGGCACTTCGACCGCAGGCCCGCGATCGCCCGCTCGGCGTGGTCCTCGACCATGTAGTGCGACCCCAGGGCGGCGGCCGCAATCAGCGTGAATCCGGCCGCTCTCGGAGTGATGAACCCCCGGCCGATCCAGCCTGGGATCAGACTGTCGGTGTCCAGGTCGACACCGTCGTTCGTGTTCTTCGCCTTCGCACAGGTCGCCGGCTCGGTGTTCGCGGAGCATCGGTACACGGCGTCGGCGGTGACGATGAACCGGCCGGTCGGCCCGCCGATCGACACGTTGGGCGGCTGCTGAACAACGGTGGCCGTCGTCCCGTCCGGCATCGTGTACCCGGCGGTGTACGTCAAGTCCTTGGACCCATCCAGCTTCGCAGCCAGATCGGCGAGTTCGGACCGCTCGCTGGCTGGAACGTCCACATTGGACGAGGGAGACGAGGAGGCGGCGTCGACCAGGCGGATCGCGCCGGTGCACAGCGCCAGAAGGGCGCCGACGATGCCGATCCATGTGGTGCGCGTCCGCGCACCGGCATCACCCGCTGCGCCCCGGCCGCCGGCACTCACAACAGTCCTCGGGCTGGTTCCGGCGCCCCGGCGAGCGCGCTGACAGCGATATCGGGAGCGCGGGTTCGTAGTGACAGCGCGACACCGGTGGCCGCGAAACCCACCGTGGTGAACTGGCCCCATGGCAGGCGCTCGAGGACAGACATGTCCACCGTCATCTCCAACAGTGTCCCGGCCGGATGTGGCGGATCGACCACGACCTGACGGTAAGCGTGCGGTGACGCGGCGGCATGAGGCCGCAGTACCGGATGCGCCCGACACAACCAGGACCGCTGTCCCAGGACCACGCAGAGGGTGCCGCTGTCCCGTCGCTGGCGTCCCGGGACGGCACCGGATGTCACGCCTGCATGAAGCCGCGCAGGCTCGCCGCCCAGGCAATCCCGACGACCGCGCCGATCACGACGAAGCGCACGCGACCCATGGTCAGACTCGGTGTGGCTGCGGTCTCCGGCGCGCGACGACGATGCTGATGGCCAGCGGCGGGGCGATCGAGGATCGCCAACGACACCGAGGAACCCGATGTCAAGCAACCCGAGGAGGGCGAAGATGAGGGCCGGAGCGGCCGGCAGGTGTGCGGGTCGGGCAGCGGTCTGGCTCGTGCTGGCCGTGGCGTTTCTCCCTGGTTGGATAGTGGCGGTGACGTAGTCGGTTCGCCCGACGCTAGATCCGGGCCGGGCTCGCCCGACACCAGGCTGTCCACCCGCACCGGTGAGGAACACCGCCACCCCGGTTGTGGAGATCCTCAGTCCCGGGCGGCCATCCGACGTACAAGACGCGCGCCAGTTAGCCACGGCGCAACGTCTCTTCGGATCGGCGACCTGGCGGGATGAGCGGGTGGATGGCTCCTCCGTGCCATGATCGACCATGTCGCGCCCGTCGACGGGGCCGCATACGGAGGCGAGGACCTGATGAAGGCCGACCACTATGACAGCTTCGCGGCGGACTACTCGGCGGAGAACGAGTCGAGCCTCTTGAACGCCTACTACGAGCGGCCGGCAATGATCGACCTTGCCGGGGACGTCGACGGGCACCAGGTCCTCGATGCCGGCTGTGGTTCCGGGCCCTTGTCCGCGGCACTGCGCGCGAAGGGTGCCATCGTGACCGGCTTCGACGGCAGCCCGGCGATGCTCGAACTGGCGCGGCAGAGGCTGGGCGACGATGCGGCACTGCACGTGGCCGACCTCAGCCGGCCACTTCCGTTCGCCGACGGTGCGTTCGACGACATCGTCGCATCCCTCGTTCTGCACTACCTGCGGGACTGGGCGACACCGCTGGCCGAGTTGCGGCGGCTTCTGAAGCCTGGCGGCCGCCTCATCCTGTCGGTGAACCACCCCATCGTCTACAAGCTGCTCTACCCGGACGCCGACTACTTCGCCATCACCCGGTATTCGGAGGAGAACACCTTCAACGGCCAGAGCGCAGTGCTGACTTACTGGCATCGGCCGGTGAGCGCGATGACGGACGCGTTCGCCGCGGCAGGCTTCCGCGTCTCGGTCATCAGCGAGCCGCCATTCTCGCCAGACACGCCGCGCGAGCTGCTCGGGCCCACGTTCGCCGACCGCACAGCGTTCCTGTGCTTCATCTTCTTCGTGCTCGAAGCAAGCTGAGGTCGCCCACGCCTCGCCCGCCCGCATCGCCGCCATGTCGCGCCCGAACCGCCACGGCCGCGCATGCTGGGACCGGTCGCGCTCTACGACGCGACGGTAAGGTGCCGGTCCAACGGCGGCATGAGGCCGGATACCGGACCCACCCGCCGCCACCGGGACTCGCGTCCCGGAACAGGGCGGATCCCGTCAGATGAACAGGCAGAAGGGATGTCCGGCCGGGTCGAGGAGCACCCGGACGCGCTGCTGCGGCTGCACCGCCGCGAGCGACGCCCCGGCCTGGATGGCGTGCTCGGTGGCCTTGTCGAGGTCATCGACGAAGATGTCCAGGTGCTGCGTCGCGTTCTGCATTCCGGGCTCACTCGGCCACGTCGGCGGCGTCCATCTCATCTCGTACTCGAAGTTGAGCGTCGGCTCTGAGGTTCCCGTCGGCGACCGGATCTGCGCCCAGCCGGCGGACTGCGGCTCGCCGGCGCGTGGTCCCTCTTCCGTCGTGACCGGCCGACCGAGCAGGCGCGAGTAGAAGCCGGCAAGCGCCCGCGGATCCGGGGCGGTGATTGTTACAGATGTGACCTGAAGGCGCAGACCACCCATCGGGCGAGCGTACAGCGGATTCGCGGATGGACGGACATGACGACCGAACCAGATCGCCACCGTTCGATATGGTCCGGGCCTGCCACCCGCGGCCGACGGCTCCCGGCGGCCGCGGTGACCCGGTAACGGGCGGCATCGTCGTGGTCGTGACCTTCGGCGCGTTGTGGTCCGTCTGTCCGGGAGAGGCCACCTGCGGCACCACGGGAGCCGCGGCGCTGCGGGTCAAGGTCGCCTTCGTCGACGCCGACCCGACGACCCCGCTGCCCGGACGACGACAGGTCGCGGTGCTCAGCTGGTCTCCCGGGTAGTCCACGGGGCCTGCGCGTGAACGGGGCAGACTGGCGGGGTGCTCCCCGACCCGGTCAGCGTGCCGTCCACGGATCTGCCGGTGCGGGCCGTCCTGCCGGAGCTGCTCGCGGTCCTGCGGTCACGTGGAGCGGCTGTGCTGGTTGCCCCGCCGGGGGCGGGAAAGACCACGTTGGCGCCGCTGGCGTTCGCCGACGCCGTCGACGGACGGGTGGTGGTCGCCGAGCCGCGCCGGGTGGCGGTGCGGGCAGCCGCCCGGCGGATGGCCTCGCTGCTCGGCGAGGAGGTCGGTGCACGGGTGGGGTACACCGTCCGGGGTGAGCGGCGGGTGGGGCCGGCGACCCGCGTCGAGGTTGTCACGACGGGGGTGCTGGTCGCCCGGTTGCACCGCGATCCGGAGCTCGCCGGGACCGATGCCGTCGTGGTGGACGAGTGCCACGAGCGGCACCTCGACGCGGATCTCGCGCTCGCCTTCCTGGTCGACGTCCGTGCGACTCTGCGCCCGGACCTGTGGCTGGTGGCGGCGTCGGCCACCGCGGAGGCCGACCGGTTCGCGGCCGTGCTCGCCGGTGACGCGCCCGACGCCGTGCCGATCGTCAGTGCCACCGCCGCGGTCCACCCGGTCGACGTTGTCTGGTGCCCGCCGACCCGGCCCGTCGATCCGCCGCACGGGCTGCGGGTCGACCCACGGATGCTCGACCATGTCGCCGCCACCGTGCGACGCGCCCTCGCCGAGACCGGCGGCGACCTGCTGGCGTTCCTGCCGGGCGCCGGCGAGATCAGCGCGGTGGCCGGCCGACTCGCCGACCTGCATCCGACCGTCGACGTCCTGGCGCTGCACGGGCGGCAGCCCACCGGCGCGCAGGATGCGGCGCTGCGCACCGGCCCCCGCCGGCGCGTGGTGCTGTCCACCGCCGTCGCGGAGAGCAGCCTGACCGTCCCGGGTGTGCGGGTCGTCGTCGACTGCGGGCTGAGCCGCGTCCCACGTACCGATCTCGCCCGAGGACTGGGCAGCCTGGTGACCGTTCGCGCGTCCCGTGCCGCCACCCGTCAACGCGCCGGGCGGGCCGGCCGGGAAGGACCCGGCCGGGTGTACCGCTGCTGGTCGGAAGCGGACGACGCCCGGTTGGCCGCCCAGACACCGCCCGAGGTCGCCGTCGCCGACCTCACCCGGTTCGCGCTCGACCTCGCCTGTTGGGGCCACCCCGACGGACATGGGCTCGCGCTTCCCGACCCGCCTCCGGCGGCGGCGATGACGGTGGCCACCGATACCCTGCGGGCATTGGGCGCGCTCGGCGCGGACGGCCGGGTCACCGCCCGCGGCCGGACGATGGCGGCGGCCGGCACACATCCGCGGCTGGCCCGTGCTCTGCTCGACGGCGCCACGCTGGTGGGCGCCGAGCGGGCGGCTCAGGTGGTCGCGGTGTTGTCCGACGAGACCCTGGGCGGGCCGGGCGACGACCTGGTCGCCCAGTGGCGGCGCCTGCGCGACCGCGTCGAGCCGGCCGCCACCGCGCGCTGGCAGGCGGAGGCACGCCGGCTGCGGGAAGCCGTCGCGGCGGGTGCGCCGCACCGCCGGAGACCGGCCGACGATCTGCCCGGCGATCTGGCCGCCGGGCTGGTGGTCGGACTGGCGTACCCGGAGCGGCTCGCCCGGGCCCGACAGCCCGGAGCATCGACGTTCCTGATGGCGGCCGGTGGCGCGGCTGAACTGCGTCCCGGCTCGCCCCTGGCGGGCGCGACCTGGCTTGCCATCGGCTCCGCCGACCGGGCACCCGGCCGGGCCGACGCGCGGATCCGGCTCGCGGCCGCGATCGACGAGGCCACCGCGCGGGAAGCCGGCGCCCCGCTGCTGACGGTCACCGACGAGGTCGGCTGGGTCGGCAACGATCTGGTGGCACGGCGGCTGGAGCGGCTCGGGGCACTGGTCGTGAGCGAACGTCGACTGGCCGCACCCGACCGCACACTCGTCACCGCCGCACTGCTGGACACGCTTCGCGCCGACGGTCTGTCCACACTGGACTGGGATCGCGAGGCGCTCCGGGTGCGCGATCGGATGGCGTTCTGCCACCGCACGTTCGGCCCGCCATGGCCCGATGTCAGCGACGAGGCGTTGCTCGTCCGGGCACCCGTTTGGCTCGGCCCGGAACTGGTCCGCGCCCGCCGCCGGGAGGATCTGCGCCGAGCCGACCTCGGCACCGCTCTGCGCCGGCTGTTGCCCTGGTCGCAGGCCGCCCGATTCGACGAGGTGGCACCCGAACGGTTGGTGGTGCCGAGCGGCGCCCGGGTGCGGGTGGACTACTCCGACCCGGCGGCGCCGGTGCTGGCGGTGAAGGTACAGGAGGCATTCGGTTGGACCGCCGCGCCGACGATCGGGGACGGACGGACGCCGGTCCTGCTGCACCTGTTGTCGCCGGCCGGCCGGCCGGTGGCCGTCACCACCGACCTGGCGTCGTTCTGGCGCACCGGGTACCCGCAGGTTCGCGCCGAACTGCGCGGCCGCTACCCGCGCCACCCGTGGCCGGAGGACCCGCTCACCGCCACGGCGACCGGGTCGGTGCGGCGCCGCCGCTGAGACGCGGGATCCTTCCTCGCGGATGCCGCGGTCTCACGTGATGCCGTCCAGGATCGTGGTCAGGGTGTGGTGGAAGGTTTCCTCGGCATCGAGGTGCGTGCCGTCGATGACGAGCCGGGCGACGGTCGGGTAGCGGCCCGTTTCGAGCATGCGTGTCAGGTAGGGCCCAAGGGCGGCCTGCCAGGCGGACACGTCGGTGCCGGTGGAGCGGGCGGTGCGTCGCTCGGTGATCTCTCTACGGAGTGCTCCGATGATGAACGCGTTGAGGGCGCCCAAGGCACGCTGCAGATCGTCGATACCGTGCAGGCCAGGGGCCTGGCTGAGCGCCGCCGCGGTCGATTCGCCCACGGCGAGCGCGTGCGGCCCCAGGTGTGGCCTGGCGCCGAGCAGGTCGACGAACCACTCATGATCAAGAGCGGCATCCCGGGTCCGGTGCACGATGGCCAGTACCGTGGCTCGCCACTCGGAGTGCTGGTCGGCCTCGGCGATCTGGGCGTAGACGGCGTCGACCATCAGGTCGAGCAGTTCGGACCTGTTGGTCACGTAGTCGTAGAGCCGCATCGGACCGACGCCGAGCTCTTTGGCGATCTTGCGTATCGACAGTCCGTCGAGGCCGTGCGTGTCGGCGATCCGGACCGCCGCAGCGGCAATCTTCGCACGGCTCAGCGGCACCGGCGCCGCCCGCGGCTGGGGCTCGGGCCGTTCCCAGACGGGCACCGGTGAGGTACCGTACGGCGTATCCATAGGGTACAGCGTACGGTAGCGGAGGTGACGATGCGAATCGCGATCGCCGGTGGTGGCCTCGGTGGCCTGACGCTGGCCCGGATCCTGCACCGCAGCGGCATCGACGCGGTGGTGTATGAACGCGAGGCGAGCCGATGCACGCGGTCCCAGGGCGGATCGCTCGACCTGCATCCGGAGTCCGGCCAACGGGCCCTCGCCGACGCGGGCCTCGCCGGCCGGTTCCGGTCCGCGGCACGGCCGCAGGGCGAGGAACACCGCGTCCTCGACCCGGCCGGCCGCACCCTCGTGCACCACAGGCCACAACCCGGCTCATACTCCGGACGCCCGGAGATCGACCGCAGCGCACTGCGTGACCTTCTGCTCGATTCGCTCCCCCGCGACGCGGTGGCCTGGCGGCACCGGCTCGTCGCGGCCACACCACGACCCGACGCAGGGTTCGAGCTGATGTTCGACGGCGGCCACAGCGCCCACTGCGACATCCTCATCGGCGCCGACGGCGCCCGCTCGGTCGTCCGATCGCTGCTGACCGACGCGACGCTGTTCCCGGTCGCCACCTTGGCCGAGCTGAGCATCAGCGACGCCGACCGGCGCCATCCGGATCTCGCCAAGCTGGTCGGCCCCGGAAACCTCTGGTGCATCGGCGTGAACCAGATCCTGGCCGCACAACGCCTCGGCGACGGCAGCATCCGGGTCGGGATCTCCCTACCCGCGGACGACCGTGACCTGGACACCTACCGCAGCAAGCGCGCTCTGCTGGACATCTTCGATGGCTGGAACCCGGGCCTCACCGCACTCATCGAGGCCGGCGACGGCCCGCCGATCCCACGCCGGATCGAGGCGATGCCCACCGGTACACGCTGGACCCACCGACCGGGCGTCACCCTCATCGGTGACGCCGCGCACCTCATGCCGCCGGTCGGCGAGGGCGCCAACCAGGCCATGCTCGACGCCGCCGAACTCGCCGCCGAACTCGCCGCCGGACTTGCCGCCGAGCCCGCCGACCCCGACCCGGCGATCCGGGCCTACGAGGACGCGATGTTCACCAGAACCCACCCGATCGCCGAGATGTCGGCACGGGTCCAGGCAATGATGCTCTCCCCGACCGCAGCCGACGACATCGTCCGCTTCTTCACGCCCGCAGCGGGTCCTTGACGAGATGCGCGAGACCGACCCGGTGGCGGCGACCGGTGAGCGGGGCGACGATGAGGCGGTGACCGACGGTATTGAAGCCATCGCCTTCGATGTCAACGAGACGCTGTTCTCTCTCGACCGGCTGAGGCCCGCGTTCACCGACGTCGGCCTCGACCCCGGGCTGGTCCCGTTGTGGTTCGCCCGCGTGCTCCGCGACGGGTTCGCGCTCGCCGCCCTCGGCGACTACCGGCCGTTCGCCGCCCTCGCCGCCGACACACTGCTCGACCTCGACCCCACCCTCACCGACGCCGCGGTGCGGGCCGTCACCGGCGCCATGCGCCACCTCGATCCGCATCCCGACGTCGAGCCGGCGTTACGCGCACTTCACTCAGCCGGCATGCCGGTCGCGACGCTCACCAACGGCAGCGCCGACACCGTCGGGGCCATGCTGGACAACGCCGGCCTGTCCGGGTACGTGCGGCAGAACCTTTCGGTCGACGCGGTACGCCGCTGGAAACCCGCCCCGGATCCCTACCGGTACGCCGCCGGGCAACTCGGCGTCGACCCGCACGCGCTGGTGCTGGTCGCCACTCATCCCTGGGACTGCGCCGGCGCGCACGCCGCCGGCCTACGCGCCGCGTGGGTGCAACGCTCCACGCGGCACTGGCCGACATCCTTCCCGCGCCCGCGGTTCGCCGCCGCCGACCTCGTCAGCCTCACCGGCGCCATCCTCGCCGACCGGTAGTTTCCGCGCCGCCTTCGACCGGGCGGAGACGACGTGGGCCGCAGGCCAGGTGCGGCCTCACGCGAGCGAGTCGATCCAGCGTTCGAGGTGCCGCACCTGGCCGGTCATGAGCTGCGGCTCGCGGAACGCGTTGGCCAGCAGGGCGGCGCCCTGCACGCCGGCGAACAGCTGGATCGCCAGGTCCCGGGCGTCGCGGCGGGACAACTGGCGGAACTGGTCTTCGGCCCAGTCGATGATGAGGCCGATCGGGGCGGCCGCCGCAGTGTCGAGGCCGTCGTCGCGGCGGTCGAGTTCCGCGGTCAGCGTGCCGAACGGACACCCGAAGCGGGCGACCAGTTCGGCCATCTGGGCCCACTGGTTTGCGAGCGCCTTGAGCCGGGCGGCCGGGCTGCGCCGCGTCTGTAGCGAGCCGAGCATCGCGCGCACCTGCTCGGTCCGCGCCTCGATGACCGCCCGGATCAGGTCGTCCTTGGTCTTGAAGTAGTAGTAGACGTTGCCGGGCGGGACTCCCGCCGCCTCCGCGACCTGCACGAGCGTCGTCGCGAACGCACCCTGCCGGTGCAGCAGATCGCCGGCGCTGGCGACCAGCCGCTCCCGCTTCCCACCACGGACCGGAGCAGTCGAGTCAGTCATCTCACTGAGAGCGTACCCGGTGGCCGCACTGCGGCCCGTCGCGCATCACCGGGTTCCTGGTCCGGCCGACACCCGCGATCTCGGTCGTCACGACCCGGACGGCGGTGGTGCGCTCACCGAGCCGGATTGTCGCGAGCCTCACCGTGGTCCCCGTCGACCTGGCTGCGGAACAGATTGAGCTTCGCGAACACAGGTGCGTCGCTGAACTGGAACAGGTCGAGCGCGCCGGAGTCGGAGTCGGACGCCGACGCCTCGGATCCGATCGACAGCGGCGTCCACGACGGAACGACGAACAGGTCGCCGCGCCGCACCGACCAGGAGTACCCGCCCACGCCGACCCGACCCGAGCCGTCGAACACCTGGTAGACGGAGGAGCCCGTCTCGCGGCGGGGAGCGGTCTGCGCGCCGCTGCGGATGCGGTGGAACTGCGTCCGGATCGTCGGCAGCGCGTCCCGGCCCGTGGTCGGGTTGGTGTAGCGCACCACCGCGTGGCCGGGCTCGACGGTGGCGGGGTGGCCCGCCCGTTCCAGGTCGAGTTGGTCGGTCAGGGCGGCGTCGGTGTCCTCCCACCGGTAGCGCAGCAGCGGGCTGCCGGCGGTGCGCTCGAACCGGGCGACCGGGACGAGCCCCGGATTGGCCCAGAGCCGCTCGGAGCGGGAGCGGTCCGGCGTCGCGTGCTCCCCGGCGGACAGCTCGTCGCGGCCGAAGTCGAAGAACTGCGCCTCGATGCCGTGCTGGAACGGGATGTCCAGGCCGTCGATCCACGCCATGGGCTCGTCGGCCGCGTTGTGGTGGGCGTGCCAGTTCAGGCCCGCCTGGGGCAGGAAGTCACCGCGACGCATCGGCACCGGGTCACGGTTCACCACCGTCCACACCCCTTCGCCTTCGACGACGAAACGGAACGCGTTCTGGGTGTGCCGGTGCTCGGGCGCGTTCTCGCCGGGCATCAGGTACTGGATCGCGGCCCACAGCGTCGGCGTGGCGAACGGCCGACCGCCGAGGCCGGGGTTGGCCAGGGCGATGGCGCGCCGTTCGCCGCCGCGGCCGACCGGTACGAGACCGCCGGACCGGGCGGCCAGGTCCAGCAGCGTCTTCCACTCCCAACGGTGCGGCAACGCCCGGGACCGGGGATACGCCGGCATCAGGTCGCCGATCTCGGTCCACAGCGGTACCAGGAGGGCCTGCTCGAATCCGCGGTAGAGCTCGACAAGCTCCGGTGTCACCGGCGGCTGGTCCGGGCGGTCCTCGGCGGTCAACGTCACGGGAGACGCCGCAACCGGGTGTTCTGTTGTCATCGGGACACCGTGCTCCACACGTCGGCGGCGCCGTAGACGGAGGTGAACCATTCCGGCGGGGCGTCGCGGCGGCCCGTGACGGTAGCGAGGTACAGGTCCTGGATCCGTTCCGTCAGCGGGCCCATCGTGCCGCTTCCCACCACGTAGGAGTCGATCACGACGATCGGTTGGATCTCGATGAGGGTGCCCGCGAAGAACAGCTCGTCGGCCACATACAACTCGGTGGCGTCGACCGCCCGCTCCTGCACCGGAATGCCGTGATCGGAGGCGAGACGCAACACCGTTCGGCGGGTGATGCCTTCCAGGATCGCGTCGCTCACCCGGGGTGTCACCAGAACCCCGTCGCGGACCAGGAACAGGTTCTGTCCGGGTCCCTCGGAGACCTTCCCCGCCTCGTTGAGCAGAATCGGGATGTCGAAACCCTTGCTCCTGGCGTCGGCTATCGCCAGCCGGCCGTTGAGGTACGAGCCGCTCGCCTTGACGCGGGGAGGCAACGACACGTCGCTCGGACGTCGCCAAGCGCTGACCATGGAGCGGATACCGGATCGGAGCCTCGTGCCGTGCGGGCGCGGGAATGCGAGGATGAACGCTCCCGTGGTGTCGCCGCCGTCGCCGAGCTCCGGCTCGTCGAAGTAGGCGACCACACGGATGTGGGCGTGTTCCCGGATGTCGTTGGCGCGCAGCAGCTCGAGGGTTGCTTGTCGCAGGTCGTCGACCGTGTACGGCAGGTCGAGGTGGAGCACCCGTGCAGACGTGCCCAGCAGGCGCCGCAGGTGCTCCGCGGCGCGGAAGAGCCGCAGATCGCCACCCTCCGCCGCCCGGTAGGCACGGATGCCCTCGAAGACGCTGGCGCCGCGCAGCACGACGTCGGTGTTGATGTGGATCCTGCTGTCCTGCCACGGCACGACGGCGCCGTTCATCCAGGTGTAGGGCGGATTGGGCATCGGACCTCACTCGCTTCTGATCAGTGGCGGCGCAGCCAGCCGGCGGAGCCGAACGCCTCCTCGAGCCATTCGCCGCGAACGGATACGTCGACCTTGCAGTCGACGACGAACGGGCCGTCGGGTTCGGCGAGCCAGGAACGGATCTGGTCGAGATCTCCGGCTTCACGGACGGTTGCCGAGCGAGCGCCGAGGGCCGCGGCGATCGCCGCAAAGTCCGGATCGCCGAAGTGAGCGTGTCCGGTGGGCAGGCCGAGGGCGTGCAGGGCGTGGACCTCCGCGCCGAACGCGGCATCGTTGAGAACCACCACCAGGAGCGGCACGCGACGCCGGACGGCGGTCTCCAGGTCGCCGAGAGCCATCATCAGCCCTCCGTCACCGACGACGAGCACAGCGGCGCGGTCGGGCCTGGCCAGACACGCACCGATGGCGTTGCCCAACCCGAGCCCCACCGACTGGAAGCCCTGGGCGAACACCCACCCGGCCGCATCGGGTACCCGGAGAAACGTCGACGGGAAACCCATGAAGTGTCCACTGTCGACCGCGACCGTCCGCTCCAGCGGCAGCACGTCATCGAGCGCGAGCATGACCAGCCGCGGATCGCAGCGGCCGGAGTCACCCGCGCCGTCGTCGATTTCGTCCCGCAGGCGGTGCCGACCGAGCGCCCGCGCGACGTCCGGGGTACGGAAGCCGGTACGGGTGTGGTCGCGGGCGGACAGCTCGGCGACGAGCGCGGCGGCGCTGGCGGCGGCGTCACCCACCAGTGCGAGATCGGCCCGCGCCAGGGCGCCGATCGCGGCCTGGTTCACGTCGCAGTGCACGACGCGCGCGGATGCCGGATACAGGCCACCGGCCCGCGTCGTCCAGTCGTTGAGGCTGGCCCCGAAGGCGAGCACCACGTCGGCACGGGCCATCAGTTCCGCGCCCAGGCGGGTCGCGAAGCCGCCCGCGATCCCGACGGCGAACGGGTCGCCCGAGAACAGCCCCTTCGCCGGCGCCGTCGTGCTCAGCAGCGCACCGATTCTGGCGGCCAGTGCCCGGATAGCGGGACCCGCACCGGCGCGGACGGCACCGCGCCCGGCCACGATCAGCGGACGCTCACATCCGGAAAGCAGGTCGGCGGCGGCCGCCACGGCCGGCGCCTCGGGCAGCGCCGCCGTGACCGGCGGAAACCCGGTCGGCGCCCGATCCGCGGTGAGGTCGAGCTCCTGCACGTCGGTCGGCACGGAGACAACCACCGGACGCGACTCGACCGCGGCTCGCCGGGCGGCGGCGTGGATGTCCGCGCGCGCTGTCGCGGGCCCCCGAACCCGATGAGTGGCGATCCTCAACGCGTCGACGACCGCCCGCTGGTCGATGTCCTGGTTGTGGTGCAACGCGTTCGTCGGCGTGTCGCCGGCGACCAGGAGCAGCGGTGTGCCGGACTTCGCGGCTTCCGTGAGTGCCGTCAGGGCGTTGGTCAGGCCCGGGCCCTGCGTGACGGTACAGACGCCGAGACCGCCGCGGACGCGCGCGAAGCCGTCGGCCATCGCTACCGCCGCGTTCTCGTGCCGGGCCCCGACGTAGTCCACACCGACCTTGTCGACGAGATGGGTGACGAAGCGAAGGTTGCCGTCACCCATCAGCCCGAAGACCACCGGCACGTGCAGCGACCCGACGGCCTCGGCCATCGCCTCGTAGATTCGCATGACTCGGCAGCCCTACGCGGCCAGGACAGCCTCGATCTCCAGGGCGATGTCGATCCGGTCGCCCACCACGACACCCCCGCCGGTCATCGGCAACCGCAGGTCGATGCCGAAGTCCGATCGGCTGATCTGGGTGCGTGCCGAGAACCCGGCGACCGTGCCGCCCTTGCCGTTTTCACCGATGCCGTTCACGTCGACGTCCAGTGACACCGGCCGGGTCACCCCGTGCAAGGTCAGCTCGCCGTCGACCGTCACGCGGCCGTCGACGGCGCGGATCCCGGTGGACCGGTACCGCATGTGCGGGAACTGGGCCACGTCGAGATACGCGCTCGACCGCAGGTCCTCGTCGCGCCCCGCGTCGGCGGTGTCGACCGACGCCATGTCGATCTCGACGGCAACGGACGAGTCCAACGGGTTGGCGGCGGTGACGATGTCGCCGGCGAACCGGACGAACCTGCCCCGGACCTTGCTCACCATGAGGTGCCGGACCGTGAACGCGACCTCCGAATGCACCGGGTCGATGACCCACCGGCCCGCCACGTACCCGTCGATCGTGAGCTGCTCCTGTGTCGTGGCAGCACTTTGCTGTGTAGTAGACATGTCTACTACATTAGGCCGGTGTTGTATGACGTGTCAACTACCTTGTCGGTGACGTGTCATATAAGCTGGTCCGCATGGGTGGTGTGCGGTGGCTGGACGAGGACGAGGAACGGGCCTGGCGGGCCTACCGTCAAATGCGGACGCTGCTCGACCTCCAGATCGCCCGGGACCTCGCGCGGGATTCCGGCCTGTCGGAGGCCGACTACGACGTGCTCTCGCACCTGTCCGAGGCGCGGCCGCACGAGTACCGGGTCAACGACCTCGCCGAGCGGATGCGCTGGTCCAAGAGTCGCCTCTCCCACCAGCTGACGAGAATGGAGCAACGCGGTCTCGTCACACGCGAGGAATGCGCCGGCGACGCCCGTGGCGCCACCGTGGCGCTGACTCCCGGCGGTTCGCGGACCGTCCGCAGGGCCGCACCCGACCACGTGAGGTCGGTCCGTCGCCACTTCATCGACCTGCTTTCGTCGCGGGAAATCAAGACCCTGTCGACGTTCGCCAGCCGGATCGCCGACCGGCTGTCCGGCGCCGACATGCCCGACCGCCCGTCAAACGGATAACCGGAAACTCGGTACCGGCATCGGCCGCGGCCGGGTACACACGACGGATGAGCGAGGAGATGCTATCCGGCGGTTACACCACGGGCGCCGTTTTGATCGGCGACGTTGTGTACAAGCGGGCCGGTCCCTGGACGCCGACGGTCCACGCGCTGCTGCGGCATCTGGAGGATACCGGGTTCGACGGCGCTCCGCGGGCCCTCGGCATCGATGACGAGGGCCGCGAAATGCTCAGCTATCTGCCCGGCGACACGGTTGGCGACCGGCTGCCGTGGCCCCAATGGGTGTTCGCGGAGTCGACCCTGCTCCAGGTCGGTCGGTGGCTGCGCCGACTCCACGACGCGACCGTCAGCTTCCGACCGCCGTCCGACGAGCAGTGGTTCATCGGCGGTGCGGTGCGGCCGGGGCTGATCGTGGGTCACCAGGATGCGGCGCCGTACAACGCGGTGATGGACGGTGACCGGCTGATCGGGTTCTGCGACTGGGACATCGCCGGCCCGTCGTCACGGGAGTACGACCTGGCGCTGTCCGCGCTGTGGTGGGTTCCGTTCTGCCCACCGGACGAGGTCAGGCGGCTCGGTTTCCACGACTTCGACGGCCGGTCCCGTCGCCTCCATCTCCTGCTCGACGCCTACGGATACGACGCGGATCGGCAGCAACTCGGCCCGGTGATCGTGGAACGTGCCCGCAGACAGGCCACGGCGATCCGTCAGATGGCAGACGGCGGAGATCCGGCCGCGAGCCGGCTGCTGTTCGTCGCGGGATACTTCGAATGGGCCGCGTCGCACGTCGAGGCGTTGCCGAACGAGTTCTGGACGCGTTGATCCGGCCCAGCCCGAGGACAAGCAACCCGACCGGGCCCGACGGTCGGGTCAGTGCCCGAATGCGTCGGAGTCCGCGCCGGCGGCGTCGCCCTGATCGAGCGCGGAGATAGCGGCTACCTCGTCTGCGGACAGCGAGAAGTCGAAGATGTCGAGGTTCTGCTTGAGCCGGACCGGGTCGCTGGACTTGGGAACGGCGGCCAGCCCGAGTTCCATGTGCCAGCGCAGCACGATCTGCGCCGGCGTCCGGCCGTGGCGCTCGGCCACCTCGGCCACGACCGGCTCGCGGAGCACGTCGTTGCGCTGGCCGCCGATCGGCGACCAGGACTGGGTGACGATCCCGCGCCCGGCATGGTAGTCACGGGCGGAGTCACGGGTCACGGTCGGGCTGAGCTGGATCTGGTTGACGTCCGGCACGACGCCGGTCTCGGCGATGATGCGGTCCAGGTGGGCGGGTTTGAAGTTCGACGTGCCGATCGCCCGTACGCGGCCGTCTTCCAGCAACCGCACCAGTCCCCGCCAGGCCTGCACGTACCGGTCCTGTTGGGGGTTGGGCCAGTGGATGAGCAGCAGGTCGACGTAGTCCAGGCCGAGCCGGTCGGTGCTGCGCTGGCACGCCTCGGCGGCCAGCTCGACGCCGTGCCACCGCTTGTTGAACTTGGTCGTGACGAACAATTCGTCACGGGGCACGCCGGACGCCTTGAGCCCGCGACCGACGCCGCGCTCGTTGCCGTAGTTCTCGGCGGTGTCGACGAGCCGGTAGCCCAACCCGATCGCGGTCGCCACGGCCTGCTCGGTGACACCGTCGTCCATCGGCGACGTGCCCAACCCCAGGCGCGGCATTTCCGCCCCGTGCAGAAGCGTGACTGTAGGCGCGGTCGTCGACGTCATCTGCCCATCCAACCCCATTGACCAACGCGCCGCACGCATACCCGGGAGACGAGGCGACGGCGGTCAGGGATCTCAGAACCGCGCCAGCAGGCGGGCCAGCAGCTGACCCATGCGCGCCGCGGCCGCGCGGCCGGCCTCCAGGACTTCTTCGTGGGACAGCGGTTCTCCGGTCATGCCGGCCGCCATGTTCGTGACCAGGGACAGCCCGAGTACCTCCGCACCGGCCGCGCGGGCGGCGATCGCCTCCAGGACGGTGGACATGCCGACGAGGTCGGCGCCGAGGGTGCGCAGCATCCGGATCTCGGCCGGCGTCTCGTACTGCGGGCCCGGCCACTGCGCGTACACCCCCTCGACGAGCGTCGGGTCGATCCGACGGCACAACTCGCGCAGTCGCGGCGAGTACAGGTCGGTGAGGTCGACGAAGTCGGCGCCGTGCAACGGCGACGCCGCCGTCATGTTGATGTGGTCACTGATGAGCACGGGCTGGCCGGGGCGCAGGTCCGCCCGCAGTCCACCGCAGCTGTTGGTCAGCACCACGGTCCGGCAGCCGGCCGCCACCGCGGTGCGCACGCCGTGCGCGACCGCGTCGGTCCCCCGCCCCTCGTACAGGTGCGTGCGACCGAGGAAGACCAGGGCGTGACGGTCACCGTCAGCGACCGGGACGGACATGATCCGGCCGGAGTGCCCCGCGACCGCCGACGGGGCGAAGCCGGGGATCTCGGCGCCGGCGAGGTCGTGGGCCGGCGTGCCGAGAGCGGTCGCGGCAGGACCCCACCCGGAACCCATCACGAGTGCGACGTCGTGCCGGGCAACGCCGGTCAGCTCGGCGATCCGCCCGGCCGCCTGCTGCGCCACGGCGGCGGAGGGAGCCGGGCCGGCGGTTCCCTCCGCGGGAAAGGCTGCTGTCATCGGGGACCCGTCTCCTTCGGTGCTGGTCCGCCCGCCGTGGCCGCCATTGCCGCGCCGATCACGGGACCCAGCGTGGCGCCGAGGAGTTCGCGATCGGCCGGGGCGGCCAGGGTGTCGGTCACGATGGTCCTCTCGAGATGCTCGGGTGTCGCGTCGGTTGGTAAGCGGAGGTGGGGGGATCAGTCGGCGTAGAGGCGAATCTCGATGCCGTCGGGGTCGTGGAGCCCGATCAGCACCGAACCGCCCCGGTGCCCGGTCACGACGCCGCCGTGTGGTTGGCCGAGTTCGTCCAGCCGCAGTTGCCAGCCCCCGACGGCGGCCCGGGTCGGTACCGCCAGCGCGACGGGGTCGAACCCGGCGATGGCGGCTGCCCGCGCCGGATCGTGACGCAGCGCCAGCCGCACCGACCCGCTCGGGTCGGCGAGGGCGAGACCCTTGACGACGCCGTCCTCTACGAACTCGATCTCGACGAGCAGCCCGAGGACTGAGGTGTACCAGTCGCGGCTGCGGTCCAGGTCTGTGACCGGCAGCTTGACGTGATGGAAGCCGGACAGGTCGGGCATCGCAACCGCCTTTCGCTAGAAGTGACTCTAGTGAGTCACTAGAGTAGGCTCTAGCGAATGGCGGATCCTGTCAACCGAGTGAAGAAACCCGACAGAGGGACCGGCAGCCGCCCCCGGTCCGCGCCGACGGAACGGCGGCCGACCCGCGCCGAACAGGCCCGCGCCACCCGCCAGCGCATCATCGCCGCTGCCGCCGAGCAGTTCATCGCCCACGGCTACGGCGCGGCGCTGCTCGATCTCGTGGCCGAACGTGCCGGCGTCGCGGTGCAGACGGTGTACTTCCACTTCGGCAACAAGCGCACCCTGCTCAAGGAGGCGCTGGACGTCGCGGCCGTCGGCGACGACGAACCGGTCCCCCTGCTGGAACGGCCGTGGCTGGCCCGTATCCGGGCCGAGCCGGATCCACGCCGGATCATTCACCTCTGGCTGGAGACCAGCCGCACCATCGTCGAACGCGTAGCCCCGCTCATGCGCGTCGTCCGCGGAGCCACCGGTACGGACCCCGAACTGGCCGCCCAGTGGGAGACCAACCAGCACCAGACCCGCACCGCGTTCGCCCTGCTGGTCCAGCTACTCGCCGACCGCGACGCGCTCAAGCCGGGACTCGACACCGACCAGGCCCGCGATACCGCCTTCGTCATCGGCAACGTCGAAACCTACCTGCAGTTCACCGACATCTGCGGCTGGACCCTCGACGAATGGCAGCAACGAACCGCCACCCTTCTCACCGCTGCGCTCCTGCCCCCGAACTGACGGCATGATGTCGCGGGTGGTCAACCCGCGGTGCAGGGCGGCTTCACGTCGCTCGACGTGTCCTGGCGTTGGGCGATGCCGACAGCGAGGGCCACCGTAGCCAATCCAGCCCGAGGAGCTCGAACACCCGAGCCGGCCCGGCCCGCAACCCGTCCACGTACAGGCGTCGACCACACGCGGCCGCCGCCGCATGGGCCGAGAGGATCACACGGACAGCGGCGGCGTCGATGAACCGAACCTGCGACATGTCCAGCACGACGGCCGAGGTGGACGCTCCGGATTGGATCAGCCGCGCCGGGGGCGTCGACTGACCACCAAGATCATGGGTTGTCATGGAGGCACACCATCCCCCCACACGACGAGATGGCTGGTTCATCAACCAGCTTCATCGCCGCCCACGGACTGTTTCGGCGCAATCCCGAAGGGTCCCGGCGTGCCGGGACCCTCGGATTGGGATCGGTGTTTGATTCCCGTCGATGAACACCACCTGCCTTCCAGGACGCCGCAAGGGGGGCTGGGGGTTCAGGCCTCGATGGTCTTCCGGTCACCCGACGCACTGACGGCGATCTTGCGCGGCTTGGCCTGCTCGGCGACGGGGATCCGAACCAGGAGCACGCCGTTCTCGTAGGCGGCCTGGATGCGCTCGGTGTCCAACGCGTCGCCGAGGAAGAGCTGGCGGGAGAAGACGCCCTGCGGGCGCTCGCTCAGCTGTACCTGCACGTCGTCGCCGAGCTGCAGCGGGCGGCGTTCGGCCTTGACGGTGAGCACGTTGCGCTCGACGTCGAGCTCGATGGCGTCGGGGTTGACGCCCGGCAGATCGAACGCCACGACGAACTCGTCGCCGCTGCGGAACGCGTCGATCGGCATGCTCGCGGGGCGCGTCCAGGTGCCGGACGGCGTGCCGAAGAACTGCTGGGTCAGCCGGTCGAGCTCGCGGAACGGGTCAGTGCGCATCAACATCGGTTCCACCTCCCGTGCTTTCTGTGAGGTCAATGCGCTCTCGACACCTTTGTAGCATGTCATCGGAACGATGACAAGTGGAATGTCGTCGAATCTATGACGTATGATCGGCGCCGTGACCGGAGAAACGCAGATGCTCCACCTCGTCACGGCGGCGGCCGCGGATGGGTCGGCCGAGCGGGCCACGGCGCTGGCCGCTCTGACCGCGCTGCGCGAGCTGCGCACCCGGCTGGACGCGTGGGAACCGGAACTGATCGCGGCCGCCCGCGCGGGTGGCGCCAGCTGGGCCGAGCTGGCGCCCGTGCTCGGTGTCGCCAGCCGCCAGGCGGCCGAACGTCGCTACCTGCGGATGCGCGAGCCGCCTCGGGAAGAGTCGGAGCTGACCCGCGACGAGCGGGTGCTCGCCGAGCGCGACCGCCGTGCCAGCGACCGCGCCGTCACCGCGTGGGCCCGCGCGAACGGTGCCGACCTGCGCCAGCTCGCCGGCCAGATCACCGCGCTGACCGACCTCGGTCCGGCTGCCCAACCCAGCCTGGACCGTCTGCACGAGGCCCTCGGCGGCAGCGATCCGACAGTGCTGATCGCGTTGCTGGCCAACGCGTACGAGCACCTCGGCCGCGGCCATGCGACGCTCGCCGGGCGGGTCACGGCCGTGGCCGACTCGGTCGACAAGGTCCGCGCCACCACCCAGCGTCAGCGGGTGCACGACCGCGTCCCGGAACAGCACACTGCCCTGGGGGACCAGGACCTCGACCCACCGCACGCCACCGACCGGCAGCGACGCGGAGATCGCGGAGCTTGATGCGCTGCGGAGGCAGGGGGTCTGGCGGGTGTTCGGGCGGGAGGAACTGCCCACGCGCGCCCCGGACTGGCTGCCGCGCTGGACCAACCCCGAGGCCCCGGGTCAGTAGAGGCCGCGCAGGACGACGACGGCTTGCCCGGCGACGTCGATGGTGTCTCCGGGCTTCGCGGTGCCCTGCCGGTCGACCGCGGCGAGCAGCGGGTCGGCGGTGTCGACCACGACCTCCCACGATTGGCCGTACTTCTGGTCCGGCACGGTGAAGGCGACAGTTTCCAGCCGCGGGTTGAACAGCAGCAGGAACGAGTCGTCGATGATCGGCTCGCCGAGGGCGTCGGGTTCCGGGATCCCGTGGCCGTTGAGGAACACGGTCAGCGTGTGCGTGGCGTCGCTGGTCCAGTCGTGTTCGGTCATCGGCCGGCCGTCGGACCGGAACCACGCGACGTCGGTGGCGCCGGCGTCGCCGATCGGCCGGCCGTCGAAGAACCGCCGACGGCGGAACAGCGGATGGTCGGTGCGCAGCCTGATGAGTTGGGCGGTGAACACCGTCAGGGCGTCGTTGTCGCGGGCGTCGCGCCAGTCGATCCAACTCAGTTCGTTGTCCTGGCAGTAGACGTTGTTGTTGCCCCGCTGGGTGCGGCCCAACTCGTCGCCGTGCACGATCATCGGTACGCCCTGCGAGAGCAGCAGCGTGGCCAGGAAGCTGCGGACCCGCCGGGCCCGCAGGCTGACGATGGCGGGGTCGTCGGTCGGACCTTCGTGACCGGTGTTCCAGGACCGGTTGTGGCTCTCGCCGTCCTGGTTGTTTTCACCGTTGGCTTCGTTGTGCTTCTGGTTGTAGGAGACCAGGTCGTGCAGCGTGAAGCCGTCGTGCGCCGTCACGAAGTTGATCGACGCGATCGGCCGCCGGCCGTCGATCTCGTACAGG
>Ga0111539_10003482_pt1 | contig 20746 bp, 16 predicted proteins | sample RhiMethybrSRZTD1_FD_79667 | JGI IMG/M metagenome (GOLD analysis project Ga0111539, IMG submission 79667) | Populus rhizosphere microbial communities from Tennessee, USA - Rhizosphere MetaG P. TD hybrid SRZTD1 (version 2) (version 2) | ecosystem: Host-associated > Plants > Roots > Rhizosphere >...
GCCGAGGCCGACGACTGCGCCCGCATCGAGTCGGGCTTCGAGGTCACGGCCGATCCCGCCCGCTTCGCGCAGGTCAAGGAGGCCCTGACCTCGGCCGGCTTCAAGCCCGGCAAGAGCGCCATCGCGTGGCTGGCCAAGAGCACGGTGCAGCTCGCCGACGAGCACGTCATCGGCCTCATGGCGCTGCTCTCCGAGCTCGACGACCTGGACGACGTGCAGTCCACGGCCACGAACCTGGAGTGGACCGAGGCGGCCCTGGCGGCCGCCGAGCGCGCCTGAGCGCGGCCGATCGCGGCCCAGTACGGCCCGGCGCGGCCGATCGCGCCCGCCGATCTCCGATTTCGATTGAGCCGGGGCCGGCCGGAGGCCGATGATCGGCGCATGCCCCAGCAGCCCCCTGCGCCGATGAACGAGAGCCGGATCCTGGAGAGCATCACCGACAGCCGGACCGGGCTGCTCAACGAGACCTACTTCCAGCTCCGTCTCGAGGAGGAGTTCAAGAAGTCCTGGCGCTTCCGCTGGACCTGCTCGCTGATCCTCGTCGCGGTCGAGGGTCTCGAGGAGCTGGAGGCGGCCGAGGGCCGGCTCGCGGCCGAGGCCCTGCTGCTCGACATCGCCGGCGAGGTGCTGACCGCCTCGCGCGACGTCGACCTCTCGGCGCGCCTCGACGACGGCTGCTTCGGCATGTTGCTGCCGGGCACCGACGCGGCCGGCGCGCGCACGATGATCCAGCGCGTGATGACCGCCGCGCTCGACAAGGTCGAGCGGCGCGTCTCGCTGAGCGTCGGCCTGACCGAGGGTCCCCAGCCCGACCTCTCGATCTGCGAGGATTTCCTGGCCCGCGCGCGCACGGCGCTCGACACCGCGCGCCGGCAGGGGGCCAACCAGGTCGTGACCTGGAACTCACGCGCCGGCTGAAGGCGGAGGTGACGCCGCGGCTGGCTCGGGGGTCGACTCCGGCCCTCTCATTCGCCCGGTCCGGACCTTCGGGAGAGTTGCGGAGTCCACGGAGCACCGGGCTCATAGGAGGGCCTGCGCCGACCCCCGGCCGCGCCGCGGCGGGCTCCTCGCCGCCCCCGGCCGCCCCGGCACAGCTGTGCTGCTTGAAGGTCCGGACGGGGCGAAGCCGGAGGGGGCCGCGGAGCGGCGCGGCCGGGGGCGCCTTCGCCCGACAATCTGCAGCCCGGCCGTGTTGCGCTCGCACCGACACGGTGCTGCCCCCAACCGTCCGGCGCAACACGGCGGGCGAAGCCGTCGGGCGAACGGCGCCCCCAAGCCAGCCGCGCAGCGGCCCCTACCCCGACGTCGCCCGAGCTCAGCGCCCGGCCGCCACCGCCCTCAATGCCGCCTGGGCGGCGGCGAGGCGGGCGATGGGGACGCGGAAGGGCGAGCAGCTCACGTAGTCGAGGCCGGCGTTGTGGAAGAAGTCGATCGAGGCCGGGTCGCCGCCATGCTCGCCGCAGACGCCGATCTTGAGGCCGGGCCGCGCGGCGCGGCCCTCGTCGACGGCGATGCGCACCAGCCGGCCGACGCCCACCGAGTCGAGCGAGGCGAACGGGTCGCGCTCGTAGAGGTCCTGCTCGACGTAGTGCTGGATGAGCGTCGCGGTGTCGTCGCGCGAGAGTCCCATCGCCATCTGCGTGAGGTCGTTGGTGCCGAACGAGAAGAAGTCGGCCGTCGCGGCGATGGCTCCGGCGGTGAGCGCCGCGCGCGGGACCTAGATCATCGTGCCGATGAGCACCGGTCCGGTGAAGCCCGAGGCGCGGCGCAGGGCCTCGTCGGCCGCCTCGATGCGCGCGCGCAGCAGCTGCAGCTCGGAGGCGTTGCCGACGAGCGGGATCATGATCTCGGGCAGCACCGCGACGCCGGCCTGCTCGCAGTGCCCGGCCGCGTCGAAGATGGCGCGCACCTGCATGTCGTAGATCGAGGGGTGCAGGATGCCGAGGCGGCAGCCGCGCACGCCGAGCATCGGGTTGAGCTCGGTGAGCTCGCGCACGCGGTCGGCCACCGCGGAGGGCTCCCAGCCCAGCGAGCGCGCGAGCGACTCCTGCAGGTCGAGCTCGTGGGGCAGGAACTCGTGGAGCGGCGGGTCGAGCAGCCGGATCGTCACCGGCAGCCCGTCCATGGCCTCGAAGATGCCGATGAAGTCGTCGCGCTGCAGGGGCAGCAGCTCGTCGAGCGCGGCCTGCCGCTGGCGGTCGCTGTCGGCCAGGATCATGCGGCGCACCGCCGCGATGCGGTCGACGCCGAAGAACATGTGCTCGGTGCGGCACAGGCCGATGCCCTCGGCGCCGAAGGAGCGGGCGCGGCGGGCGTCCTCGGGCGTGTCGGCGTTCGTGCGGATGCGGAGGCGGCGGCGCTTGTCGGCCCACGCCATGAGCGTGGCCGAGTCGCCCGAGAGCGAGGGCGCGACCATCGGCACGCGCCCGAGCATGACCTCGCCGCTGCTTCCGTCGAGCGAGAGCCAATCGCCCGGCTTGAGCGGCGCGTCGCCGAGGCGGGCCGAGGCGCCGTCGCGCGTGACCACGAGCTCGGCGCAGCCCGAGACGCAGCACTTGCCCATGCCGCGCGCGACGACGGCCGCGTGGCTGGTCATGCCGCCGCGCGCGGTGAGGATGCCCTGCGCGGCGTGCATGCCGCCGATGTCCTCGGGCGAGGTCTCGGCGCGCACGAGGATGACCGGCTGCCCGGCGCGCACGGCCTCCTCCGCGGCCGCGGCGGTGAACACGACCTGCCCGACCGCCGCGCCGGGCGAGGCCGGCAAGCCGCGGGCGATCACGCGCGTGCGCGCCCCGGCGTCGAACGTCGGGTGGAGGAGCTGGTCGAGCGCCGCGGGGTCGACGCGCAGCACCGCGGTGTCCTCGTCGATGAGGCCCTCGCGCTGCAGGTCGACGGCCACGCGCACGGCGGCCGGCCCGGTGCGCTTGCCGGTGCGCGTCTGCAGGATGTAGAGGCGGCCGTCCTCGACCGTGAACTCGAGGTCCTGCATCTCGCGGAAATGGCGCTCGAGGTGGTCCTTGGTCTCGAGCAGCTTGCCGAGCATGCCGGGCAGCACGCTGTCGATCTCGTCGATGGGGCGCGGCGTGCGGATGCCGGCCACGACGTCCTCGCCCTGGGCGTTCTGCAGGAACTCGCCGAAGAAGGCGTTCTCGCCGGTCGAGGGGTTGCGCGTGAAGCACACGCCCGTCGCGGACGACTCGCCGCGGTTGCCGAAGACCATGGCCTGCACGGTGACGGCCGTGCCCCGGAGTCCCTTGATGTCGTTGAGCCGCCGGTAGGTCCTGGCGCGCGGGTTGTCCCAGGAGCGGAAGACGGCGTCGATCGAGAGCCGGAGCTGCTCGTGCGGATCGTCGGGGAAGGGGCGGCCCGTGCTCTCGCGCACGAGCGTGCGGTAGCGGCCGACGAGCTGCCGCAGGTGCTCGGGCTGCAGCTGGCTGTCGATCGTGGCGCCGGCCTCCTTGAGGCCCTCCTCCAGGCGGTGCTCGAAGAGCTCGTGGTCGATGCCGAGCACGACGTCGCCCAGCATCTGGATCAGCCGGCGGTAGCTGTCCCAGGCGAAGCGCTCGTGGTCGCCCGCGGCCAGGCCGGCCAGCGTGGCCTCGCACAGGCCGAGGTTGAGGATCGTGTCCATCATCCCCGGCATCGAGACGGCCGCGCCCGAGCGCACCGAGACGAGCAGCGGCCGGTCGCGGTCGCCGAAGACGCGGCCGGTGCAACGCTCGACGTGGCCCAGGCCCTCCTGGAGCTGGTCGCCGAGCTCGGCCGGCCAGCGCGCGCGCGCGAGCACCTCGGCGCAGCACTCGGTCGAGATCGTGAAGCCCGGCGGCACGGGGATGCCCAGGCGCGTCATCTCGGCGAGGTTGGCGCCCTTGCCGCCGAGCAGCGCCTTGTCGCCCGCGCCGCCCTCGGCCCGGCCGCCGCCGAAGCGGTAGATCCACTGCGTCATGGCGACGGCCCCTCGCGCGGGGCCAGGCCCGAGAGCGCCGCGATCTTCCAGCGGCCCTCGAGGCTCAGCCCGCGCACCTCGGCGAGCTGCTCGGGCGCGAGCGGGGGCTTGAGGATCGTGAGCCACTGGCGCCCGAGCTGGCTGCCCAGCAGCGCCGCGAGCGGCTGGCCCTGGTTGAAGCTCTCGTGACGGCCGTCCGACCAGTCGATGGTGAGCCAGCTCTCGCGCTCGAAGTCGACGTCGACGCGCTCGTCGCCCGAGCCCAGGCTGAGCCGCGCCCGCCCCTGCGCGTCGTCGCGCGCGCTGGCCGTGACGTGCGCGAGCAGGTCGGCGCGCGCGAAGAGCCAGGCCGTCGTCGGCTCGGCCTGCAGCAGCGCCGTGCGCGCGGCGTGGTAGGTGGGGAAGCCGCCCATCTCGCGCTGGAAGCCGGCCGAGAGGCAGCCGTACTCGCCGGGCGCGTCGTCGCGGCACAGGTGCGCCTGCCACGCGAGCAGCGTGTCCTCGGGCGAGGCGTAGCTCTCGACGAGCGGCGGGCACGAGCAGCCGGCCGCCACGAGCAGCGCGGCGGCGAGCGCGCGGAGCGCGGCGCGTCGCGGCTGGCTGGCGAGCGTGGAGAGCATGGACGGCCCGGTCCGAGGCGGGCTGCGGAGCCTAGGTGCGAGCGCCGAGGCTGTCAACGCGCGCCCGCGCGCCTGGAATCCGCGGCGGGACGCGGGGAGAATCCCGGCCCGGTGCGCGCGCGGCGCCCGTTGCCGCCGCGGTCGTCCCGGCCTACCGGAGCCACATGGCCGACCGACTCGGGGATCTGCTGCTCGCCCAGAACCTGGTCGACGCGGCGCAGATCGGCAAGGCCACCGCGCTCTGCAAGGCGCGCAAGATCCCGCTCGGCCAGGCGCTGCTCTCGCTCGGCTTCGCGAGCGAGGACCAGATCTGGCGCGCGCTCGCCCGCCAGCAGCAGCTGCCCTTCGTCGACCTCGCCGCGGACGTCGCCAAGGGCGGGCGGCTGAAGCCCGAGCTGCTCGCGCTCGTGCCCAAGGAGGTCGTGGCCGAGCACCACGTGCTGCCGGTGGCGCTCAAGAACGGGAAGCTGCTGCTCGCCGTCGACGACCCGGCCGAGGCCTTCGCCCTCGACACCCTGCAGTTCCTGCTCGACCGCGACCTCGGCGCGGCGCTCGCGACGCCCTCGGCGCTGCGCGCGGCCATCGCCCGCTACTACGGCGTCTCGGTCGACGGCGGGCCCGACGTGGCCGCCGCGATGAGCGCGCAGGCCGGCGACGCCGACGACGCGCCGATCATCCGCCTCGTCACGCGCATGATCACCACCGCCGTCGAGCAGGCGGCCAGCGACATCCACGTCGAGCCCATGGACGGCCGCATCCGCGTGCGCTTCCGCAAGGACGGCGTGCTCCACGAGGTCGCGACGCACGAGCCGCACCTGCTCGGGCCCATGCTCTCCCGCCTCAAGATCATGGCGGGCATGGACATCGCCGAGAAGCGCAAGCCGCAGGACGGGCGCATGGCGGTCTCGGTGCAGGGGCGGCCGATCGACATCCGCGCCTCGGTGCTGCCGGGCAGCAACGGCGAGACCATGGTCATGCGCCTGCTCGACAAGGAGCGCGGGCTCGTCGGCCTGACCGAGCTCGGCTTCGGCGAGGACGACCTCGACCGCTTCCGCGCGCTGATCAAGCGGCCCAACGGGATCGTGCTCGTGACCGGCCCGACCGGCTCGGGCAAGACGACCACGCTCTACGCGGCGCTCAAGGAGCTGAACCGGCCGGACGTCAAGATCATCACCGCCGAGGACCCGGTCGAGTACGAGCTGCCCGGCATCAACCAGGTGCAGGTGCACCACAAGATCGGCCTCGACTTCGCGCGCATCCTGCGGGCCATGCTGCGGCAGGCGCCCAACGTGATCCTGGTGGGCGAGATCCGTGACCTCGAGACGGCCGAGGTCGCGATCCAGGCGGCGCTGACCGGCCACCTCGTCTTCGCCACGCTGCACACGAACGACGCGCCCTCGGCCCTGGCGCGCCTGGCCGACATGGGCGTCAAGCCCTTCCTCGTCTCGGCCGCGATCCAGGCGATCCTCGCGCAGCGCCTCGTGCGCCGGCTGTGCCCGGCCTGCCGCCAGCCGGCCGCGCCGGCCGCCAGCGAGCTGCGCGCGGTGGGGCTCGAGGCGCGGCGCGCCGAGGGCCGCACGCTCTATCGCGCCGAGGGCTGCTCGGAGTGCGGCTTCACCGGCTACCGCGGCCGCGTCGGCGTCTACGAGCTGCTCGAGCTCGACGCCACGCTGCGCGACATGACCTTCCGCAGCGAGCCGACGCTCGTGATCCGCGCGCAGGCCGAGCGCAGCGGCCGCATGTCGACCCTGCGCGAGGACGGCATCCGCAAGGTGCTGGCCGGGGTCACGACGATCCCCGAGGTGCTCACGATCGTGGCCGCGGCGGGGGAGCCGCGATGAGCGCGCCGCGCGCCCGCCGCAAGCCGCTCGGCGTGATCCTCGTCGAGCACGGCGCCTGCGAGCAGGCCCAGGTCGACCGCGCGCTCGCCGAGCAGGCCAAGGGCGGCGGCCACCTGGGCGAGATCCTCGTGGCGATGACGGCCATCGACCGCAACCAGCTCACGCTCGCGCTCGGCGTGCAGGCCGGCCTCGACCCGGTCGACCTCGATCAGGTCGAGATCCCGCCCGCGATCGCCAAGCGCCTCGACGCCGCGACCTGCCAGCTCTTCCGCGCCGTGCCCTACAAGGAGGAGGGCGGGGCGCTCGTCGTCGCGCTCGCCGATCCGCTCAACGTGAACATCCTGCAGGACCTGTCCTTCATCGTCGGGACGGAGGTCAAGGGATCGATCGCGACCGAGCAGGCGGTGGACCGCGCGCTCAAGCGCCTCTACGGCGCGGCCGAGCAGCAGTCGATGGCCTCGGTGCTCAACGAGGTGCGCTCGTCCACGCAGGACTTCGACCTCGAGGACAAGCAGGCCATGGCCGCCGCGGCGCCGGTGGTCAAGCTGCTCAACTACGTCCTGCTCCAGGCCATCCGCGACAAGGCCAGCGACGTCCACCTCGAGCCCTTCGAGCACGAGTTCAAGGTGCGCTACCGCGTCGACGGCGTGCTCTTCGAGGTCGAGGCGCCGCCGCCGGCGCTGGCCGCCGCGCTCGTCTCGCGCGTCAAGGTCATGTCGAGCCTCGACATCGCCGAGACGCGCATCCCGCAGGACGGCCGCATCGAGCTCTCGCTCGGCGGGCGGCCGATCGACCTGCGCGTCGCCACCATGCCCACCGTGCACGGCGAGTCCTGCGTGCTGCGCGTGCTCGACCGCAGCGTGGTCTCGCTCGAGCTCGAGAACATCGGCCTGCGCCCGGACGAGCAGGCGCAGCTCGAGGCCCTGCTCGATCGGCCGCACGGGATCCTGCTCGTGACCGGCCCGACGGGCTCGGGCAAGACGACGACGCTCTACTCCTGCCTGAACCGCCTGAACGACCTGCAGACCAAGATCATCACCGTCGAGGACCCGATCGAGTACGACCTCGACGGCGTGATCCAGGTGCAGGTCAACGAGGAGATCGAGGTCACCTACGCCCGCGTGCTGCGCACGATCCTGCGCCAGGACCCCGACATCCTGCTGGTGGGCGAGATCCGCGACAAGGAGACGGCGCAGATCGCGGTCGAGGCCGCGCTGACCGGCCACCTGATCCTCTCGACGCTGCACACCAACGACGCGCCCTCGACGGTCACGCGCCTGGTCGACATCGGCGTGCCGCCCTACCTGATCGTCTCGACGCTCGAGGCGATCATCGCGCAGCGCCTCGTGCGCACGATCTGCGCCGACTGCCGCGAGGACTACGCGCCGAGCGACGAGCAGCTCCACGAGCTCGGCCTGACGCGCGCCGACGCCGCCGGGCGCCGCTTCGCGCGCGGCCGGGGCTGCGAGCGCTGCAACTTCTCGGGCCACCGCGGACGCCGGGCGATCTTCGAGATCATGGTCCTCAGCGAGCGCCTGCGGCAGCTCGTGCTCGACGGCGCGCCCACGCAGGACCTGCGCGCGGCCGCGATCGCCGAGGGCATGCGTCCGCTGCGCAGCTCGGGGCAGCTGGCGGTGCTCGACGGCAGCACGACGGTCGAGGAGGTTTTGCGCGAGACGCTGCTCGATCGCTAGGCCACGGCAAATCGGCCCGAGCGGCGACGCCTTGCGCGGGCTCGATTTGACGCGGCCTCATGACGACCCCAGTGAGGCAACCGGGCCAGCGGCGCCGCTATACTCGCGCCGCTCGCGATGCCCGTGCCGAAGCCTGCCGCCGCCAAGCCTGCCGCCGCGAAGCCCGCGGCCGCCAAGCCGCTCGCGGGCAAGCCAGCCGCCGCGTCGCCGGCCGGGCGGCTGCCGGGGCCGGGCGCCGCGCCCGCCGCCGCCGGACGGCGCGGGCTCTTCCGCCGCCGGCGCGTGCGCAGCAAGGATCTGGCGCAGTTCACGTCGCAGCTCGCGACGCTGGTCAACGCGGGGCTGCCGCTCATGCGCTGCCTGCGCGTGCTCGAGGCGCAGCTCGATCCGGGGCTGCTCCAGAGCGTCGTCGCGGCCGTGGCCGAGGACGTCGAGGGCGGCGCGACCCTCTCCGAGGCGCTGGCCAAGTACCCGCAGGTCTTCGACCGCCTCTACGTGAACATGGTGCGCGCCGGCGAGGCCGGCGGCGTGCTCGGCCTGATCCTCCAGCGGCTGGCGGAGTTCGCGCGCAAGAGCGAGACGATCAAGTCGCAGATCCGCTCGGCGCTGACCTACCCGGTCCTCGTGCTGCTCTTCGCCGGCGGCATCCTGCTCTTCGTGATGCTCTTCGTCGTGCCGAAGTTCGAGACGATCTTCGCCAACTTCGACGCCGAGATGCCGCTCGCGACCGAGCTGCTCATCGGGCTCTCGCGCGGCCTGCTCACGCACTGGTACCTGCTGCTGGCCGTGCCGTTCGTGCTCGTGCTCGCCGGGCGCGCGGCCCTGCGCACCGAGTCGGTCGCCTTCCGCGTCGACCGGCTCGTGCTGCGCGTGCCCGTGGCCGGCGACCTCGTGCGCAAGACGATCGTGGCGCGCTTCTCGCGCACGCTCGGCACGCTGCTCCAGAGCGGAGTCCCGATCCTCGAGTCGCTCTCGATCGTCAAGGCCGCCATCCCCAACCGCGTGCTCGAGCAGGCGGTGGGCGACGTGCACGACAGCATCCGCGAGGGCGAGACGATCGCCGGACCGCTCCAGGAGAGCGGCGTCTTCGACGACCTCGTCGTGAACATGATCGACGTGGGCGAGCAGACCGGCCAGCTCGACTCGATGCTGCTGCGCGTGGCCGACACCTTCGAGGCCGAGGTCGACAGCTCGGTGACCACGCTCTTCAAGGTCGTCGAGCCCGTGATCCTGCTGATCATGGCCGTGCTCGTCGGCTTCATCGTGATCTCGCTGTTCCTGCCGATCGTGCGCATCATGGACTCCCTGCAGGGTTGAGGGGCCCCTGGACATGACCTGGCTGCTCATGCTGGGTCTGCTGCTGGCCTCGGCGCTGCTCTCGGCGGCCGAGACGGCGGTGCTGTCGCTGCAGCCCGGCGAGCGGCGGCGCATCGCCGGGCAGCACCGCGCGGTCGCCGCGCTGCTGCGCAAGCCGACGGCGCTGCTCGTCACGCTGCTGCTCGCGAACCTGCTCGCCAACGTGGGCTACTTCACGGCCGGCGCGCGCCACGGGCTGGCGCTGCAGGCGGACGGCCGGCCGCTCGCCGCGGCGGCGCTCGGCGTCGGCAGCGTGCTCGCGCTCGTGCTCCTGGGCGAGATCGTGCCCAAGACCCTCGCGCTGCTCGGCCCCGAGCGGCTCGTCTGGGCGCTGGCCCCGGCGCTCCTCGTGCTGCGCGTCGCGCTGCGGCCGCTCGTGCTCGTGGGCGAGACGACGACGCGCCTGGCCGAGTCGGCGCTGCTCAAGGGGCGCCCCGAGCCGCCGGCGTCGGCCGACGACTTCAAGTCGGCCGTGAGCTGGCGCGCCGCCTACGGCACCTACCACGCGGTCGAGGTCGCGCTGCTCCACGACGTGATCGCCTTCGGCGAGCGTCGCGCCCGCGACCTCATGGTGCCGCGGGTCGACCTCGAGTTCCTCGACGTGCGCGAGCCGCGCGAGGCCTGGGTGGCGACCATGGCGGCGCACTCGCACGGCGAGTACCCCGTCTGCGACGGCTCGCCCGACCGGCTGCTCGGCACCGTGCACGCGGCCGCCGTGCTGACCCAGCCCGTCTGGGACCCGCGCGCCCTGCTCGAGGCGCCGCTGCTCGCGCCGCAGTCGGTCAGCGCCGAGCGCCTCGTCGTGCGCCTGCGCGACGAGCAGCGCCGGCTGGCGATCCTGCTCGACGAGCACGGTGGCGTGGTCGGCGCCGTCGGGCTCAAGGCGCTGTCGGTCGCCGTGCTCGGCGAGATCGAGGGCCAGCCGTCGCCGCGACACGCGCTGCTGCGCCCGCGCCCCGACACGCTCATCGTGCCGGGCGACTACCCGCTGCACCGGCTGGCGGGCGAGGAGAACATCCGCCTGCCCGCGCGCCGGGCGCGCACCGTGGCCGGCGCCGTGGCCGAGGCGCTGGGCCGCCTGCCGCGCCGCGGCGACGAGCTGCGGCTCGACGACTGGCGCGTCCGCGTGGCCGCGATGAGCGGCCGGCGCGTCGACGCGGTCATCGTGCGGGCCTCGTTCCGGAGGGGCGCGTGACGGCCGCGCTGCTGCTCCTGCTGGGCCTCGTCGCGGCGGCCGGGTGTTCGGGCCTCGAGGTCGGGCTCTACGCGACGAGCCGGCTGCGCGTCGCGCTCGACGCGGCGGCCGGGCGGCCGGCGGCGGTCGTGGTCCAGCGCAGCCTGGCCGACCTGCCGGGCACGCTCACGGTGCTGCTCGTGGCGAACAACCTCGCCCAGTCCCTCGTCAGCCTGCAGGCCCAGATCCTGCTCGACCGCTGGGGCTGGGAGAGCTCGGGGCTCGTCGGCACCGTGCTCGTGACCGCCGCGCTCTTCGTCTTCAGCGAGTCGGTGCCGAAGAGCGCCTTCCATCGCTGGAAGCACGAGCTGCTCTACCCCGTGGCGCCGGCGCTGACGGCGCTGCGGCTGCTGCTGGGCTGGGCCGTGCTCCCGCTCGCCCGCGTCGCCGAGCGGCTGGCGGCCTGGCTCTCGCGCCGCGGCCGTTCCCTCCCCGGCCGGGCGAGCGAGCGCGAGACCCTGCTCTCGCAGGGCGCGGCCGAGGGCCTGATGAGCCCCTTCCAGCAGCGCGTCGCGCGCGGCGTGCTGGCCCTGCGCGGCCGCGAGGCCGCCGCCGAGGCGCGCCCGCTGTCCGAGCTGCCGACCGCGCGCCTCGGCCAGCCCGGCGTGCGCCTGCCGCCCGCCTCCCGCGAGCATCGCGTGCTCGTGCTCGACGAGGCCGGCGAGCGGGTGGCGGGCTGGGCGCCGCTCGCCGCGCTCTGGACGCCGGCCGGCTTCCGGCCCGCTGCCCGGCGCGACCTGCGTCCGGTGGCGCGCGTCGAGGCGAGCGCCGGACTCGACCGGGTCTACGCCGCGCTCGACCGCTCGGACGCGCCCTTCGCCACGCTGACCGTCGACGGCCGCGCGGCCGTCATCGACGTCGATCGGCTGCGCCTGCGGGTCATGGGCATGTTCTCCGACGGCGGCTGAAACACAGGCAATTCCATCGCGGCCCGAGGTTGCATCGACCCTGGGGCCCTCCTAAGATCGCCTCGGTCTTGTAGCTGGAGCGAGCGCGTGCCCGACCGTGACTACTACTCCTTCGACGAGGTCCTCAACGACCTCAAGCTCGAGGAGGACGAGCTCAAGCGGCTCGTCTCCGCCGGGGAGATCCGCGCCTTCCGCGACAAGAACACGATGCGCTTCAAGGCCGAGGACGTGGCCCGCCTGCGCGGAGCGCGCGGCACGCCGGAGGACCTCGAGCTGGACGACCTCGAGCTCGAGCTCGATGACGCCGTGGCGGCCGAGCCGGTGGCCGAGCTCGGCTCCGAGACGACGATCGAGTCGATCGACCTGGGCGACGCCCCGGCCTCCGAGGAGCTGGTGCTCGAGGAGTCGAGCGTCAGCGGCGAGGTCATCGAGATCGGCGGGGACGCCGAGGTGGCCCCGGAGGTCATCGAGGTCGCGCCGGCGCGACCGGCGCGTCCGGCGGGCGGGGCCCGCAAGGCGGCGAAGGCCGCCGCGGCGCCCGCCGAGCCCGTCGAGGCCATCACCGAGGGCGGCGCGATGCTGGCCCTCATGATGGTCGGCGCGGTGCTCCTCATCGTGGCGAATTTCCTCGTCCTGGACGCGGCGGTCGGACGGGCGAGCAGCGCGGTCACACGCGCCGTGGCGAACTGGTTCTCTTGATTTCCAAGGCGACGGGGCGTCCGTCGTCATCACCTGATTGGCAGTGGGAGGGTTTCACCCGTGCGTCAAAGCACCATGAAGTCGTGCGTGGCGGTTGTCGGTTGGATGATCGGGAGCCTCGTGCTCTCGGGCTGCGTGAGCAGCGGCAGGTATCACGAGGTCGAGGACGACCTCGTCACCACACAGGAGGAGCTCGGCGCGACCAAGAGCAGCCTCGATGAGGCCGAGGGCATGCTCGTCGACATGGACGCGCAGCGCGCTCAGCTCCAGGAGAAGGCCGCCCAGGCGGACAAGCTGAAGGCGGAGAACGAGGCGCTGGCGAAGAAGGTCGCCGACCTCCAGAAGAACGGCGCGATCTCGGCGCCGGACGGCACCGTGATCTTCACCGAGAACGGCAAGTACGGCTACGCGATGAAGGGCGACGTGATCTTCGCGCCCGGCAGCGACAAGCTGACCAAGGAGGGCGAGCGGATCCTGACCAGCCTCGCCGCCGAGCTGAAGAAGAACCACCACCCGATCACGGTGGTGGGTCACACGGACAGCGACCCGGTCAACAAGACCAAGGACAAGTGGACGCGCGGCAACATCGAGCTCGGTGCGAACCGGGCGATGACCGTGCGCGACTACCTGATCGAGAAGGGTCTGCCTCAGAACCGGATCTCGATCACCTCGTACGGCGAGTACAAGCCGGTGGCCTCGGGCAGCAGCGCCGAAGCCAAGGCCAAGAACCGCCGCGTCGAGGTCATGGTCGGGATCAACGAGCCGGACTCCTCCGAGGCGGCGAACTGACCCGCCCGGCGGACCGCTTTCCGGTCCACGACGCCGAGGGCGTCTCCCGTTCGCGGGGGACGCCCTCGTGCTTTCCGGCGCGCGCGGGCGGCTAGCTTGCTGCCGGCCGTCTCGCTCGCGCGCCTCCGCGCCGCGCTGGCGGCGTCCGGCGCGCCGCCGCGCCGGCGGCACGGTCAGCACTTCCTGGTCGACAACAACCTGCTCGCGCTCGTCGCCCGCGAGGGCGGGGCCGGGCCGGACGACACGGTGCTCGAGATCGGACCCGGGCCGGGCCTGCTCACGCGGCACCTGCTCGCGTCGGGGGCGAAGGTCGTCGCGGTCGAGATCGACCCCCGCGCGCGCGGAGCGGCGGACGCGCTCATCGAGCCCGAGCTGCGGCCGCGGCTGGAGTGGATCGAGGGCGACGCGCTGGCGGGCACGCGGGCGCTGTCGCCCGCCCTGCTCGAGCGCCTGCCGCACTGCACGCACCTCGTGAGCAACCTGCCCTACAACGTCTCGGTGCCGCTGCTGCTCAACCTGCTCACGGAGCCGGTCGGCCCGCGGCGTCTGGTGGCGACCGTGCAGCGGGAGGTCGGCGAGCGGCTGCTGGCCGGCCCAGGCGGCCGCGACTACGGGCCGGTCTCGGTCGTCGCGGCCTTGTGCGCCGAGCGCCGGCTGGTGCGAGCCATCGGGCCTCAGGCCTTCTGGCCCCGGCCGCGGGTCGAGTCGGTCGTCCTGGCCCTCGACCGGCGGGGCCGCCGGCCGCAAACCCTTGCGCTCGGCGAGCTTCAGGCGTTCATGCCGCTCGCCTTCCACACCCGCCGCAAGCGGCTGCCCAACTCGGTCGCGCTGGCCACCGGGCGGGGGGCCGAGGAGGTCACCCGGCTCCTCGGCCTGGGGGAAAACCTGAGGACCTGGCGCGCCGAGGCCTTCTCGCCGCTACAATTGTGTGCCTTGGCCCATCGCTGGGCCATCCACGCTCGAGCGGGCGATACCGCTCCGGACTCCTGACTCCGCCCTCGCGCGGAACGCCTCGTCGGTCGCACACGCTTTCGCGTGCCGGGTTTGCGGCCGTCCGGGCCTGGGGTATCTTCAAGGGTTTTCAAGCCGTCGGGCAGAAGAGTGTCGTGCGCCCGGCACCACTGTGCCCGCCGGTCCTGGAGAAGTCTGGAGCCTTTCGCGCTGATGTCGCCTGCATTCCACCGGACGATCGTGCCCGGGGTCCGTCCCGCCCGCGCGAGCCGCACGAGCCGCGCCGGCGGCGCGCGCGCGGGGGCGGCGCCATGAGCGAGCGCAACCTCGACGCCAGCCTGGTCAAGGAGCGCGTGAGCCTGCGCGACGTCGTGGCCGAGACCGTCGGCGAGCTGAAGTCGCGCGGCGGCGACGACCTGTGGGCCTGCTGCCCGTTCCACAAGGAGGACACGCCGTCCTTCCACGTGCGGCCGGCGCGCGGGGTCTACAAGTGCTTCGGCTGCGGCGAGAGCGGCGACGTGATCACGTTCGTGCAGAAGACGCGCGGGCTGGGCTTCCGCGAGGCGCTGCAGCTGCTCGCCGAGCGGGCCGGCATCGAGCTGGCCTCGATGACCGACGAGCAGCGCCACCGCCAGGCCGAGGTGCGCCGCAGCCGCGAGGTGCTCGAGATCGCCCTGCGCGTCTTCCGCCTGGCGCTCCAGGAGCCGGCCGGGCGCGCCGCGCTCGACTACGTGCGCGGGCGCGGCTTCTCCGACGAGACGCTGGCGCGCTTCGACATCGGCTTCATCGCCCCCGACTTCCTGCGCGCGCTGCGCGCGGCGGGCGCCGACGCGGCGGCCCTGGCGGGGGCGGGCTTCACCGCGGCCTTCGGCGGGCGGCTGGGCTTCGGCATCCGCGACGCCAACGGCACGCTCGTGGGCTTCGGCGCCCGCAGGCTCGACGACCGCCAGGACGGCCCCAAGTACGTGAACACGCGCGAGACGCCCTGGTTCGCCAAGGGCCGGCTGCTCTACGGGCTCGACAAGGCCGCGCGCAGCGTGGCGCGCAGCCGGCGCCTCGTGGTCATGGAGGGCTACACCGACGTCATGATGGCCCACCAGCGCGGCCTGGCGGAGGCCGTGGCCAGCATGGGCACGAGCTTCACGGCCGACCACGTGCGGCTCGTGCGGGCGCGCGTGAGCAATCTCGTCCTCGTCTTCGACGGCGACGAGCCCGGCCGCGCGGCGGCCGAGCGCGCGGTGCGCCGCGTGCTCGAGGAGGGCGTCGAGTGCCGCGTGCTGCTCTTGCCCGGCGACATGGACCCCTGCGACTGGTTCGCCACGCGCAGCGGCGACGACTTCGACGCCGAGCTCGAGCGGGGCGGCCTGGGCAGCGTCGTGTTCCTGTGCCGGCGCCTGCTCGAGCAGCTCGACCCCGGGCAGCCCGGCGGCCGCGAGCAGGTCGCGCGCCAGGTCGGCGAGCTAGCCGCGCGGCTCATCGACCCCTTGCGCCGCACGACGGTGCTGGGCGAGATCGCCCAGGCCTGCGGGCTCGACCCCAACCTCGTGCGCCGCACCTCGGGCGCCGTGCGCGCCGCGCCCGAGCCGCTGGCGCGGGCCGCGGGCGGCGCGAGCCGCGCCCCGGTCAGTGCCACCGTGCGCTGCCAGCTCGTGGCCGTGGCCGGCCTGTGCGAGACGGCGGGCCGCCTGTCCGCCGTGCGCGAGCTGGCCGCCGCCGGCGGGTTCGCGCAGCCCGCCGCCAGCCAGCTCCTCGCGCTGGCCGAGATCCTGCTCGAGGGGCGCGCCGACGGCGCGGTCGACGCCGCCGCGTGGCTCGAGGCCGCGGGCGAGCGCTCGCCCGAGCTGCGCGCCGCGCTCGAGGCCGCCCTGCTGCCGCCGCCCGGCGTGCTCCTGCCCTCGTGGGACGACGCCGTCGCCCACCTGCGCGCCCGCCTCGCCGACGAGCGGGGTCGCGCCGAGCGCCGCACCGCGCTCGCGCGCGCCGACGTCGCTTCCAATGCCGAGGTCCTCCAGAGCGTGCAGCGCAGCCTCACCGGCCCGCGCGGCCGCACGGAGGCCGCGCCGTGATCCCGATCGCATTCCCAGCCAGCCGTCCAGACAAGGAGTCCAGGTGAGCGTAGCCACCTCAATCGACAAGATGGATCCCAGCGTCCGCATTCTCGTGGAGAACGGGAAGAAGCGCGGGTTCGTCACCTACGAGGAGATGAACCAGATCCTCCCGAACGACATCGAGAACATCGATGAGGTCCTGACCCTGCTCGAGGAGCTGGGGATCGACATCATCGACGAGGCCGACGTCGGGGAGGACCAGGAGGCCGAGTCGCGCACCCGCGCGGAGACGCAGGACGAGGCGGCCGACAAGGGCACGCCGACCGAGCGCATCGACGACCCGGTGCGCATGTACCTCACGCAGATGGGCGAGATCCCGCTGCTCACGCGCGAGCAGGAGATCAGCCTCGCGCGGCAGATCGAGGTCACGCGCCGGCACTTCCGCCGGCTGATCATGGCCACGGGCTTCGCGATCCGCGAGGGCATCCAGATCATCGAGGACGTCGAGTGCCAGCGCCTCGCCTTCGACCGCACGCTCAAGGTCTCGACGAGCGGCTTCGAGCCCGGCAAGCAGGAGGTCTCGGCGCGGCTCAAGGGCAGCATCGCCACGCTGCGCAAGCTCCACGAGCGCCTGACGGCCGACTCCTCCCGCGTGCTGGGCGACAAGGGCAGCGCGGGCGGCCGCGAGCTGCTCCTGTGGCGCGTCGGCTGGGGCCGGCGCAAGGCCGCCGACCTGCTCGAGGAGCTGCAGATCCAGCTCAAGAAGGTGCGGCCGATGATCGAGCTCGTGCGCGAGAAGCACCAGGAGATGGCCACGCTCGAGCGGCGCCTCAAGCACTTCAAGGGCAACCACCAGAGCCGCGAGTACCAGGAGCTCAAGGCCGACTTCGAGGCCCTGCAGGTCCAGGCCCTCGAGAGCCCGCGCCGTCTCGCGCTGCGCCTGCGCCTGATCGACGAGCGCTACGCCCAGTACGAGGAGGCCAAGCGCGCGCTCTCGTCGGGCAACCTGCGCCTCGTCGTCTCGATCGCCAAGAAGTACCGCAACCGCGGGCTGTCCTTCCTCGACCTGATCCAGGAGGGCAACACCGGCCTGATGAAGGCGGTCGAGAAGTACGAGTACCGGCGCGGCTACAAGTTCTCGACCTACGCGACGTGGTGGATCCGGCAGGCCATCACGCGCTCGATCGCCGACCAGGCGCGCACGATCCGCATCCCGGTCCACATGATCGAGACCATGTCCAAGCTGCGCAACGTGACCAAGAAGCTGGTCCAGCAGCTCGGCCGCGAGCCGACCATCGAGGAGATCGCCCGCAACAGCGACATCTCCATCGAGGAGGCCAAGCGGGTGATGAAGATCTCCAAGCACCCGATCAGCCTCGACCGGCCCATCGGCGAGGGCGACGACAGCTACTTCGGCGACTTCATCGAGGACGAGAGCGCGATCTCGCCGGTCACGGCGGCGGCCCAGGAGATGCTGCGCGACAAGATCATGGCCGTGCTCGACACCCTGTCCTTCCGCGAGCGCGAGATCATCAAGCTGCGCTACGGCATCGGCGACGGCTACACCTACACGCTCGAGGAGGTCGGCCGGATCTTCAAGGTCACGCGCGAGCGCGTGCGCCAGATCGAGGCCAAGGCCGTGCGGAAGCTGCAGCACCCGGTCCGCTCGCGCATGCTCGAGGGCTTCATCGACAGCGCGAACGCGACCTGAGCCGCTCGCCCGGGATCGCCGGGCCGACGCCGGCGCTCGCGACCCCGGTCGCGGGCTCCGGCGCCGGGCGCGGCGCAGGCTCTTCCTCCGCCGCCGGCTCTTCTGGTAGGCTGACACGTCTCCCCGTGCGTCAGCAGGTTCCGTGACCAAGGAAGCCCAGAGGCAACAGATCTTCCAGCTCGTCGCGCTGCGCGACGTCGATCGTCTCCGGGGACTGACCACACAGCTCATCGAGGCCGTGCCGAGGGTGCTGGCCGCCCGGCAGCGCGAGTCGCTCGCCGCCCAGCAGGGCCTCGAGGCCTCCAAGTCGAAGCTGCAGGGGATCAAGGCCCACCTGCGCACCCTCGAGCTCGACCTCCAGGAGCGCGAGGCCGGGCTGAACAAGGCCAGCGGCAACCTCCTGGCGGCCAAGACCAACCAGGAATACAGCCTGATGCAGTCGGAGATCGCGCGCAAGCGCGACGAGAAGGGCCAGGCCGAGGAGGCGATCCTCGAGCAGTACGAGCTGATCAAGCAGGGCGAGCGGATGGTCGTCGAGGCCGAGGCCAGGCTCAAGGACGCGCAGGCCGAGTACCAGGCCTTCGAGGAGCGCGCCCGCAAGGACCTGGCCGAGCACCAGGCCGACCTCGCCAAGCACGACGAGCGCCGCGAGCAGATCCGGCACGCCATCGACCCGGTCGTGCTCAAGGTCTACGAGCGCGCCTTCAAGGCCCTGGGCGAGGGCCTGGCGCCGATCGAGGGCAACGTCTGCCAGGGCTGCTTCTCGTCGATCACGCCCAACGACCGCAGCCGCCTGCTCTCGTCCCTCGAGCTGATCGTGTGCCGCTCGTGCTCGCGGATCATCTACCTGCCCGAGGTGCTGCAGGCCTCGCACACCTGACGCCGCGATGGCTGCGATCCGCAGCGTCATCGTCGGGACGGCCGGGCACATCGATCACGGCAAGTCCTCGCTCGTCGAGGCGCTGACCGGCGTCGACCCCGACCGCCTCGAGGAGGAGCAGCGGCGGGGGATGACGATCGACCTCGGCTTCGCGCCCTACCGCCACGCCAGCGGCGCGCTCGTCGGCTTCATCGACGTGCCGGGCCACGAGCGCTTCATCAAGAACATGGTCGCGGGCGCGACCTCGGTCGACATCGCGCTGCTCGTGGTGGCCGCGGACGACGGCGTCATGCCGCAGACCCGCGAGCACCTCGCCATCCTCGGGCTGCTCGGCGTGCAGCGCGGCCTGGTCGCGCTGACCAAGGTCGACCTCGTCGAGCCGGGGCTGGTCGAGCTGGCCCGGCAGGACGTGGTCGCGCTCCTGGCCGGCGGCCCACTCGAGGGCGCGGCGGTGCTGCCGGTCTCGACCGTCACCGGGGCGGGACTGACCGAGCTGCGTGCCGCGCTCGACGCGCTCATCGACGCGGTGCCCGGCCGCTCCGAGGACGGCCCCTTCCGCCTGCCCGTGCAGCGCGTCTTCTCGGCCAAGGGCCACGGCACAGTGGTCACCGGCGTGCCCGTCAGCGGCCGGGTGGCGGCCGGCGACGAGCTCGAGGTCGTGGGCAAGGAGCTGCGGTTGCGCGTGCGCGGCGTGCAAGCCTACGGCGCCGCGCGCGAGGTGGGCCGGGCCGGCCACAGCACCGCGCTCAACGTCTCGGGCGCTGGCCGCGAGGAGGTCCGGCGCGGCGACGTCGTCGGGCAGCCCGGCGTGTTCGTGGCGCGGCGCAGCCTGTCCGCCGCCTACCGCCACGTGCACGACGAGCCGCTGCGCAACCGCAGCGCCGTGCGCCTGCACGTCGGCACGGCCGAGGTCCTCGGCGAGGCGGTGCTGCTCGAGGCCGACAGCCTGGCGCGCGGCACCGAGGGCTTCGTCCAGCTCCGCCTCGAGGAGCCGGTGGTCACCGCGCCGGGCGACCGCTACCTGCTGCGCCACGCCTCGTCGATGGCGGTGCTCGGCGGCGGCACGGTCGTCGCGCCGACCGACGGCCGGCTCAAGCGCTTCAAGGAGCGCGTGCTGCGCGAGGCGAGCGAGCGCCTCGCCGCGCAGGGCGACCCGCTCGCGCTCGCGCACGTCGTGCTCGGGATGGCCGGGCGCCGCGGCGGCGAGCTGTCGCGCCTCGCGGTCGAGACCGGCGTCGCGCCGCCGGCGCTGCGCGAGCGCCTGCAGCCCGAGGTCGCGGCGGGGCGGCTGGCCTGCCTCGGCTCGCTCTACCTCGACCCGGCGGCGCTCGCCGAGGTCGCCGACGAGCTGGCCGCCGCGCTGCGGGCCGAGCACGCGGCGCATCCCTTGCACGACTGGGCCGACCTCGCGGCGGCGCGCCGCGCCGTCGTCGCCGACGAGGCCGTGCTCGCGGCCGCGCTGGCCGCCGACCGGCGCTTCGAGACGGCCAGCGGCGGCCGCGTGCGCCTCGCGGGCCACCGCGCGCAGCTCGGCAGCGGCGACAGCGCCGCCCGTGAGCAGCTGCTCGCCGCGCTCGAGCAGGGCGGCGCCGCGCCGCCGCCCGTCGACGCCAGGCTCACCGGCCTGCCCGAGGCGCGCCACCGCGCGCTCGTCGAGAGCCTGCGCGCCGCGGGCGAGGTCGTGGCGGTCGGCCCGCACCTGTTCTCCGCCGCCGCGCTCGCGCGGCTCAAGGAGGCCGTGCGCGCCCACGGCCGCGCGCGCCACGGCGCCATCGACATCCCCGTGCTGCGCGACGAGCTGGGCACGACGCGCAAGTACCTGATCCCGCTGCTCGAGCACTTCGACGCGCAGGGCCTCACCGTGCGGCACGGCGAGCGGCGCACGCTGCGGCACGTGGACGCGCCGGGTTGAGCGCGCGGCGCAGCGCTCTCGCCGGCTTCGGCCTGCCGCTCGTCGCCGCGCTGACGGCCGCGCTCGCGGGCGGCTGCGGCGGCCGGCCGCGTCCGTCGGTGCTGCTCGTCACGATCGACACGCTGCGCGCCGACGCGGTCTCGGCCTGGGGCCGCGA
>Ga0111539_10003487_pt1 | contig 20733 bp, 15 predicted proteins | sample RhiMethybrSRZTD1_FD_79667 | JGI IMG/M metagenome (GOLD analysis project Ga0111539, IMG submission 79667) | Populus rhizosphere microbial communities from Tennessee, USA - Rhizosphere MetaG P. TD hybrid SRZTD1 (version 2) (version 2) | ecosystem: Host-associated > Plants > Roots > Rhizosphere >...
CGCGCTCGACGAGAAGTACAAAGACGATCCCGAGCGTCTCGCGGAAGAGAGCGACAAACTCGAACAGGCGAACCCGTTGCCGCCACTTCCGATTTCGAAACTGATCGATCACTTCGATCACATCGTGAAAGTCGCGGGAATCGATCACGTCGGCATCGGCGCTGACTTCGACGGCGCGAACGACATGCCTGAAGGTGCGAAAGACGTCTCGATGTTACCGAACATCACCTACGAGCTGCTGAAGCGTGGCTACAGCGAGCGCGATATCAGAAAAATTCTCGGCGAAAACCTGTTGCGTGTGATGGCTGAAGCCGAACGCGTATCACGCTCGATGAGTCGATCGATCAGTGGTGACGGTAGCACGCGCCGGATCAAGTAAAAAAGATCCGTGTCATCTGTGAAACCACGGATGACACGGATGTCTATCTGAAGTAGTAAAGAAGAGAGTTATTCGTTATCGGTTCTGCCCACCTTGTGGTGTGCGCCCCTTGCCATACTGGTCGTCTTCCTCAGCCGGCTCAGCCGGTTTGTTCGCGCCTTTTTTTCCGCTCTGCTGATCGTCCGGATTGCGTCCCGGTGTCTGCTTGCCGAAGTCCTGCTTGCCGAGATCATCGTCCTGACCCGCACGACCCATGTTTCTATCGAGATCGTCGTTCGTCATTCTGTCATGTGCCATCTATGTATCCCTCCATAATGGTGACTATTTTTCCGCTTAACTGACAAACAAGCTGTGTGCCAAATTTGAAAAGCGCACAGATCACGTGATGAAGTGCTCGATGAGTTCGGAAATCGATACATCCGCACAAAACGAATCGATACAGTGCGTGTTATTATTCGTTGAAATCAAATGACTCACGCAGGGTTGTATATCCACATTCCATTTTGTCGTTCGCGTTGTTCGTACTGCGACTTCGCTACCGGAATTTATCAGGGCGAACTTGCGGAAAGGTACGTGCACGCGGTGGTCGATGAGATCGCGCGATCGCGAAACACGGGAACGCTGGTGGATACGGTCTACTTCGGTGGCGGTACGCCTTCGTTACTCACCGCGGCCCAACTGGATCTGATCCTCTCGGCGTTGCATCGTCAGTTTGAGATCGAGAGTGGCTCTGAGATCACGGTCGAGATGAATCCCGGCACTGTGACGCGCGATCAACTTCGCTCGTTTCGTGCTTTGGGCGTGAATCGCGCGAGTTTTGGCGCGCAGACGTTCGACGACGCGGAGTTAGCGAAGTTAGGACGTTCGCATTCGTCTGCGGACACGTTGAAAACTTTTCACGAGCTGCGTGCGGCGGGTTTCGAGAACGTCAGTTTCGATCTGATCGCCGGACTTCCCGGGCAGACGCTCGCCGGTTGGCAACAAAACATCGAACAATCACTCGCACTCGAACCTGAGCACCTGTCGTTCTACCTGCTCGAGGTCCATTCGGGCACGCCGTTGGCCGATCACATTCGCCGTGGTTTGCAACCTGTACCTGATGAGGATCTGGCAGCAGTGATGTACGAGTGGATGATCGAGCGCGCGGCGGCGGCGGGTTATGAGCATTACGAGATCTCGAACCTGTGTAAAGCCGGTTTCGGTTCGCGTCATAACACCAAGTACTGGACCGGCGCCCCTTACTACGGTTTCGGTTGTTCGGCGCACTCGTTTGACGGACGCGCGCGACGCTGGTCCAATCAACGCGACGTGCTGCGGTATGTTGAAAACGTCGAACAAGGCACGTCGCCGATCGTCGAAGAGCAGGAACTGACCGATGCCGATCTGCGTGCCGAAGCGTTGTTCCTGGGAATGCGGATGATGCGTGGCGTCGACGTGCGCGAATACAACGAACTTTTTGGAGTTGACCTGCGCGCCGAGCACGCGTCTGAGCTCGATCGTTTTCGCGAAGCCGGATTAGTTGAGTTCGAAGGCGACCTGATCCGGTTGACGCGAAACGGCGCGCTGATGTCGAACGAAGTTTTCGCAGCGTTTGTGTAGAGGGACGATGATCATCGCCATTGACGGTCCAGCCGGATCCGGCAAGTCCACTTTGGGTCGCCTGCTGGCGAAAGCTTTGAAACTGCTCTACCTCGACACCGGATCGATGTACCGAGCAATTGCGCTGGCCACGATCGAGGCCGAGCTCGATCCCACTAACACGGACGCCGTCACTGACCTGGCCCAACGCGCCGACATCGATCTCGAAGGCGATCCTGATTCGTTGCGCGTCTGGCTCGCCGGACGCGACATCACCGAACGCATTCGCGATGACGACATCACCGCGATGTCGTCGATTGTCTCGACCATCCCCGGCGTACGACGATCGATGGTGGCCCGCCAACGTGAGATGGGCAAACGCGGCGCGGTCCTGAACGGCCGCGATATCGGCACCGTCGTTTTCCCCGACGCGGATATCAAGTTTTTTCTCGATGCCGCGCCGGAAGAACGCGCCGAACGCCGTTTCAATGAAGACAAGCACGCGCATCCCGGCGCAACGCTCGCGCAAACGCTCGCCGAGATCAACGAACGCGATCGACGCGATTCGACGCGCACCGATTCGCCGTTGAAGATCGCTGACGACGCGATCGTGATCGATTCCACCGGCTTATCGATTGAAGCCGTGCTGGATCGGATGATGGAACATGTTCACCGGAATAATTGAAGAACTCGGCACTGTGCGGAGCATTGGAATGCGTGGCGAGAATGCGCGCATCGTCATCGGCGCGGGCGTCGTCACGAAGGGGACGAACCACGGCGACTCGATCGCCGTCAACGGCGTGTGTCTTACAGCGCTCGACGTTCAACGGGATTCGTTCGCTGCGGACGTCTCACGCGAGACACTCTCGCGCTCGACTCTCGGCAACCTGAAACCCGGCACGCCCGTGAATCTCGAACGCGCGGTCACGCCCGCGACGCGGCTCGGTGGCCACATCGTGCAGGGACACGTCGACGCGCGCGGCACGTTCACGGGCGTCGAGGATCACGGCGAATCCTGGACCGTTCGCATCGGTTTTCCGATGGAGATCGGCCGTTATCTGGTGTTCAAAGGCTCGGTTGCGGTTGAGGGTATCAGTCTCACGATTGCGAAGCTGACGGACGAGTATTTCGAAGTGGCGATCATTCCCAAGACCTGGGAAGTCACGAACCTTTCGCACCTGAGGCCCGGCGACGGCGTGAACCTCGAAGTCGACGTCATCGCGAAGTATGTTGAACGGCTCGTTCAACACAGCTAAGTTGGATGGTTTATCAATTTCAGGCTTTCGGTTAACATAACTTTCCAATGGCGATTGCGACCATAGACGAGGCCGTTCGCGACATTCGCGACGGCCGCATGATCATCATCATCGACGACGAAGATCGGGAAAATGAAGGCGATCTCGTGTGCGCGGCCGAGAAGGTCACGCCAGAGATAATTAACTTCATGGCCCGGCACGCCCGCGGCTTGATCTGCATGCCTCTTACCGAGGAGCGTTGCGACGAGCTGCACCTGACCACGCAAGTCGCCGACAACACTTCTTACCTGGGTACGGCGTTCACCGTGTCCATCGACGCTCGCAAAGGAATCACCACCGGAATCTCGGCGTCGGATCGGGCGACGACGATCCTCTGCGCCGTCGATCCGCACTGCCAGCCGAGGGACCTGGCGCGGCCGGGTCATATATTTCCGTTGCGCGCCAAGAACGGCGGCGTGCTGGTCCGTCCGGGACAAACTGAAGCTAGCGTCGACATCGCGCGTATCGCCGGTCTGAACCCATCGGGCGTGATTTGCGAGATCATGAACGAAGACGGCACGATGGCCCGTCTGCCGCAACTCGAAGCGTTTGCCGCCGAACACAATTTGAAGATGATCACGGTTGCCGATCTGGTGCATTACCGCATCAGCAAGGAAACGCTCGTGCGTCGCGTCGTCGAAGCGGATCTGCCGACGGTTTACGGCCGGTTCCGGGCAATCGCTTACGAAAACGTAATCAACGGCGACGTGCACCTCGCGATGGTGATGGGCGATGTGAAGACAGACGACCCTGTGCTGGTCCGCGTTCACACGGAGAACGTCACCTGCGACATGTTTGGCTCCTTGATCGACGACACCGGTTTCCAACTGCACACGGCACTCGAGAAGATCGCTGCCGAAGCGCGCGGCGTGGTTCTTTACCTGCGCCAGCGCGAGCATAGCCTGGATTTGGTCAACCAGTTGCGTACGTACAGCCTGATGCAGGAGAAGGGCGTCAGTAAGCGCGAGGCAAGTTTGGAAACAGGTTATGGAGTTGATCGCGACTACGGCGTGGGGGCGCAAATCCTTCACGACCTGGGGTTGCGGCAAATATTACTGCTTTCGAATCATCCCCCCAAAGTAGCAGCGTTGGAAGGTTTTGAGCTTTCGGTTGTCGGCAACGTGCCGCTCGGCGAGCCTGCCTCTTTGCAGGACCAGCAGGCGGCCGGAGTCGACAGCAGAGAGCAACGAACCTGAGCGTTACGGCCATCCGAACTTGGTGGTCCAGGATTTAAAATCCGTGTGAAGCGGTGCAGTACAAAGCTGACACCTGTTCGGTCTCTCCCTCTAAGCATTCGAAGTTCCCTGAGTCGCGTGGCGGCTGTGTGTTATGAGTGCAGAAGATCCCAATAACACGGATTCCCGGCAAGACCTCTCTCAACCGGAGCCTGAGAAGCCCTCGGTCGTAAGGCGCTGGCGCTACTTCTCGCGGCGTCACGCGATCCTCGCGGGACTGATCATCGCGGCCGTTGTTATCTTCGTGCTCCTGCTCGCGTTCTTCCTTTACCGGCTCGGCTACGTCGATCGTTACATCGCGAACCAGATCAAGCAAACGTTTGCGAACTACGGCATCCGCGCGGAGATTCGCGAATTCCACGCAGACATCCCACCGCAGACCGTGAAGATGTCTGGGGTCGAGCTTTACGACGCCGCGACCGGCGAACGAATCGGCAAGATCGATCAGCTCGACGCGACGATCCGCATCGAAGACCTCTACGCGCTAAACCTCCGGCGCAACATCAACCTGAAAGATCTGAAGATCCGCGGGTTCGAAGCGTGGGTCACGTTCGACGAACAAGGACGATCCAATTTCCGCAACATCCACATACCGCCTCCCGAACCGAACAAGCGCATTCTCTTCGCGTACTCGACCGCCAGCGTGCAAATTACAGACGGCGTCATTCACTACGGCGACGCGCGTCACGAGATCTCCGGCGAAGGGCGAAATCTCCAGTTGACGGTCCAACCCGACGACCCGAATGCGCCGGTAGAGAGCTGGATGAACACCGTCACGCTGAATCTGAAGGATTCGAATTTCACTTACGACGGTCGCTCCGTCAAACAGATCGACGTGTATGCGCAGGGTCGAGTAAACCAAACGCGGGCTGAGATCCAGGAACTCACGTTGAAGTCTCCGGTGGCCGAAGCGCGTTTGACCGGAACGATGGACGATTGGCGCGCGCTCAGTTACCAGATGCAGATCACGTCGTCAGTCGACCTGACGCAACTCTCCGACTTGTTGCAGCCGAGCACGACGCTGCGCGGTGGCGGTAGTTTCGCGGGCACCGTCACGGGCAAGGGCGATCAGTTCAAGATGACGGGCGAAGTTAAGTCTGACGCGCTGGCGGCGGACGGCGTGCGGTTGCAGGGACTCAATGTCAGTGCGAGTGGTTCGATCGACGGCCGCAGCTACGACATCAACGGTAAGGCGGTTGCCGATCTGCTGAACGCGGGCGAGTTTCGGATCGATTCCGTGCAGTTGATGGGACAGGTGATGGGCACCGGTACTGATTTCCGTTGGGTCGGCGAGCTGCGCGCGGTTGCCGAGCGAAGTTACGGGACGACGCTGACGGGTTTGATTTTGCGCGACGCGCGCGCCGAGATGAACAATGGCGTGCTCACCGCGTCGTCGCGTCAATTCAACGCGAACAGTCTCGTCGCCTCCGGTGCGAAAGTGAACGGGATTACCGCTTCGGATCTGCGCGTGCGCAGGCAGGACAACGTGACGACGGCGACGGTGGCGAGCGTCAAAGCGGGCGACATCACCGCTTCGAACGCGCGCGTCAAGGGCGTGACGGCAAACGATATCGCCGTCGACGATCGCGGTGGTGTGACGAGTGTTGTCGTGAAGAACGTGCAGGTCGGTGCGACGAGTGCGGCGGGCGCTGAGATTGGCGCGCTGAACATCGCGGGCGTTCGTTTGTCGGTGCGCAATCGACGGATCGAAGGAACGAGTGCGGACATCGACGCCGGCACGGTTAAGCGTGGTGACGACTACGCGGAGAACGTTAAGCTGGCGCGACCGGTGTTTGTGGTCGAGCCGTCCGGAAGTTATCGCGCGAGTGCGGACCTGAGCATTGGCGGCGGCGTGATGGGCCAGATGAGTTTGGGGCAGGCGCGCGCTTCGGTGGTCGCGACGAATCGCGAGATCCAGTTCAACAACTTCACTGCTGACGCATTCAACGGCCGCGCCAGCGGTAACGCCCGCATCGCGCTCAACAAAGGCGGCACGTCGCAAGTGACCGCGGACTTCAACAACGTCGACGTTGCTGGTCCACTCGCCGCAATCGCCGGCAGCGCCGTGCCGCTCACAGGCCGCGCGACGGGCAGAGTCGATATGACCTTTCCGGGCACCGAGGTCAAACTAGCCTCCGGCACGTTAACCACGCGACTCTCCGCTGAAACAGGGCAGACCAGCGGGGACAGGATTCCGATTAACGGCGAAGTCTCTGTGCGTGCAAACCGCGGACTCTTCGACATTCAGGCGGTGAATCTGCAAACTCCGGCGACGCGCTTGAATGCTTCGGGGCAGTTTTCATTCGAAGGCGATTCGAACCTGACAGTCGATCTCGCTTCTTCAGACGCGGAAGAACTTCAAACCGTTCTCATCTCTTCGGGATTGTTACCCTCAGTTGAACGTGAGTTGGAAACGTGGGACGTCGGACTCGCCGGACAGCTCGCCTTCAACGGCAACATCCGCGGACGACTCAAGTCGCCGGACGTGACCGGACGCTTCTCGCTCGGCTCGCTGTTGGTCAAAGGAATCGATCTCGGCTCGCTCGCCGCGTCGATCGTGATGAACAGTAAAGAGATTCGGATTCCCGACGGCCGTCTCACGGAGCGAGACGGCGGCGGTATGCAGTTCGCACTCGTGGCGCCTCGAGACGAAGAGAACAAGACCTCGATCGACGCGACGCTAGATCGCATGAATGCTCGTGCGTTGCTGGCTCTGTCGCCAAAGAGTAATGAACAATTTGCTTCCGGCACCGAAGGCGATCTGTCGGGCCACGTCAAGATCGACGGCATACCCAACGCGATGAGCGGCAGCGCCGATCTGCGGCTTGGACCGGGCAAGCTCGGAGGCGAGCCGTTGCAAGGCATGACCACCCGCGCCACATTCAACGGCACAAACGTGAATGTCGAGAACGTCGATATTCGTCTTGTTGCCGGGCACATCGTCGCCAACGGCACAATCAACACGGAGACCGAAGCGTTCAACTTCCAGGGCAACGCCGAGAATATTCAATTAGCCCGGCTCGCAGCATTCACCAGCAGACCGGGAATGCCTGTCGTCACTGGAGTCGCTAACTTCACCGCCAAATTTAGCGGTGTCGGCGTGCAAAACTTTTCGACTTATCAGGTAACGCTCGATGGCGAGGCGCGCGACGTGACTATCAACGGCCGCGCAGCAGGCAACGTAGCGCTGGTCGGAAGGACTGAGAATCAACGACTGAGCGTTTCGCTCACGAGTAACCTCTTGGGTGCGCCGCAGGTTGTCACCGCGGAAGTGAACCTTGCTGACGAACTCCTGGCTTCCAAGCTCGACACGACGTTCACCAATGCGGATCTGACCAATCTTTTCCAGATTACTTTCCCGGGCGCCGCAGTCAGGATGTCGGGTCGAGCCACCGGAACGATTTCCGCCAGCGGCAACCTGGTCGATGACGACAACAATTTTTCACTCGCCGGTTTGTCAGGCACCGCAAAATTTTCCGAACTCAGTTTTCGTGTCGAAGACGTTCAACTCAACGCCACGACACCGCTCGAGATCGCCTTCAAGCCCAACGAAATCAACTTCAAAGAAACGCGTTTCACCGGACCCGGCACGAACATCGTGATCGACGGCACGATCGCCAGTGGTGCGGGCGGTACGCAGAACCTAAACGTCAACGGAAACCTGAATCTTCGCGTGCTCAACGGCCTCTCGCCGGACTTCTTTTCTTCGGGCACGGCGCAGGTCGCCGTCACGATCCGCGGCACGTTTGAAGACCCACGCGTGAACGGTCAGGCCTCGCTCGACAACGCTTCGCTATCGATCCTGCTGCAAAACGATCGTTGGACCATTGCGAACTTGAGAGGCGGAGTGAGGTTTACCGCAAACCAGGCGCAGATCGATTCACTGACGGGCACACTCGGCGGCGGCCGCGTCGAGGCGACAGGCGGCGCATTGCTCGATGGCTTCACCGTCTCCGCGTTTCGGATAAGCGTTCGTGGCGACGACGTCACCGTTCCGTTTCCGCAGGACTTCCGTTCGACGCTCGACGCAGACGTCGAGATTCGGGGCTCGTCGCGCGAGCAGTTGATCGGCGGGGTTGTAACGCTTCGTCGCACTGAATACACGAAAGACATCGAGCTAGCGGACCTGATTAACCAGCGGCGCGGCGAATCGATCGAGGAAGGCGCGGAGATTGAACTAACGCGCACCGCGTTGTTTGCATCGCTCCGCGTCGAAGGACGAAATGCGCTAGTCGTCCGCAACAATCTTGCCGATCTCGTCGGCTCTGTCTCGCTTCAGTTGGATGGACCAGTAAACGATCCGACAATCTCCGGCCGGATCACCGCGACCAGCGGCACGCTCAACTTCCGCAACGATCGCTACGACATCACACGCGCGTTGCTGGACCTGCCGCCGGCGCGAAACGCCGATCCGATCGTGAACATTCAAGCGGAATCGACCATTCGTGGCTATCGCGTGATCGTCAGCCTGACGGGTCCACTGTCGCAGCCGCAGGCGGCGGTGCGTTCGGAACCGGCGCTGCCGCAGGCGGATGTGGTTTCGTTGATCACCACGGGACAACTCTCTTCCGGCGACACGAGCGCTTCGATTCTGTCGCAATCGGAAGTGGGCGCCGCGACGAGTTTACTGACAGACGCGCTGATCAACGCGCCGGCACAGAAAGCGACGAGCAAGCTCTTTGGCCTGACGCGTTTCGAGATCAGTCCCGTGATTGGCGGCACTGCTGGTTCGACGCCGGCCGCGCGCCTGACGCTCGGCAGACGAATCAGCAAGGAGGTCACGGTCACTTACTCGACGAACGTCACCTCCGATCCGAACCAGATTCTGGCGGTCGAGTATCGCGTTTCCGACCGGCTATCGTTTATTGCGCAGTACGAACAGGCTTCCACCCGACGATTAAGTGCGCGCACTAACAACTTCAATTTTGAGATTCGTTTCAGAAAGAGATTTTGAGCAAGGGGTGGAGTTCGTCATTGTTGCGACCGATGTCTAGTATCCGCGTAGCGCTGATCATTCTGTTCGTTTCTTTGTTTATCTCGAGAGCGCACGGCGGAACTCTTGGAGAAGTCAGGATCGAAGACTACGAAGGCCGGCAGGTCGTCGGGGTCGAGCTCGTGTTTGAAGGCTCACGAACGTTTCCGACGGTGCAGGCCGAGTTCATGTCGTTGTTGCGAGTTGCGCCGAACACTCCATTTTCCGCGGTGCGTGTGCGCGATTCGCTACAGGCGCTGTTTGACTCAGGACGCGCGGCGAATGCGCGCGTGGAAGTCATCGAGGAATCAGGTCGCACTGGACCAGTCAAGCTGCGTTTTGTCGTCCAGCGACAAGTGCAGATCAGCGACGTGCGGATCGAGGTGACGCCGGCGGCCGGCGAGACGATTGCTGCCGACGAGATTCGCGCGCGTTTGAATTTTCTCCAGCCGGGTACTCGTCTCACCAAACAACTGATCGCGCGCAATGCAGATGAGATTCAGGTCTACTTGCGCGACCGCGGCTATTTCAACGCAACGGTTGAAGCGGTTGAAGAGCCGGATCGCAGCGGCGTGCGTGCGGCGCTGATCTATAAGATCAACCCCGGCGAGCAGTCGCATGTTGAGTCGTTTGATATTCAGATCGCAGGTTTCAATCCAACGTCGGTCCGGCCGACGCTCACGCTGCAGAACGGCACTGCGTTCACGCGAGACGACTTGGCTGAGGACGTGAAGAAGATTCGTGATGCGTTGGTTGCCGCGGAATTTCTTTCGCCGGTGTTGGAAGACCCGCGCGTTGAACGAGACGCGGAGAAGAACTCGGTCAAGATTACGTTGAAGGGCACGCAGGGGCCGAAGGTGCGCGTTGCGGTAACCAACATCGAGCTCAGTGAGAAGAAACAACGCGAACTGCTGCCGGTCAAACGCGAGGGCAACATCGACTACTCGGCGATCGTAGAAGGCGCCCGCCGGATCAGAAACAACCTTCAGGAGGATGGTTACTTTTTTGCCGAGGTAACCGAAACGTGCACCGTCAGCAATCCGCCCGCCGATATCGGCACGAACGGCACACAGGAAACGTGTCAGAACCTGAATCCGCTTTCGTTGAGCGGTAACAACGTCGAGATCAAGTATGAAGTAGAGAGAGGGAGACGTTTCCGTCTGAACGACATACGCATCACCGGCACAAACAAGCTGTCGTACGAGGACATCGAGGCGAACCTGAAGAGCCAGAAAGCGAACGCGATCGGTTTGATCCCGTGGTTGGGTTACGGTCGAGGGTACACGAGCCTCACGCTTTTGGAGCAGGACCGTCGCACTATTGAAGCGTTGATGCGCGATCTTGGTTACCGCAAAGCAAAAGCGACGACGTTGCAGGGCGTTTCAATCAACGGCGACGATCTGATCATCACGTTCCAGGTCGAAGAAGGACCGCTCACGCGCGTCGCTGGCGTCGAGGTGAAGGGAAATCAGATTCATAGCGAGGAAGAGATCCGCAAGGAACTGGGCACGGTCATCGACGCGCCGTATTCGCGTTCGCAGGCCCGCGCTGACGGCGATCGGGTGGCGGCTTTGTATGCGCGCGAGGGTTACGTCGATGCGCGAATCGATTTTTCCGTGGTCGAGTTGCCGAAGAAGGGTGACGATGAACAGGTGCGGCTCGTCTATGCGATCTCGAGCGAGGGCGACAAAGTTTTCATCAATCAGATCCTCATCAACGGTGTTACCGGAGATCGAAACACACGCCGCAAGAAGCGCCAGGCGATCATGCGCGCGATTCCGCTGGTCGAGGGTGAGGTTCTGCGGGCGGATCGCATTTCGGAAGCAGAGCGAGAACTGTACCTCACGGACGCTTATCGCCAGGTGATCATCCGCACGGAGCCGGCAGGAGAAGGCACCGGCGGTTATCAACGACGCGACGTGCTGATTGACGTCGAAGAGAAGAAGCCGAACGTCATGGATTACGGCGGCGGCTATTCAACCGATGCAGGCGCGTTGGGTCTGTTTGAAATCAGCAACGTCAACCTTATGAACAAGCTGCGGCACGGCGCGATGCGTTTGCGCGCAAGCCGTTTGCAGCAACTCGTCAGGCTCGAATATCTCGATCCGCGGTTTGTCCGTTACAACAAAACGGACTTTGCGCCGCTCGCCGCGTCGGTCGAGTACATGCGCGATTCGACGGTGACGCGTTTCTTCCGCTCCGCGATCGACCGCGGCACGATGGGCATCGTGCAGCGGCTCGACGAAGACGGAAATCCGATCAACATCTTCGGTGAGCGAGTAAACGAGCCGACGATCAATCGTTTTACCGCCACACTCGAAACACAGCGAGTGCTCGATCGCAAAACGCACACGATCGTTTTTGGCCGCATCAGTTACGAAGACGTGCGGCTCTACAATCTCGAGAGTCTCGTGCTCAGGCCGATTCTCGAACCCGACAAGAAAGTTCGTATCGCGCGCATTGGCGCGTCGTTGGTGCGCGATACGCGGGAACGATGCGAACGTGGGCTGCTGCCTGCACGTGCAGCAGACGACGATGAGCGACCCGGCGCGCCCGGCGAAGTTTGTCGTTACAACCAGGTGGATGCGACGCGTGGCGGGTTTCTCAGCGTCGACTATGCCGTGGCGCTGCGACAGCTTGGCGGAAACATCTCGTTCAATCGTTTCCAGACGACTTACCGGCATTACTACAAGATGCAGGCTCTGCGAAACACTGTGTTCGCCGGGAACATGACGCTGGGTCTGGCGAACGTTTTCAACCCGCGCGATCGCAATGAGAACGGCTTCATTGACGAGATCGATCTAACGTTGCCGATCAGCGAACGTTTTTTCTCGGGTGGTTCGACAACACTGCGTGGGTTTAGTTTCGAGGAGGCTGGTCCGCGCGAGGTCGTCATTCCACTGGGCCAATTCCGCGACCAGGACAAGAATCTCGTCTTCTTGAATCCGTTTACGGTTCCGGTCGGCGGCAATGCGCTGGCGGTACTCAACCTGGAAGCGAGAATTCCGCTGACGAGAGCGACGCAGGTCGTGCCATTTTATGACGGAGGCAATGTGTATCGCCGCGTCGGCGATCTATTTGGCAAGGAAGATACGACGCCGCTTCCGGCAAGCGATATTCTTGCCGAGATCAGGCGGACGAACCTGAAGGCTCGTTGGTCCAACACAGTCGGGCTCGGGTTCCGGTGGACGACGCCGTTCGGCGGCGCGTTGGCGGTGGATTACGGTTTCCTGCTAAACCCGCCGGAGTTTCTGATACCGCAACGTGGACCAGGTGGAGTTCTTTTTGACGGTACGCCAGCCGTGTTTCGGCTGCATCGAGGTGCATTGCATTTTCGCATTACGCAAACGTTCTGAAGTTATGAAGCGAGTGGGATTCATCGGAGTTGTAGTTCTCGTTTTGGCGAGTGTTTCGCCGTGCGTGGCGCAGCAGGTCGTCGACAAGATGGTCGCGACCGTGAACGCGGGCGTGAAGACCGACTTGATCACGTATTCGGATCTGATGTGGCAGTTGGCGTTGCAGCCAAACACGCCGCTCGACAATCCGAACTCGGCCGATCTCAATCGCGCGCTCCGCTTGTTAATCGATCAGCGCTTGATTCTTCAGGAGGCCGAAAAAATTCCGACGATCGTGCCGACGCCCACCGAGATCAGGGCGGCGCGCGATGCGTTGGCGCAGAAGTTCCGTTCGCAGGAGGAGTTTGTCGAGCGGCTGCGGCGAGTGGGTTTGACCAGCGAACGACTCGACGAAATCGTCGAGCAACGTTTGAAGATGGAAAAATATCTCGACTTTCGCTTTCGTAATTTCGTAGTAATCAGTCAGAAGGAGATTGCTGACTACTACAACGACACTTATGTTCCGCGGTTTAAAGCGCGTTCTCCGGGCCGGATCGTTCCGAACCTGGACCAGGCGAAGGACGAGATCGAGAAGACGCTGGTCGAGGCCAAGATTGAATCCGACACCGACGCGTTTCTCGACACCGCTCGCGAACGCGCGGAAATCGTGATGCTGAGTCCGGTTTAATCGTATGTCTTTTTCGCGTCCAACTATCGGTCTGGCGTTATCGGGTGGCGCCGCGCGTGGGATGGCCCACGTCGGCGTGCTGCATGCACTCGTCGAAAACAAAGTTCCGATCGATTACATCGGCGGGACTTCGGCGGGATCGATTGTCGGTGGGGCGTATGCAGCGGGCATGCCGGTTGAAGAGATTGCCGAGTTTGGACGCGCGTTGCGCTGGCGCGACGTCGGCCGCATGACGATGTCGCGGTTGGGCGTGCAGAGCAACGAACGCCTCGAAGAGTATTTACGAGTGCGCCTGCCAGCGACGCGTTTCGAAGATTTGCAGTTGCCGTTCGCCGCTGTCGCGACGGATCTGAAAACTGGTAGCGCGGTCGTGCTGCGTGATCGGGGCGACGTGCCATTTGCGATTCGCGCGAGTTGCGCGATTCCGGGTTGGTACGTGCCGGTCACGGATGAGGAAGGCCGGCAGTTGGTTGACGGCGGTTTGGTGGCGGTAATTCCGGTGTCTGTGACTCGCGAGCTTGGCGCCGATCTCGTGATTGCAGTCGATGTGAATGCAGCGGGCGCGACGTTTCTCGGCCCGACCAGTTCCGTCATCGGCGTCGTGTTGCAATCGATGCTCGTCGTGCAAAAGACCGCCTCGCGTTATCAACTTGCGTCGTCAGATCTCGTGATCACGCCGCAGGTCGGCCACATTCGCTGGGACGAAATGGGCCGCGCTCACGAGTTGATGGACGCCGGCTACAAAGCTGCCATTGAACGCATGCCGCAGATCTTTGAGCTCCTCGAAACCTCATCTTTGAAATCCGCCGTTCTTTAAGCGTTTATACAAATTACACGAAATTAGGAAGCACTGAAGGTTGGTAGTTGGCAATTGTCAATGTCAATCGAGGTCACATCTGTACCCGATCGGCGCCGGATCCGTGTGCGATTCGTGCCGGTCTGCGTCGCTTTGTTCCTGACGGTGCTCGCGTTTGCGGGCGACGCGTTGGTCCGTTCGTACACGTATTACTCCCAGATCATTGATGCTCGACTCGCAAATGGTTATCTGACGAGCCGTCCGGGGCTTTATGCCGCAGCGCGTGTGCTTCAGGTAGGTCAGAAGTTTTCTGTGGACAAACTGGTGACGACGCTGCGACGCGCGGGGTATCTGGAATCGACGGCGAGTGGGGTTTGGAGTGGAAGTTTTACTGTCAGCGGTGCGGTAGTTGAGATCCGGCCCAATGGGAATCATCTGCGTCTCGTGCGCGTCACTTTTGAAGGCGAACAGATCGCGGAATTGAGCGGCGATGGCGTCGTGCTCGACTCGTTTACGTTGGAGCCGGAAATCTTGTCGAACGATCTCTCGTCAAAAGCCGGGAAGCGCGAAGTGCTTGCCTACAACGAGATCCCGCCGGTGCTGATCCAGGCGATTCTTTCGATCGAAGACCGGCGCTTCTTTGAGCATTCCGGCGTCGACGTCAACGGCCTCGCGCGCGCGCTAATTCGCAACGTCAGCGACGAAAGAATGGGCCAGGGCGGATCGACGATCACGCAACAACTCGTCAAGAACACGTACCTGTCGCCGGAAAAAACCTTTCGGCGCAAGTACGCCGAAGCGATGCTCTCGCTTGCTCTCGAGCAGCGTCTTTCAAAACAGGATATCTTCGCGCTCTATTGCAACGAGTTATATCTGGGCCAACGAGGTGCGGTTTCCGTTCGCGGCGTGAAGGAAGCGGCGCGGGTGTTCTACGGCAAGGAAATTAGCCAGATCTCGCTAGCCGAAGCGGCGATGCTTGCCGGAATGATTCAGAGTCCGGCGCGTTACTCGCCGGTGCATCATCCCGATGCTGCGCGCGCGCGGAGAAACACCGTGCTCGCGGCGATGCAGGAGAACGGCTCTATTACGCACGACCAGTTGACATCGGCGTCAGCGGACCCGATTGCGCTCGCGCCGGATCGCAGTCTGGACAATTCGCTGGCGCCGTACTTTGTCGATTACGTCAATCGCATCGCGCGCTCCGAGTTTGAAACGTCCGGAGGCGTGCAGCGAATCTACACGACGATCGATCTGGAGTTGCAGCAACTTGCCGAACAGGCGCTGAAGCGGCAGATGGATCGACTCGACAAAATCTACGCCGGACGCAATTTGAAGCCGCAGGCAGCGCTGGTGGCGCTCGATCCGCACACTGGTAACGTGCTCGCGATGGTTGGCGGGGGCAATTACGCCGAGTCGCAACTCAATCGCGTTACCGACGCGCATCGTCAACCCGGTTCCACGTTCAAGCCATTCGTTTACGCGACCGCGCTTGAAGACGGAATGTCGCCGGTGCAGACGTTCATGGATGCGCCACGCGAGTTCACTTACGACCGCAACATGACCTATCGCCCGGCAAACTACGGCGGCGGGTACTCGATGCGCGAAGTCACGCTGCGGACGGGTCTCGTCAAATCGCTCAACGTGGTGACTGTCGATGTTGCTTTGCAGACAGGCTTGGCGCGCATCGCTAATCTGGCGACGCGTTTTGGTTTGCCGAAGCCGGAACGTTATCCCGCGCTGGCGTTGGGCACTGAAGAAGTGACGCCGCTCGAATTGGCGACTGCGTATTCGGTATTCGTAAACGGTGGATTGCGTATCTATCCGAAAGTGATTGCGAGCGTGTCGGAGCCGCCCGGTACGCACGACTTGCCGCCGACCGAGCAAGTGATCAGTCCGACGACGAGTTACATGATCACAAACATGCTTGCGGCTGTGATCGACCACGGCACTGCGCGCAAAGCTCGTGGTGCGGTGCCGGGGACGGCGATCGCAGGTAAGACCGGCACGTCGCGCGATGGCTGGTTTGTTGGCTATTCGCCGAACCTCGTATGCGCCGTGTGGATCGGTTTCGACGACAACGCGCAACTGGGTTTGACTGGCGCTGACGCAGCGTTGCCGGCGTGGACAGAGTTCATGCGAGAAGCAGTCGCCGTCAGGCCGGATCTCGGTGGCGCGAATTTCGAATGTCCGGAAGGGATCAAGTTTGTCGAGATTGATTCGTCGAACGGTTTGATCTCGACGGTGGGATGTCCGCTGCGGGAGTTGATCGCCGTGACCGAGCAAACCTCGCCGCATCTCGAGTGTTACGTCCACGGAAACTTGCCGGTCCGGACGAGCCCGTTTGCTGACGAATAAAATCAGCGTTCGAGGATGACCTGGGCGATCGCGTGCTGCGTCGTGTGTGACATCGAGAGGTGCGTTTGGCTCGCGCCAAATTTTTCAAAAACTTCGAGCACCTGTCCGGTGAAGATGAGATAAGGCGCGCCGCTCTCTCGCGCTGATATTTCCACGTCCTGCCAACTGATTCCACCACGCCAACCCGTTTGCAGCGCTTTCAACGCCGCTTCTTTGGCCGCAAAGCGCGCGGCATAATGCTGCGCTGACACCGCGCCGCGACTGTCGCAATAAGTTCTCTCTCGCTCCGTGTAGACGCGTTCGACGAAACGCGGCGTGCGCAGGAGCACTTCGCGAATTCGCGCAACTTCGATAATGTCTATGCCAATGGAAACGATCACGAGTAATAACCGACTAGCCGGACTTGGGTTCTACTGGCGCGAGCTCGACGGTGTTCGCGCGCTTGTTTGTGCGCCGCTTGAAGACGTTGGATTTGTAAATGGCTTTTCCACCCGTCTCGGCGGCGTCAGCGACATGCCGTCGAACGCCTTGAGCCTCGCGGGCTTCAACGACGATCGAGCGGAGAACATTCTGGAGAATCGTCGTCGCTTTCTCAAGCTTTTTCCGGGTGAATGGTCGCTCGCCGGTTGTTGGCAGGTGCATGGCGCGGATGCTCGCGTTGTTAATTCGGTTGAGGAAGCAAAGCCCGCGGAGAACCAACTCGGCGACACGATCTATTGCGACGTGATCGTCAGCAACACGCCTCATGTGTTGGCCGGCGTCAAGACGGCGGATTGCGTGCCGATTCTGATGGGCGATCCGGTCACCGGAGGATTCGCGGCGGTCCATGCGGGCTGGCGCGGGACACTGGCGTCGGCAGTGCTCGTCGGCGTTCAGCGGCTGAACGAGGAATACGGAGCGAAACCGGAAGACTTGCGCGTCGCGATCGGCGCGTCTGCTGGTCCATGTTGTTACGAAGTCGGTAGTGAGGTGATCGACGCGTTCAAGAAGCGCTTTGGCGACACTGGATTATTCACATCTACCCGGCCCGGTCACGCCAAAGTCGATCTCTTAAAAGCCAACACGGATCAATTGAAATCCGTGGGAGTTTTGCCGGGAAGAATGCACGTCGCGCCGGTCTGCACGATGTGCCGCACGGATCTTTTCTTTTCCTATCGCAACGAGAAGAGCTTGAATGGAAAAGTCGGACGGCTGATGTCGGTCATCGGCCGGCGCTGATCGTTATTCGACGTTGAGCCACATCTTCACTTCGCGCGTGACCGGCGGGAAGCACGACTCGTCGTTGCACGCCTGGAACCGCAACTTGCCTTTGATCTCACCCGAACCACCGCTGTAATTCGCCGGCACCGTCACCGGGAATTGAATCGTCGTGCGCCCTTCGTAAACCGCCACTTTGCTTTTCGAGAATTTCAGATTACGCATCAGCGCGCGCGGGTAAACGACGGGGCCGACTTGCATGCCTGACGGCGTTTCGACGTCGAGCTTCGTCGCGATCAAAAACTTGTCAAGCGGTTTGTTTGATTGGACGTGAAGTCCTTGCGGGATTTCCATCACCACACGGGCCTTGACCACGCGGCCTTTTTTGACCTTATCGGGAGCGATTGAACCGCTGATCTGCACGTCGCTGGACGACTGTGGCCGCGGTGTCGAGTAAAGCGTCGCGGGCATCAAGAGAACTGCGACAAAAAGGGCGACTTTGGAAACGCATGAGTGATTGATCATGTAGGTGTGTTCAAGCTCCAATCGAATTGATGTTGATAGGTGTTCCTTGCCGGGCCGCAAGTTGCCCGCAGGCGGCAAAAATGTCACGCCCGCGCGGGCGCCGCACGTAAACGTGAATGCCCTTGGATTCCAGAATGTTCTTGAACCGCTCGACAGTCTGGTCCAGCGAAGGTTGATACGGCAACGGCTCGGCAGGATTGTGCGGAATCAGGTTCACTTTCGCTTTCAAACTGTGCCGGTTCAGCAGATTCGCGAGTTGTCGAGCGTGTTCGTCGGCGTCGTTGACGCCTGCGAGCATCACGTATTCAAACGTGACCCGCTCGTTGGGCTTCAACGTCTTTTCAAATTCCTTGCAAGCATTGAGCAACTGTTCGAGCGGCCACTTTTTATTGATGGGCATCAACTCGTTTCGCAGTTCGTCAGTCGGCGCGGCGAGCGAGATCGCGAGATGTGGTCGATCGTCGACTTTCGCGAGTTCCAGAATGCGTGGCACGACGCCGGCGGTTGAAATCGTTACGCGATTGGGAACGATGTGGAGTCCGTTTGGATCTGCCATCACGCGCAACGCCTGCAACAGCGAATCGAAGTTCAGAAACGGCTCGCCTGCGCCCATGCCGACGAGGTTCGTTCCGCGTGGTGGTTTCTCGCCGGGTCCGTATGCGTCGTTGAGAGCGATCACGATCTGTTCGACGATCTCGCCTGCGGTTAGCGAACGCAACAAGCCGAGTTGGGCCGTCAGGCAGAACGTGCACTGCAACGGGCAACCTGACTGCGACGAAAAGCAGATCGTGTCGCGGCGTTCTTCAGGAATAAAAACTGTTTCGACGGGAAAACCGTCGTGCGTTTTCATTAGGTAGCGTCGGGTGCCGTCTTCCGAAAGATAACGCGATTCGACCGTGAGCGTTGCCGCGCGGGCCACTTCGCCCAAGCGCGTGCGCAGGTCCTTCGGGAGGTCGGTCATCTCGTCGAAACTGCGCAAGCGGCGGTGCTGCAACGCGGCGAATATCTGCCGCCCGCGGTATGCCGGCTCGCCGATCGTTTCGACAAAAGAAACGAGCTGCGCCTGGCTTAAACCTGTTAATTCCGCCCCTTGTTTCATCGTCTTTTATCTTAGCATCTGGCGTCGGCGGTGGCATTTCAGCGAAAGGAATGGAACGCGTACGGCAAGTACGCGTAATACGAACCATGCTCACGCGTGAACGAACTGTCGCGCTTACTGTCTCGTTGCTATTCGGAATGGGCGTGTTTGTGTATGGACTGCGGTGGCTGGAGTGGTTTACGACGTTTCATCCTGTCCGCATGGATCAGAACCATCGGCCGGCGCCTCCGTCCGGAGGAGCGGAGGTGTGGTTCACGACGGCTGACGGATATCGCCTGAACGGGTGGTACTTCGAGAGTCAGACGAAGCCGAGCGCGGCGACCGTCATTTTCTTTCATGGAAACAGTGGCAACATCACCAATGTAGGCTGGTTGGGCCAGTGGTTCGCCAGGAAAGATATCAATGCTCTATTGGTCGACTATCGAGGTTACGGAGCGAGTGCCGGCGAACAGGGAGATGAAGCAGGTCTTTACGCGGATGGCGATGCGGCGGTCGCGTTTGTCGTGAACGAGAAAGGCGAACAGCGGAACAGAGTAGTTCTTTACGGGACGTCGCTTGGGACCACCGTGGTCGCGGATGTTGCTTCGCGTCATCAGGTTGGGGCTGTGATAATCGAATCGGGCCTCAGCTCCGCAAGCTCGCTTGCCACACATAGATTCTGGTGGTTACCGAAAGCTTTGCACTTCCTGGGGAAGAACGACTTCGAATCAGCGCGAAAGTTGGGAAGCGTGAGAGCGCCGGTTTTGATCACGCACGGGGATCCGGATCCGGTTATTCCAACCAGCGAGGCACGGCTGCTTTTTGAGGCTGCAAACGAACCGAAGCGGCTGCTGATTTTTCCGGGTGCGGGTCACAACGTTTTTGGTTCCGTTGGTGACCCGTACCTGAATCAAGTGGCCGAGTTCATCCGCCAGTCGGTGCCGCAGCATTAACGTTCACGGCGCGATCGTGAACTTCGCCGACGGCGTGATGGTTTGGTTAGTAACGTGGTCGCGGATGCGCACCTGGATTTGATATTCGCCAGGCGCCAGCGTGCGGGTGTCGATCAGGCGCGTCAGCGTCAAGCGCTGGCCGGCGTCGTTTATATCGCGCCAATCTTCAATGTGTTTACTCAGTTCCTTCCCGTCTTTCAGCAAGACGTACTCGGCGTCGGCTGCCGGTCGCAGAGTCGTTTGGTCAATGCCGGCGTTGTAGACCTGCAGGTAAACGCCCACCGGGTCATTGCGACGGAAGACACCTGAAATGTTCGGTATCACCTTCGTCGTGCCGATCCAGAAAG
>Ga0111539_10003488_pt1 | contig 20732 bp, 17 predicted proteins | sample RhiMethybrSRZTD1_FD_79667 | JGI IMG/M metagenome (GOLD analysis project Ga0111539, IMG submission 79667) | Populus rhizosphere microbial communities from Tennessee, USA - Rhizosphere MetaG P. TD hybrid SRZTD1 (version 2) (version 2) | ecosystem: Host-associated > Plants > Roots > Rhizosphere >...
AGCGATGCGTGTGAATCCCGACGCCGATGTGCCGGACCATCGCTTTGATGGTCTCGAAGTCGGCGTTCGAAAACTCTTCTCCGCTCGCCTTTCCTCCCAGCAGCACGAGTCCGGTCACCTCGCCGCGCACGATCATGGGCAAGACGAGTTCGATTCCCGCGCTACTTAGACCACTGAGGTTCCGGCTGATAAAACCTTTTTCGCTATATCTCACCAACCCTTCCGCCGCTGGTGCGTCGATCAACTCCTGCCTCTCAGCGTCGGTGATGGTCCACTCGCGCAACACGTCTTCGCCGAGTCCCCAAACCGCAACGCAACGAAGCGAACCCGCGTCAACGCACTCAGCCACCGCACCGCGCCTCAACGCCAGCGTGCCGAGCAACAGGTGCAGCGACGTCCGGACCATCTCGACGAATTCGCCGGTCCCGGCAATCTCCTGGCCCAGATCGGCGAGAGCGCCGAACGTGTGAATGAGTTTCTGAGTGGACGGCTCCATTTACAACTCAGTGGACTATCTGCGTCGCTTCGTAATTGGAGAGATTAAGCAGTGCCTCGCGTTCGTCCTTCGCGAGTGCGACGTGGCGGGTGAGTCCAAGCATTTCAAACAATTCAACTGTCTGATTGTTTACTTCGGAGAAGACAACACGTGCGCCGTTCTTTTCGGCGACGTCGATGATGCCGAGAAGGATCGATATGCCGATGCTGTTGACTAGCTGTGTATCGCTGAAGTCTATAACTAAAGCGCGGCAACCGCAGGCGATTTGCCGTCGACATTCCCGTTCGATCTTTTCACCAGTCAGCTTGTTAAGATAATCGCTCGCGTAAACAACAGCGGTGGTGCCAACACAGTGAGAGCGTACTAAACCTGGGCTTGGTTTATCCACTCGATAGGCCCCTCCCTCGAAGGTTCGTTATAAAGGCGTTACGGAACTGCGCCCCGGGGTTCTTTTATTCCTGGTAATGCTGGATCGGAAGCTTCACGAAGAACTTTGGCGAAGATATTTTGTCATACGCAAGCTGGTGCCTTCATCGACTCGTTCAAACTCGACTTCGTCCATCAGAGTTCGAATCAACTTTAGTCCCCAACCGCGTCGTTCTTCTGCCGCTTCTGAAGTCTCTAAACCGCTACTCGCACCGTTAAGATTGGCCGGTACGATGCCGCGACTCGAAATAGTGACGACTAATCTATCACTTTCAAGCCGAAAACGTTGATAAATTTTTCTGTCGGGGCTGAAACTGTGCTCGGAGGCATTGATGCAAGCCTCGACGACCGCCGTTTTGATCTGGTTGATGGCCTCGGACCGGAACATCAACCGCCGCGCGATCTGTTCGGCAGTGCTCGCCGCGATGAGCTCGTTGTCTTCACCCATTGGCACCACCATCAGGAATTCATTGGGCTCAGTCGCTTGGCCCGTCAACTGACCGACCGGATTCGAAACACTTTCGCCGGCGAAGCGCTCGGCGAGCAAAGCCAACTGGTGACGGCTCGAACTGAACGCTTTGCGCCGTGTTAAGAGGCGATTCGCCTCATCCGTAAAGCCTTCGTTTGAGATCAGCCAGATTTGGTAACGGCTGAAACCAAGATTGACGGCCAGCGTTTCAAATCGATCGCACCACGCGCGCGCATCATCGAGGTCTACTTCGAGTTTCGACTCGACATCGGCAGTCAACCAGACCACCTGCTGCGAGTCGGAGTAAGTCCCGTCTTCGAAAGTGTGCGCGATCAGGCATCGGTCCTCGTCGCCGAGCTGCCGCATGTCGCTGTTGAAGGCAGCGCAGTTTGCCAGGTGGACGGTCTGCGGGAGTTTCACGAGCTCAGATTCAGCTTCCAAACCGGCGGCAATCGTATCGCTCTCGGCGGCCTTGTACTTGCGGCTGAAGGTCGCGTAGTCAAAAAGCACCGACGGCACGCGCTGGCAGTTGAAGCGACTGATCAATTCGCGCAATCCGCCGCTCGCGATCTGCTTGTAATGCCGCGCCATCGTGTGCGGCGCGCGTTTGAGTGAATCGGCCAGCGCTTCAGCCACCACTAATGCCCGAGGATCGTTGAGCACGTCTAGCCGGTACCGTACTTTCAAATAATCTTTCCAGGCTTGCGGTCCGACTCCGGCTTCGACGAGTCCCTGGTCCCAGTTTATAAACTCCTGCACGTGCAGGCGGTGGAGTATCTCCGGAAGCTCGCCCGCCGTGATGTGCAGACGCTTGCGCCAGACTTCAAACGTCGAGGTTTGGTCTTCGCCCGCCGCCGCTTCCCACAACAAGCGAATCAAGAGGTGTCTAGTGTCGAGTCGTGGAGCGATCTCTTCGAGGAGCTCAGCGAAGTGACGATGAAGATGTCCGCCTAACAGTTCGTCGACGTAGAGTCGTTCGCAATCGAGATAAGAATTCAGCGACGCGTTCTTCTCGCGGGCGGCCTGAAGAAAGATGCTGATGAAGTACGGATTGCCCGCGAACTGTTGGACCAGCAGATCGCGTGCTTCTTCGCTGATGGTTACGTGCTGACGCCGCGCGACATGTTCGACCAGCACGGCAGCTTCTTTGGCATCGAGCTGTCGCAGGCGCAGGATGTCGAGCAGTTCAAAGTTGCACTTCGCTTCGTGAGCGGCGGAGAGAATCTGGCGTCGCAGACCGGCGAGCACGAAGGTGAAACCTCCACGTCCGAATACTCGCAGCACTTCGGTGCCTAACACGACGACGCCGTTCAGGTACTCGGCGAGTTGTGCCCCGTCGAGCATGATCAGCGCGTGTCCACGTCCGGGAGGAATTCGTTGCGGCGCGCCGAGACAGAACCGCACGAGCGCCTTGTCGTCGTTACTGAATCGCAGCCGCGTGTACGAGTCGACTAGCTGTTCGATCCATTCGAGATCTGCCGGCGGTGCGAGTTCGACCAGGTCCTGTAACGTCAACGTCGAGTGTGAAACGACTGGTTCGTCGCGACGGTAGGCGATGTACTGCTGGAGAAACGTGTTGAGAAACTCGATCGCTGCGCTGACGGCGGTGGTCTCGTGACGCGTGAATGCAAAGTAGATCGGAATGACTTCGGAACGTTTATTGAAAATCTGATCGTAGGCTTGGCGTAAGAGTTCTGAGACGCCTGCCGAAGGCTCCATCAACAGCAGCAGCCCGCGACCAGCCTGCGCCGGTTCTGCATGGGCCATGATCCGGTTCAACTGCTCGGCGCGCCCGACAAAGTCGTGCTGCGTCACGCGGCCAAGGATGCGCCGGAAGTTTTCACTGGAGCTGCGCTTGTTCATTTGCCCGGCTGGTGAATCCCCCCATCGTCCACGTAAAACTCGACGCGATCTTTGCCCAGGCTCTTCGCCTGATACAGTGCGCGATCCGCTGCGGCGATGATCGTCTCGGAAGTGTTGACCATCTGCGAGAACGTCGAGACGCCGACGCTGATCGTCACGCGGCCCAACGGCTGGGTCTTGCCGTGCGGGTAGTGTGTGCCGTTGACCCGCTGCCTGATGCGCTCCGCGATAGTGGCCGCTTCCGGCATTGCGGTTTGCGGCAACAGAATGCAGAATTCCTCGCCGCCGTAGCGCGATGCGACGTCAGCGGAACGAAGCGCGGCCTTCAAACAGTGCCCGGTTATCTGAATCGCGAGATCGCCCGCCTGGTGACCGTTCTTGTCGTTGTAAGCCTTGAAGTCGTCGATGTCGATCATCAGAAAGCTCATCGGAAAGTCGTAGCGCTTCGAGCGGTTCAACTCTTCCGCCAGACGCTCTTCCAGGTAACGGCGGTTGGGCATGCCGGTGAGCGAGTCGGTAATCGACATCAGTTGAAACTCGGTCGCACGCTCCTGCCACTCCGCTCGTTCCAGCGCGACTGCCATCTGCGGCCCGATTATTTCGAGCAGGCTGAGGTCGATCTCGTCGAACCGGCGTCCGCCTGTTTTGTCGGTGACGTTGAGTACGCCGACTTTGCGGCCGCCGATGGTGATCGGATAACTAATGAATGAATCTGTTTTGTAAGAACGCTCGGGAGGCGCCGGACGGCGGCCGGAGCTGCGCAGATCTCTCACGACGATCGGTTTGCCGGTGTTCATGGCTTCGCCTGAGACCCCTTCGCCAAGTCGTATTGGACCAACCAACGCCGGATCGGTCGCGAAGCCACTTGCGGATTTCAAAATTAGCTCGTTTGACTCTTCGTTGAGCAATAGAAGCGATGCTCGTTCCGATTCGAATAGCTCCTTCGAGTTCGCCACGATCGACTCGTATGTTTGTGCCGGATCGGGGCCACTGATCCTTTCGAGAAAGTGTTGCAGGGAGTCGGCGTAGCGTGAGCGATATTCGAGTTCGTTGCGCAGGCGCTGGAGTTCTTGTTCCAGATCGGGTTGTGGTTTCTTTTCAATCTGTATTTCTTCTTTGACCACAGCCCCATTTGAGCCTGCACTCACGAAACGCCGCGCAGCCTTGTCGACACGTTCCGCTAGTTCGTTCAGCCGTTGTTGCTCGGCGAAAAGAATGTTTGAAAAGACCTCTTCAGACGTCGCGAGACTCTGCAGATCACCTGAGCGGAAACGTTCCATCAGCGTGTGGTAATCAAGACTCTTCACGAACGCGCGGCCGCCGATCACCGCGAGCTTTCGCTTGCCACCGCCGATCTCGACGGGTTTCGCGAAGCAGTGCAGTCCGGCGTGACATTCGTACTCGACGGTTTCGCCGGCTTTGATTGCCCGTGAATGTGCGACGCCGCAATACGGATCGCACAGCGTTGCGTGGTCCGGGGACGTTTGAAAAGCCTCGCAGATCGAGTTGTTGTTCGAGATTGCGATCGCCGGGGGCTGATGCCCGTCGACCAGCAGGAGCGCGAGGCTGCACGACTCGGCAACGCCGTCCTGGACCTCCGTCCAAGCGGGCGGAGCGTCCTCGCGGTGTTCCTGAGGATTCAGGGCAATGGGGGACCTTTTTGGCATCTATTCGGGGCGTCCTGCCTGGTTCTCGTTGACCACAGCAAGTATAGATTTCAAATGTGTGAGCTACAACGACTTAGCCACGGCTCGCACAGATCCGGGGAATTCTATCGTCCGCACGCGAGGTTCACCCTTGTGGTAAAGGTTTAATAGGGGTGTGATTTCGGGGTGTTGGGGGCTTCGTGGGCGATCTCGGGTCGAGTTTAGTTCGGAATTGCGATGAGTTCCCTCTTCGTGACGATACCGCTGCCGTCGCCAAAAATGAGGGACTCGATAGCGACCTCCAGCTTCATCGGATCGCTGTTGTTGTGCTTGGCGCGCCATGCCTCCCACTCGTGTTTGTCGTTTTCATCGAGGAGAGAAACGATATGAGTGGGGAAAGTGAGAACCTGAGTGGCGTTGGGTTTGATGTGTATGTCATTCGGTCCTGGCTTGACCTTGACATCTGCGAGTTCCGGCCGTCCCCACCGCAGCGGGAAGACCATTGGCAACATATCTTCGTTCCTGACGTCAGTCACGATATTCAACCCGAGGTAATAGATCGGTTTGTTCGAAGTGTTCGTGACTTCGATCTCGATATCGCGGAACCAGTTCTTATTCCTGGGATCGAGGGCTGCTGCTTCCTTATCTTTCTTTATTCTTACCTTTAGAGGTATCTGCTTGGACAACTTGCTCTCGAAGACACGTCTGCGCTGTTGTGCACTCGTGCTGCGGACCGGTGCGAGCGTTGAGAACAGCAGCGCGAAGACCGCACCAATCAAAACAACTCGTTGCGCGCACGTTGGATTCGTCATGAGGACTCCTCGAGGCAATAAACCGCCCCACGTTTTTGGACAACAACGAACGGACAGCACTGTACCCTCGCAGGAAAAGCCGAGTCAACTCACTGACTTCTTACTAAATAGACATCCCAGGCCCAACGGCCCGATTGCTGGCCCTGCAAGTTTTTGACTTTAGCCCGGTAGCTGAACTGATTGCCATTCATGTCTGTCTTTTTCGATGGTTTGTAGTCGAGTTCGATTGTGGCCACGTTCAGCGCCGGCAACGGATGTAGCTCGTTCGACTCTGATAGACCGTTGTGATTCCTGTCCTGCCACAATCTTAAGCCACTGAAGACAGCGTCCCGGTTATCGAGTTGACCATCAGCGTTACCACCGTTTGTCCGCTTGTCGTATTCGCAAGGTGTCTGAACGTTAATATCACAGACGCAATCGTAGTGAGTGAATTTGAACTTGTTACACGACGTCTCCGGGCAACAAATGTCCGGTGACATCGCCGCGTCAACCACTTCGTTCGGATCATCAAGACTCGCCAGAAACAATTCAACCGGCAAGAGGTCTGCCGGTCGTCTGAAGCTCTTTGCAAATAGAGCTGAGAATATGTTCGGCGTTCTTGACCATTGATCGGGTGGGCGGGGTTTCTCAAAGCACGCCCCAACATCTTCGGGGTCTCGCTTGATTGGAAAAGGCACGGCGCTCATTGATGTAAAACCGGTGCCGTCGCCGAAACTTAAATGGCTAATCCAGAGCTCCAGTTTTGTCGGATCACCTTTGTGGTTCCTGTTACGCCATGCCTCATATCCCCTTTTCCAAGTTTCTTCGAATGTGAAGACATGCGTAGCTTTTGGTTCGATAGGTATGTCTTCCGGCAAGGGCTTTGCATCGTGGTCGTAAAAGTCACCTCTTCCGTACGTTAGAGGGAATGTCACTCTGATGCCCCGCTCATCGAGCACGTCCGGCATGATGACATCCATCGACAGGAAATAGATCGGTTTGTCTGAGGTGTTCGTGACCTCGATTTCGATGTCGCGAAACCAGTTCTTGTTGTTAAGGTCTAGTGCCTTCTCCTCCTTTTCCTTCTTGATCTTCACTTTCAACGGTACATGCTCGGGGATCTTGTTTTCAAAAGTGCGTTTCGTTTGCTGAGGTGCACCACTTTGCGCCAACGCGAGTTGCGGGAACAGCACTATTGCAGCGATGCCAATTAGGAACAGGCCGATAGCGCCTCGTCTGGTGAAAGACACTTGCAAGAAATTCATGATGAGGCTCCTTGAGGGTGCGTGACGACGACCGCGAGTCGTCTGAGGGCGATGAACGCTGTGTACTGTACGCGCAGCAGAGAGAGCACTCAATGGTTTCGCCGGTAGCGATTATTCAGCCCGAGGTGCAACGCCACTCTCCAGACCGGGAGCGGCGCCGGGTGGAACTTCTTCGATGTACGGCTGCGAGGGGCTGATGCGGACGCAGGCCGCGAAGTGGGCCGGTTTGATTTGGACCAACTGCGGTACCACCTCTTTGCAAACGTCAATCGCGTACGGACAACGTGTGTGAAACGGACATCCCGACGGCGGATTGATCGGCGACGGCACGTCACCTTCCAAAACGATCCGTTGTCGCGTCGCCTCGATCTGCGGATCGGGCACGGGGACCGCGGAGATCAGCGCCTTCGTGTAAGGCATCAACGGCTCGTTATAGATCGTCTTCGCATCCGCGATCTCGACGAGCCGGCCAAGATACATCACCGCCACACGGTCAGAGACGTGCCGGATGGCGCGCAGGTCATGCGAGATGAAGAGATACGTCAAATGCTTCTCGCGGCGCAGCTTTTCTAGCAGGTTCATGATCTGCGCCTGGATCGACACGTCCAAAGCGGAGATCGGTTCGTCGGCGACGATGAAATCCGGATCGACCGCCAGCGCTCGCGCAATGCCGATGCGCTGTCGTTGACCTCCGGAAAACTCGTGCGGATAACGCTTGATGAATCGCTTGCTCAGGCCAACAGTTTCGAGCAACTCCTGCACGCGCTCTTCCGCTTCCCTGCCTCGCGCCAGTCGAAACGTCTCCAGCGGCTCGCCGACGATCTGCCCGATCGTCATGCGCGGATTCAGCGACGCATACGGATCCTGAAAGATGATCTGCAAGTGTCGTCGTTCCTCGCGCAACTGCCGCGCGGACAAGTGGGCCAGGTCGCGCTCGCCATAAAAAACCTGTCCGGAAGTTGGTTCCGTCAACCGCAGAATCGCACGGCCAAGCGTCGACTTCCCGCAGCCCGACTCACCAACTAGGCCAAGCGTCTCGCGGCGATAGATATCAAGCGACACTCCATCGACGGCTTTGACGACACGTTTCTCAGGCTTACCGCCGATCAGCTTGTCGAGCGCGCCACCGCCGCCGAGATCGAAATGCACCTTCAGATCTCGAATCGAAATTAGCGGCTCTCTCTTCTCTGGTGTTGCTTCGGCAGCACTCATGAAACTCTCCCGCCCCCTGACTCGGCATAAACCTCACGCGCAAAGTGGCACAGCGAATAATGGTCAGACGTTAGCTGCACGAACGGCGGAAACTCGCGATGACAAATCTCCTGCACCTTCTCACAGCGCGGCGCAAATGGACACCCGGGTTTCAAATGCGCGACATCAGGCGGCAATCCCGGAATCTGATAGAGCTTGCCTTGTTCGGCAGTCGGATCAGGCACTGAACGCAACAGGCCCTTCGTGTACGGATTGCCCGGCAGCGCAAAAAGTTCCGACGTCTTCGCCTGCTCAAAGATCTTGCCCGCGTACATCACGATCACATGGTCCGTCATGCCCGCGACGACGCCGAGGTCGTGCGTGATCAGAATCACGCTCGTTCCCGTCTCTTGTTTGAGCTTCTTGATCAACTCCAGAATCTGCGCCTGAATCGTGACGTCGAGCGCCGTCGTCGGTTCGTCCGCGATGAGCAATTCCGGTTCACACGAGAGTGCCATTGCGATCATTACGCGCTGCCGCATGCCGCCTGAAAACTCGTGCGGGTAGCTATCGGCGCGAGCACGCGCGTCGGGAATGCCGACAGTCTCGAGCATCTTGATCGCGTGCGCGTGTGCCTGGGCCTTCGAGTGGCCCAGGTGGAGCTGCGTCATCTCCATCAACTGCCTGGAGATCTTCATGAACGGATTGAGCGAGGTCATCGGATCCTGAAAGATCATCGCGATGCGCCGGCCGCGGATCTTTCGAATCGCTTCGCTGGTGAGTAACAAGAGGTCCTGCCCGTTGAAGACAACTTCGCCCGAGACGATCTTTCCCGGCGGGTCCGGCACGAGTCGAATGATCGAAAGGTTTGTAACCGACTTGCCCGAGCCCGACTCGCCGACGATTCCCAACGTTTCGCCGCGCTTGAGTTGAAACGAGATGCCGTCGACGGCTTTGACGATGCCGTCTTCAGTTTCGAAGTAAGTGCGAAGGTCTTTGACCTCGAGGAGGTTTCCGTTCTTTTCGTTCAAGTGGTCCTCATCTGTGGGTCCAGTGCGTCGCGAAGACCGTCACCCAAAAAGTTGAGCGAGAAGAGCGTCAACGCCATCGTCACACCAGGAAAGATCAACTGCCACGGAAAGATCGCGATGTTCTGAATACCGTCTGAAGCCAGGCTGCCCCACGACGCCAGCGGCGCCTGCACGCCAAACCCGAGGAACGAGAGAAACGCTTCCGTCAACATGATCTGCGGAATCGTCAGCGTGGCGTAGACGATCACCGGCCCCAATGTGTTCGGCACGAGGTGACGAAAGATGATGCGCGGTGTCGAAACACCCGTGGCCTTCGCCGCCATCACAAACTCCTGGTTCTTCAGCGACAACACCTGACCACGAACGATGCGCGCCATCGTCAACCATGAAACCGATCCAAGTGCGACAAACAACAGCACGAGCTGCCCGCGTGGCGTCTGACTGCGAAACATCGACAACAACACGATGACGACGATCACGTACGGCAGTGAATAAAGCACGTCGACAATCCGCATCATGATGTTGTCGACACGTCCGCCGACATAACCAGCAATCGCACCGTAGCTGACGCCGATCAGTAACGACACGAACGTCGAAATGATTCCGACGAACAAGGAAATCTGCCCGCCCTGGAGCACGCGCGCGAGTTGATCGCGGCCGGCGTTGTCAGTGCCCATCGGATGCGTCCAGGTAAACTCGCCATTCCGACCCGTGAACGGCGGAAACGATTTGATTAAGCCGGTGTCGTTCGTGGGAATGTAGTCAGGCGTGAAACCGGCTGTGCGCTTGATTACGGCTGGACCAAGCACGGATGCGAGAGTGATTATCGCGACGACGACCAGACCAAACACGGCGAGCTTGTTTTTCAGCAACCGTCGCCACGCGTCGCGCCATAATGAAGTGCCGCGAACGAACTCGCCCGTTTCCACCGCATGGACATCGCCTTCGGCGACCGCCATCTCCGGCGTAACGTGAATCAGATCAGGATCCGGTTTTTGGTCCGCAGACATAGACTCAATATCTCACGCGCGGATCGAGATACGCATAAGCAATATCGACCAGCAAGTTCATCAACAGCAACACGATCGCGATAAACGCTACGATGCCGATGATCAGCGGCTCGTCACGGTTGAGCGACGCCTGAATGAAATAGTTTCCCAACCCCGGCAGCGCGAAGATTCGCTCCACGACAACCGTTCCGGTTAACAGAAACGCGAGCGCTGGTCCGGTGTATGAAATCACCGGCATCAAACCTCCGCGCAGCGCGTGTTTGATCATGACGTCTTTCTCGCTCAACCCTTTCGCACGCGCAGTGCGAATGTAGTCAGACCGCAAGACCTCCAGCATGCCTGCACGCGCGAGACGCGCAATGTACGCCATGTAGATCGCCGAGAGTGTGATGACGGGAAGGATCAGGTTGCGACTCGGAAATCCGCCCCACCGCGAAGGTGGAAGCCAGTACAAACTGAGCGAAAACACAAGGACCAGGATTGGACCAAGCACGAAGTTCGGCACGGAAATGCCGAGCATTGCGAGCGTCATCGACCCGTAGTCCCAACGCGAATTCTGTTTGAGTGCGGCGATCGATCCGGCGGTGATGCCCACGATCAGCGCGAGTATGTAAGCGAGCAGTCCGACTGCGGCCGAAACCGGCAGTGAGCGGCGGATGATTCCGTTCACCGATTGGCCTTCATACTTCAGCGATGTGCCGAAGTCGCCGTGACGGACGATGCCCCACAGCATCTTGCCATATTGCTGATACCAGGGTTTGTCGAGGCCGTACTTTTCGCGAATGCTTTTTTCAATCGCGGCGGGAAGTTGCTTCTCGCCACTGTAAAAGTTGCCGGGAGCGAGCTTGATCAGACCCCATGTGATGGAGATCACAACGAGAATCGTAGGAATTGTGACCAGGAGTCGTCTGAGTATGAAGCGAATCATTGGGTCGCTGGGCCGAGACTTAATCCGCCGTCATATCGGGAACGCCGTAGTCCCACTTGGCGGGATCGCGTTCGATGTAAACGTATTTCCAGGGGAACAGCGAACCAGCGTTGGGATACATGCCCTTCACGTATGGCTTCTTCACCCAATTGGTTGCGCCCGTATCGATCGGGATAACGGGTTGCGCGTCGAGCATGTACTTCTCGGCCTGGGCCAAGAGCTCATATCGCTTTTTCGGATCCAGCATGCGGTTTGCTTCGTCGAGCATCGCAACATATTTCGGATCGAGCCAACCCGTGCCACTTTCGCCGCCGGTATAGAACAGACTCAGAAACGTGAATGGGTCCATGTAATCGGCGCCCCATAAGCCGCGGGCAAACCCCTTGTACTCGAGCTTCGACCTGGCGGTCAGGAAAGTCTTCCACTCCATGTTGCGCAAGCTAACTGTGATGCCTAGATTCTGCTTCCACTGAGCCTGCATAAACTCGGCCATCGCCTTGTTTGATTCCTGAGTGTTGTAGATGTACTCGACCTGGTCCACCGGAAACTTCGGACAGGTAAAACTGCCGTCTGCTTTCTGCGTCACCGGATAACCGGCTTCGCCGAGCAGTCGCCGGCCTTCTTCGGGATTGAACGCATCGCCCTTCGGCTGTGGATAGTCCTTGAAGATCCCCTCGGGAGTGAAAGCAGTCAAGGGTTTGACGATCTTGCGCCACTTAGCCCACGCGATTTTGTCGATGGCATAGTTGAAGGCCTTGCGCACGCGCACGTCGTTCATCGGCGGCTGCGTGACGTTGATTTGCAAATAGTTGATGGCGGCCTCGGGGCCGTCCATGTAATCCTGTTTTACTCTTACTACTTCGAGCCATGCGTTCGGCACGGTGTGATTAAGCACCGCATCGACCTCGCCGACTTTGTAGAGGTTCATGATCGTCGGATTGTCCGACATCGGAAAGAAGTGGATCTCGTCGAGTTTGACGGTGGCCGCGTCCCAGTACATCGGATCGCGTTCGACGACCATTATGTCGTACGGCCGCCACGTTTTCAGCTTGAACGGGCCGCAAGTGACGATGTTCTGCGGTTGGGTCCACGCTGAACCATACTTTTCTACAGCCTGTCGGGGAACGATGCGGAAAACCTGATGGGCCAAGAGCCCGACAAAGAACGGCGCTGGTTGTATCAGCGAGATCCGCACCATGTTGTCGCCAACTGCTTCGACGCCGATATCCTCAGCTTTCACCGGAACGAGTTCTTTGCCTTCTACAGCAGCTTTCAGTTTTGGATTTGCATCCAGCGCTTTATTGCGAGCTTTTGGATCGCCGGACAAAGTCAAACGCACCGGCGTGTGCATGCGCTTGTGAAAATCTGAATCGATCGGCTCATGCGAATCGACTCCATCCTTGAAATACTCACCACTTTTGCTGTTATCGAGTGGAAGTCCGGCCAGTGGTTCCGGCGGAGTGCTATCGTCAAAATCTTTGGCGTTCAGGAACTGACCAGTCTTCGGATCGCGCACAAATACTTTCTGCTCATTGTAGGCCTGCGCATTCTTTATGTAGTAGGCCAGATAGGCATTGCGCGAGGCGGTCTCTTTCGACAGCGCTCGACGGTAGCTGTAAACGAAGTCCTGCGCCGTTATGGGATCACCGTTGGACCAGCGAGTATTTTTCCGCAGATAAAACTTGAACTCAGATGAATCGTTGTTTACGTCCCAACGTTCGGCGAGGGCAGGCTCTGGCCCCATCGTCTTCGGATGATATTCAACCAGCCCCTGAAAAAGCGCCATATAGATGCGTGCTTCGGGTTGTCCTGTGCTCACCACGGGATCGAGCGATTCGGGTTCGTCACCGGTAACGTAGCGAAGAATATTTCGCTCTGGCGGAACAGTCTTGCCGAAGAACGGCTCCTTGTTTGAGCCAACGCTGCACGAGCTAGCGCCGGTGGCGATCGCCGCCAGCAACAACAGCAAGCCAATCAGCTTTCGTTTGCGCATAAAGGACACTCGCTTTAAGAGGGTGGGAAAAATCTCAAAAACACCGAGAGAGACGAGGAAAAATTACCACGCGGGCGAAGGGTTTATCAAGATGGTCTATACGTTGGTCGTGATGCAGTTTGACATTACCGGTTACGCCAAAGGCGTTTGCTAATACCAGCCCGGGGTTGCTTCAACCCTGGGTAACGTCATGTGCAAATCTTCTAAACTCTGAAAGAGTTCGAATTGCAAACCGAACACTGTCAGTGTTTCTTCCTGTGTTTTGCATGTATCCCAGGGTTGAAGCAACCCTGGGCTGGCATTAGCCAACGCCTTCGGCGTGACTATAGTTTGACCGCATATCCCAAACCGTCGCCGACAGGCAGGACGACCGCGCGCAACTGAGGATGGTTGATGAAATACGGATTGAAGTCGCGCAGCGCGACCGTCGAAGGCTCGGCATTGTCGCCGGCGACTCGTCCGCCCCAAAGCAGATTGTCGACGATCACGACACCGCCGCTGCGCAACCGTTGCAAGCCGAGATCGAGATATTGCTTGTACTCCTCTTTCACCGCATCGATGAACAGGAGATCGAAAGTTTCGTTGAGACGCGGCATCACGTCCAACGCTTTACCGCGTTCGATGCGCACTCGATCCATGAGACCGGCGCGTTCGAGATAACCAGACGCCGCACTGATCATCTCGTCATTCGGGTCGATCGTGACGACCTGACTGCCCTCGCCCATCCCGCGCGCTAGGTGGACCACCGAATAACCGATCGCCATTCCGATCTCCAACGCCCGCTTCGCGCCGCTGCTCCGTGCCGTGATCTCGATGAACGCCGCCACCTCACGATCCGCGATCGGAACGTTGTGCTTCGCGGCGTACGCCTCCATCTCCGTCAGCAAGCGATCAGTCTGAGGGAGTAGCCGATCCAGGTACTCAGCCTGGTCGTGTTGGAGAATCGCATCGAGTCGCGCTTTCATCGTTTACCTTTCAAGTGTCGGAATTTTCCGGCAGGTCGCCGCCGACCGAGACGTAGCGGCGACCGAGGCCGAGTTGGCGTAGTTTGTGTTGGAGAGACTGGCGGTGCATGTCGAGAATCTCGGCGGCGCGGGTGACGTTGCCCTGTGTATGTTCGAGGCAGCGCGTGATGTAGCGGCGCTCGAACTCGCGGCGATCCTCGCGGAAATCGGCCGTGAACGGCACGCGCAGACCGTCTGATTCCTCGTCGGATTCGCCGATCGCGCCTTTGGGAATTCCAGCCGTGATCTCATCCGGAAGATCGCGCGGCGTGATTTCATCGCCTTCAGCCATGATCACCGCGCGGTCAATCGTGTTCTTCAGTTCGCGTACGTTGCCGGGCCAGTTGTACTCCACCAGGCGCTTCAACGCTCCCTGACTCAACGAACGCTGCGGCAGTTCGTAACGCTCCGCTGCGCCGCGTAGGAACGTGTCTGCGAGCAGCGGAATGTCTTCGCGTCGTTCGCGCAAGGGGGCGATGTCGACCGTCACAACCCGCAAACGATAGAACAGATCCGCGCGAAAGTTGCCGTTCGTGATCTCCTGTTCGAGCGGCCGGTGCGTGGCGCTCACGATACGCACATCGACGGGAATCGAATCGTTACCGCCGAGCCGTTCGATGCGTCGTTCTTCCAACGCGCGCAGCAACTTGGCCTGCACGTTTGAGCTCATGTCGCCAATCTCGTCGAGGAACAATGTGCCGCCGTCAGCTTGTTCAAACTTCCCTTCTCGCCGTGCTGCAGCCCCGGTAAAAGCGCCTTTTTCGTGGCCGAAGAGTTCCGACTCGATTAGCTCCGAAGGCAGCGCCGCGCAGTTCACTGCGACAAACGAACTGTTGCGTCGCACGCTGTTTCGCTCGTGAAGCTCACGCGCGACCAGTTCCTTTCCGGTACCAGATTCACCGCGCACCAGCACGGTCGCGTCAGTCTCAGCGACCTTGTCGATCATCGAGCGCACGCGTTGCATCGCTTCGGACGTGCCGATGAGTGCGCCGCGTTGCGTACGCTCGACCTCGATACGGCGCCGCAGTGAAAAATTCTCGCGGCGCAGTTGGACCGTCTCGGCTGCGTTTTTGACTACAAGACGGAGATCGTCGAGCTCGAATGGTTTGGAGAGATAATCGTGGGCGCCGGCCTTCACCGCTTCGACGGCCATGCGTTCAGAGCCATGGGCCGTGATGATGATTACAAGGGGCGCGTTGCCGTTGGCCGATTTGAGTTCGCGAAGGAAATCGAGCCCGCTCATTCCCGGGAGGTTAACGTCCAGCAGGAGCAAGTCGGGCTCGTGTTGTTTCAGCAGGGCGCGGGCTGCTTCGGCGGACCCCGCTTCGGAGATGTTGTAGCCGAAGGTCGTCAGTGCTCGCCGCATGCCGTAGCGGGCGGCTTCCTCGTCGTCAACTATCATCAATCGCAATGCGTCTTTTCTCACTTCCGGGTTAGTTTAGAACTCGTCCGGAAGATTTACTAGCGCATCGCGTGCCAAAGACCATCACCACTTACTTCTGGGCCCGCTTGGCAGAAACGACCAGGATGATCGCGTCGCCCGATGGGCCAACGTTGAGTGTGCCAACGACGACCGGTTCTCCCTCGCGCATGCTGACGTCGGTCCCCAGACCAGTTTGCTCGTAATTAATCGACGGCTTGACTTCGCCATTCGCCGCAACGGCTCCTACCTGAATCGGAACTCGCGCGCCAAAACTGAAGCCGTCCATGTGGATCAGTTGTTGACCTTCGCTGTTGCGGACGAGTCGCACTTGGCGGATGTTGAAGTGACTGAAACTCGGCGTCATCGCAGTTGCCGTCACGGGGGTGATCGGAGCGCCGACCCAATTCAGTTGCAAACGTCCATCGTTCTTGACGCGATTGATAAGCGTGGACACTAACCGGTAGTTCTTGAATGGCAACGTTGCGTGCAACTGTTTCACCACCGAATCAAGCGCCGCTGGAAGTTTCGCCTCTCCAGCGTCCTGATTGGTGCCGACGATCAGATAAAGTTGCGTCTCGAGATTTGTTTCGTCGGCTTCCTTTTTGGTGTCTGTCTGCGGAAAGCCGCCCTGTGTTTGTGCCTGCGTCCCAACTGCGGCGCTAAGACACACCAACGCAAACAGCATCACGATCAGAAATTTCTTCATGCTCGACATCTCCTTCAAATAGGTAACGCTCTAAGCCACACCTATCACGCAGAGTGCATCGGAAAGTTCCTTTGTGATCTGGAAACGCGGAGTTAATTGATTGGCATGCGGATGTGGAACAACGCGCCGTGTCCGTTGCGAACGACGCCGAGCGAGGCGGAACCACCGACTTCCTGCACGCGTTTGCGAACGATCGCGAGGCCGAGTCCGGTGCCGCGCTGACGAGTGGTGAAGAACGGTTCCCAGATCTGTTCGCGCAGTTCGTGAGGCACGCCCGGACCGCTGTCCTGCACGCTTACCAGCAATTCGCCGTCATTCGCTGCGGCACTCAACACAACCTCTCCTCCTGACGGAGTCGCTTGTAACGCGTTCAGCAACAGGTTCGACAAAGCATCGCGCAAAGCAGAAACCGATTTACCGGCGAGAGTTGCGTCGGTGGAGATCGTGCAGTTTAGTTCAATTCCCTGCTCGCGCGCGTTGGCGCGAAAGAGATCCACCGAGGTCTGGACCAACTCACCGACGCTCAAAGGCTCCGCAGCCGGACTCTCTTTACGCGCAAAACTCAAGAGCTGCGTGATGCTCTGACTCAGTCGATCCGTTTCGCCGACGATCAGACTCAGATCTCGCTCGTACTCATCCTTCAAACTCTCGTCTTCACGCATCACCTGCGCGATCGACTTAATGGCAGACAATGGATTTTTGATCTCGTGTGCGACAGTCGCGGCCATGCGTCCGAGCGCCGCGAGACGTTCACGCTCAGCCAGTTCCCGTTCGAGTCGGAAGTTCTCCTCGACCAATCGTGAATCGTCAATCGCAATCGCGACCTGGTTTGCCAAAATCTCCATTACGGAACGCGCGTCAGGAGTCAAACTCGCCGCCGCCGCGTCAACCGCCAACAATCCTTCGACGTTCTGTTCACGCCGCAACGGATACGCTAGCTTGAACCCCTGCTCAACCAGCACCGGATCGTCTTCAACCGGCGACCAGCCATTCGCGCGCGACTTCGCCAACACCAGCTCGCCCCACGGCTCGGGAAGTTTTCGGTGTCCATTCACTTCACCCGCTACTGATCCGTCGATGAAGATCTTCAACTGTCTCAACCCCAACGCTTGAGTCGTGCGCTCTTCGACAAACTGCAAAAGGTCAGACAACTCCTTGAATAACCCGGCATGCGAACCAATCCGCGAGACGATCTCTTTATAGAGTGCGGCCTCACGTTCGAAGAGCTTGTGAAATCGTTGGGCCAACCAACCGCGCAACGGCGCGGCCAACAAAGCCAGTGCGAGTATCAGCAACGCTTCGACGAGTCCCGGCCGAATGCCGTACCGCTGAGTCATCCAGTCGCCGATAGTGCGAATGCCGAAGACGTAAACCGTCAACACGACCGTGGCAAACGTCACGACGATCAGGCTCTCTTCGATAATGATTTCGAGATAACGATAACGATAGATGTAGTAAGCCAGCAGCACCGACGGCAGCAGCGAGCCGAGGTTCGCGATCGTCTTCAAGTAAAGCCCCGGCGTTGTGCCTGCGCCGAGTCCAAACGCCAACGCCGCAAGGATCACCACGCCGATGCCGATAAACGACGCCGCCAGCGTGCGCATGATTCGTTTCTCGCTGCGATTCCGACTCTTGCGTGCGATCAGCAACTCGGTCAACGCAATCAACCCGAGCACGTAAGCGATCCAGAACGCAAACGGAATCACGAAGAACGACAGCTTCGTGAACATCGGTTCGTACTCGCCAGCCCAAAGCTTGGGAACGGCGAGCAGGAGAAAGACTGTCGGAATGTAAGAAAGATAGACGCGAAACCGTTCGCCCTGGTTTAGACCGCGACTGTGCGCCTGGGCCCACAGATGCAGATGGACGTGAAGCAGGAACGAGTACGCGAAGGTGATGCTCACCACCGCGACGGTGTCGGCGATGCGCAGCAGGGTGGTCCAGGTGTCAGGACCGAGATCGAACAGGCCGTGAAGCGTGACGACGAGATTACTGGTGTGCCAGCCGCCCATCGTGAGCGCGAGCGCGGCGAGAATGCGCTCGAGGTTCGTGAGCTTGGTGCGATGGCGGACGAGTTGCACCGCCATCCAAAGCGGTAGCAACGCGCCGATGCTATAGCCGATGACCTGGAGTATTTCGAGTGGATCGAGTGGGGACATTAACCACCACGGATCAACACCGATTCAAGCACCGACATCAGTTCGCGGCCGTGTTCCGAGGCGGCGTGAAGGTGATCTCGACGCGCCGGTTTCTCGTGCGGCCTGCGACCGTAGTGTTCGGCGCTACCGGGTTTGACGCTCCCATTCCGTTGGCCTGAATGCGCGTCGGCTCCACGCCTGCCGACTGAAAACGATCCGACAGCACGCGCGCCCTTTCCTGAGTGAGCTGTTGCAGCGAGACTTCATCGCCGCGGCTATCGGTGTAGGCTTCAATCAGGATCTGATAGTCAGGATTACTGGCCAGCAACGCGGCCAGCGGTTCGAGTTTCGCGGCCGACGCGGTGGACAGCGTAGCATTGCGCGCGTTAGCCCAAATCGCTTCGGGAAGAATGAGACGAAAGCCGCTCGAAGACTCTTTGACGGTTCCATACTTCGCGAGCGTTTGTTTCAACGTGGCTTCGGCGTTGCGTCGTTCGACTGCACGTCGTTCAGCTTCGACACGCGCGTTCTCGGCGTCTTTCTCGCCTTCGAGTCGCGCCAGTTTCAGCTTGGCGTTGTCAGAATCCGCACGCAGCGCCTGGTTCTCGTCGCGCAGCCGCGCGACCTCGACGCGTTCTCGACGCAACTGATCGTTCGCGGTTGCTGCTTCGCGTTCCGCGAGTTCGCGCGTACGTGTTTCTTTATCCAGCGCCGCACGCAGTTGGCTCACTTCCCGCTGCAAGTCGTCTGACGTGCGTTCGGCCTTGCGAATCGCCTCATCGCGCCGACGCGTCTCTTCGCGCACCAAGCGGGCGGCCTTGCGAACGCCCGCAACTTCTTCGGCGTTGGCGCCGGCGGAAGTTGCTCGCCGCGCCTTCATATCGACGTCTGCAGTCGGTTCGTTCAAACGCCACGCCTGTTCGGCTTCCTGCAACAGACCCTCAGCGGTTTGGAGTTCTTGCGCAGCGTCCTGAGAAGCGCCCGCGTACTTCGCGAGATTCACTGCCTGACGTGCGCCGAGCAGCGAGACTGGAGTTTGGCGGTAGTCGGCGTCGGCAATGTCGGGCACGCGGACGTTGCGGAAATAATCACTCGAGTTTCAGATGTACTTGACGTCGACGGTCTCGACCTCACTTCCGTTCGGCTTTCGTGGCGGGAGGTTTTCCATCACGACCGCACGGCTCGGCACTTTCATCAAAAAGTGCGGCTCGGCCGTCAGGATCAAAGCGAACGACTGAAGGGGCGTAGTGACGTCGAGTTTTGAATCGACAAAGGAGCTGCCACTGCGTTTGATCTCGCCAAGGTTGTCGACGTGTCCTTCAGGCGAGATGGCCCACAGGATGTAAGTAGTGTATGGCCCACCAAGTTCCGATGCGCGCGGCAGATCGTCGACGCTGAATTCGACGCGAGTGCCACGACGGCCGGCACGCTTCACTTTTGCTTCGCCTTTAAGCCGCGGCAGCAAGGTGGTACCGCGAAACTTCACCGTTACGGTTTCGTCCAGCGGATAAGTGATCGCGACGGTCTGTCGCTCAACATCCCTCTGGGCAAATGCAAATGAAACGGAGAGTAAACAAGTGACAAGTACGAGCGGGAGGCGTTGACCAATGCATCTGAATGTCATGGCAAAAGAACTCCTGGTCAATTTTACTGATCCTCTTGATGCCACAGCTACGTCGATTGTTGCCGGAAAACTCACAGATTACTCGCGAAACCTGTGTTCGTACCTCGTTTTGCGGTATGCGGCAACCTGGACAATGAGCACGGTGATTCCGGAGAGCAACAGCAGATGGATCCAGCCTCGCTGCTGTGCAACGAGCAGGATGAACCAGAGCAGAATCAGACCTGAACCAATCCACCAAAGCATCAGGGCACTTCGTTCAACTTGTAACCGACTCCCCGGACCGTTAGTACATAACGCGGGTTCTTGGGATCGGTTTCGAGTTTTTTCCGCAGCCGGTTGATATGCGGATCGATGTTGCGTTGATAGCCTTCGTAGTCGGTACTCCAAACACGATCGAGCAACGCGTTCCTGGACCACGCCCTGCCGGGTTCGGACGCGAGCAGTTCGAGAATCTGAAATTCGAGCGGCGTTAAGTCGACTCGATCGCCGTTACGGATCACTTCGTGACGTCGCTTGTCGATCACGAGATCGCCAACTTCGATCCGTTCGCCGTCAGGCTCGGCCGCCACGCTGCCGCCGCGCCGCAGCAATGCCTCGACACGATATTCAAGCTCGCGCGGGCTGAACGGCTTCGCCAGATAATCGTCGGCGCCTGCTTCGAAACCGGCGACTTTATCCGCGAGCGCATCGTGGGCAGTCAGGAAAAGTGCCGGGGTCTGGATGCCTCG
>Ga0111539_10003490_pt1 | contig 20728 bp, 17 predicted proteins | sample RhiMethybrSRZTD1_FD_79667 | JGI IMG/M metagenome (GOLD analysis project Ga0111539, IMG submission 79667) | Populus rhizosphere microbial communities from Tennessee, USA - Rhizosphere MetaG P. TD hybrid SRZTD1 (version 2) (version 2) | ecosystem: Host-associated > Plants > Roots > Rhizosphere >...
TCCAGTTTCTTGCCCATGCGCACCACCGCCTCGACGGTGGGATAACCCAGCGGGTGCACGTCCGTGGCCTTGAGCACCAATTTCGCCTGGGCGGTTGCGCCAGGCACCCGCATCGCCCCTACTGCCAGGCCGGCCAAGCCCAGCTTCATCACTGATCGCCTGTCCATGTGCGTCCTCCTCTTCGCGCTTCTCTTGTCTTGCCTTCGAGCCGGTGCGGCTTGCCAGCCGATTGCGCCTTGCGCAAGGCGGTTGAACGGCGGCTGCATCGGCTCTAGAACTTGTACGATGACCCGACGACCGGCAACCCTAGCCGCCCCATCCGGCGCTGACAAGCAGGCTCTCTTGCGCCCCGTGCGGCCCGGACGCAACCTCGCCGAGGAGGTGGTAGAGCGCATCGCCGGCGAGATTCGCGGCGGTCGGCTGGGGCCCGGCGCACGGCTGCCCACGGAGCAGGAGCTGATGGCGGCCATGGGGGTGAGCCGCACCGTCGTGCGCGAGGCGGTGGCGGCACTGCGCGCGGAAGGCCTGGTGACCACGCGCCAGGGCTCGGGAGCCTTTGTTGCCGCAGATGCCAGCCGCGTCCCCTTCCGCATCGATCCCGACGGCCTGAGCTCGATCGGCGACGTACTGGAGGTGATGGAGTTGCGCCTCGCCATCGAGGTGGAGGCCGCAGCCCTCGCCGCCGAGCGCATCACGCCGGAGCGGCTATCCCCCATTGCCCGGGCGTTGCGCGCCATCGAGTCCGCCATCCACCGCGGCGAGGGAGCCGTCAGCGAGGACTTCGCCTTCCATCGCGTGATCGCCGAGGCCTCGGGCAACCCGCGCTTCGCCGAGCTGCTCGAGTACCTCGGCCGCCACGTCATCCCGCGCCAGAGCATCCGCATATCCGTGAGCACGCCGCAGGAGCAGCGGCAATACTTGATGCGCATTCAGAAGGAGCACGCGCGCATCCACAAGGCGATCCGGGTCGGTCATTCCGCGGAGGCGCGCAAGGCCATGCGCACGCACCTGACGCGCAGCCTACAGCGCTATCGCCGTCTGGCGGAGCGCCAGTTGCCGGCGGGCTGACGGGCAACGCATGCTTGGGGCAATGTGTATCGAGGAGTGCAAGCCATGCAACGCGTGCTGTTGACTGGAGCGGCCGGCGACATCGGCGGCCGCCTGCGCAGGCTCTTGAAGCCCCTTTACCCGGAGCTGCGCCTGAGCGACATCAGGAAGCCGGCCGACTTGCGGCCCGACGAGCCCTTCGTCCCTGCAGACCTCGCTCGCATCGAGCAGGTGGAGACGGCGGTGGAGGGCATCGAGGGGATCATCCACCTCGGCGGTCACTCCGTGGAAGGGTCGTGGGATACGATCCTGCAGGCCAACATCGTCGGCTGCTACAATCTGTTCGAGGCGGCGCGGCGCAAGGGCGTCCAGCGCGTGATATTCGCGTCCTCCAACCACGCCGTCGGCTTCTATCCGCGCTTCCACCGCATCGGCGTCGACGTCACGGTGCGCCCCGATTCCCGCTATGGCGTCAGCAAGGCGTTCGGCGAGGCGCTGGGCTCGCTCTATGCCGACAAGCACGGCCTGCGCGTGCTGTGCCTCAGGATCGGCAACGTCGGCGATCGGCCGCTCGACCAGCGCCGGCTGTCGATCTGGATCTCGCCCGAGGACCTGGCGCAACTCGTGCGCATCGGCCTCGAGCACCCCGATTTGCGCTTCGAGATCTTCTACGGCGCCTCCAACAACGAGCGCAGCTGGTGGGACAATCACCGCGCCCACGCCTACGGCTACCGCCCCACCGGCCGCGCCGAGGATTTTCGCGAGCACGCATTGGCCGAGCAGGCGAAGGCGAAGCCGGACCCGGTCGGCGACTTCTACCAGGGCGGCACCTTCTGCAGCGCCGAGTTCGACGGGGACGCCGGCCGCGTGTGGAAGTGAGGCGATATGAACGTTCGCCCGCGAATCTTGCTCACGCATACGCCCGACATGCGCCGCAACTACTACGGGGCGCGTGCCCTGGCGGGCCTGCAGGCGGTAGGCGAGGTCGTCCTGCATGAGGGGCCCGAGCCGCTGTCGACGCCGGCTCTGACAGCGGCTGGGCAGGGCTGTCAGGTGATCGTTGCCGACCGGGCGACGCCGTGCGAGGCGGCGCTCTTCGCAGGCCTGCCCGGCCTCGTCGCCGTCTGCCGCGTGGCCGTCGACATCCGCAACATCGACGTGGAGGCCGCAAGCACCCACGGCGTGCTTGTCACACAGGCGAGCCGCAGCTGGGTGCCGGCCGTGAGCGAGCTGGCGATCGGGCTGATGATCGATGCCGCGCGCGGCATCTCGCGCGCCGACGCGGCCTACAAGACCGGGCGGATGCCGGAGGCCGGCACCGGACGCCAACTCGCCGGCTCGGCAGCAGGCATCATCGGCTACGGTCCGCTAGGCCAGCGCGTTGCCGAACTGGCGCTCGCCTTCGGCATGACGGTGCTGGTGAACGACCCATACGTCACCGTCGAGCACGACAGGATCGAGCAGGTCGAGCTCGACGACCTCCTCAAGCGCTCCGATTTCGTCTTGCCGCTGGCGGTGGCAACCGAGGAGACGGAGAACCTGATAGGCGCGGCACAGCTGCGGCTGATGCGCACCGATGCCCTCCTGATCAATCTGTCGCGCGGCAACCTGATCGATGAGGCCGCGCTTGCCGCCGCCCTCGACGACAAGCGCATCGCCGGCGCCGCCCTGGACGTGGGCCGCGCCCCCGACCAGATGCCCTCTCCACACCTGGCGCGACGCCCCGATGTGGTCGCCACCCCACACATGGCCGGCCTGACCCAGCCTGCCATCGAAGGGCAGGCTTTGGAGACCGTCGCCCAAGTTGCCGAGATCGTTCAAGGCCGCACGCCGCCCGGTGCCGTCAACGCCAATCGCGCCTCGCGCCCGCTGCGCGAGTCGGGCCACCTCCGGTCTTAATTCGATGCCGATGTCGCCCATGGTCACAGCTCAGTGCAAGGGAAACGTCGATTGGTCATGTGGTTAGCCAGCCGCGTTACGTGTGCACGCGGATGATGCCGAGCCGACGCACATCCGTTGGCTGCGCACCTTCTCGAGGCGGAGCTCAATATCCGCGTTTGGGATCGACCACATGGTCGATCGGCTCACCTTTGCGGTGCGCCGCCATCTGGCGCAGGGCATAGCGCACGATAGCCACGGGGGCGCTCTCGGCCGCGTTGTGCGGCGTCACGAGCACGCGCGGATGCGCCCAAAGCGGGCTGGAATGCGGCAGCGGCTCGGCCTCGAACACGTCGAGCGAGGCAGCGTAGAGCTCGCCCATCTCCAGGGCCGCCAGGATATCGGCGTCGGCCTGCAGGCCGCCGCGGCCGGCATTGATCAGCACCGGGCCCGGCAGCCGCTCGTCACGACCGCGCCGCGACAGTTTGGCGATAAACCGGCGATCGATGAGACCCCGCGTATCCGGCGTCAGCGGCAACAGCACGGCCAGAATGTCGGTGTCGGCCAGGAAGGCATCTAGCTGCCCCTTCCCGGCGTAGCAGGCGACGCCATCCAGCGATTTGGCCGATCGGCTCCAGCCCCGCACCTGGTAGCCGAAAGTCTTGAGCGCTTTGGCCGCTGCCGAGCCCAGCACTCCGAGCCCCATCAACCCTACGCGCACCTCGGGCGCCGCTGGCTCGGCCAGGTATTTCCAGACCTTGCGTGCCTGCAGCTCGCGGAACTCGCTCATGCGCCGATGATGGTAAAGCACGTGCAATGCGACGTACTCGACCATGCGGCCCGTCAGGTCGGGGTCGACAAAGCGCACGATCGGTACGTTCGGCAGGTCCGGGTCGCTGAACAGATGGTCGACGCCAGCGCCAACCGAGACGATGAGGCGCAAATTGGGCAGCGTTTTCAGGAGCCCCGGCTGCGGCCACCAGGTCAGCGCATAGTCGATCTGCGTGCGGTCGCCGACATCGGGGGCAACGCGCAGGTCGAGGTCCGGGGCCAGGCGGCGCGCAACGCCCGCGAATTCGTCGCCGCGCGAGCTGCAGGCGATGAGAAGTGCCATGGATCTAGCCTCCGAGCGTTACTTGTGGCCACAACTCACTGAGGGGACACCCATGATGGACTGTTGCGACTTCGCCACTGAGGCACCTGCAATCTTTTGGCGATCTGTCGTCCCAGCTCTTCGAATCACGCGAATCGAGGCAATGCACTGGGTAGGTGCCATACGGCACCAGTAAGGGCTTAAGCCTTCAACAACCACGAATGCAAGAAGATCAGCAGATACCCCAGGGTGCTGCTGTTTAGATCGAAAGCTCGGGAGTCTCCACAATGAAGACGACGAACAGGTTGCGGCGGCTCGGTGCTGGCGCTCTCATTCTTGCTGCGATGGGGTTCGCGACTGCCGCCATGGCGGACGGGGCGCCACGCGGAGCAGTCAAGGACTGCTGCGGGTATGATTGGCGTGGGTTTTACTTCGGCGGCCACATCGGCTTGTCCAACGTCGACGTGGAGCGCAGCATCACCGGCTCCCCCTTCTGGGCAACTGGCCCCGGTGGCTCAGGCGTCCTCGAGGATATATCGAACGGCCGGCTGACCTTGGGCGGCCACCTCGGCTACAACTTCACCTCCGGTCCGTGGGTCTTCGGCATCGAGGCGACGCTGTCTGACGTCTCGCCGAGGCAGAATGTCCAAAGCCCGTTCTTCCCGGCCACTGATCGCTGGCGGATCGATGTCGACGCGCTGACGACGGTCACCGGCCGCCTTGGCTACGCGATGAACAAGGCAATGGTGTACGTCAAGGCCGGTTACGCCGGCGCGGACGTCGACTCCCAGGTCTTCGACAACACCACGAACGTGGGCGGGGTCTGCGGCCCCGCGGTGACGGGCCAGCCGTGTCACGGTGGCGGCTCCAATTGGCATAACGGCTGGACGGTCGGCACCGGCATCGAGATCGCGGTGCACAAGAATGTGATCGCCGGCTTCGAGTACAACTACATCGATCTGGGCTCGGAAGGCTCGATCACGCCGACGTCGCCTGCGTCAGGCACGATCCTCCTCAACCACTCGGTCGACGTCCAGATCCACTCCTTCATGGGCCGCGTCTCCTACAAGCTCAACTAGGCAGCCCACAACCAACGTTCCATCGGAAGGGCCGCAGCCAAGCGCTGCGGCCTTTCTTCTTTGGGGGAGGGGGCCTGGCGGTGACGACTGGCTCAAGGGCCAAAGGGCTGGCTCTCACCTTGTCACGGCTGCGCGATGCACCACGGTCAGGTCGAAGGCGGCGGCCAGCAGCGCCTTGGTGTAGTCGGCCTTGGGGTGTTTGAAGATGTCTTCCGCCGGCCCTTCCTCGACCACCTTGCCGTTCTTCAGCACCACCACGTAGTTGGAGAGGGCGCGCACCACCTTGAGATCGTGGCTGATGAACAGGTAGGCGAGGTCGTGCCGCCTTTGCAGGTCGCGCAACAGGTCGACGATCTGCGCCTGCACCGACATGTCGAGCGCGCTGGTCGGCTCGTCGAGCAGCACGAACCTGGGCTCCAGCACCATGGCACGGGCGATGGCGATGCGCTGGCGCTGCCCGCCGGAGAACTCGTGCGGATAGCGGTCCTGGCAGTCGGGATCGAGGCCGACCTCCTTCAGCGCCGCGCCGACCCGCTCGCGCCGCTCCTCGTAGCCCATGCCGGGGCTCTGAATGCGCAGGCCCTCCTCGATGATCTGGCCGATCGAGAGGCGCGGCGAAAGCGAGCCGTAGGGGTCCTGGAACACCACCTGCATCTCCTTGCGCAGGGGGCGCATCTCCCGCCAGCCGAAGCCGTCGATGCGCTTGCCGACATAGGCGATGGGCCCCGTGGAGGAGACGAGGCGCAGCAGCGCCAGCCCCAGCGTGGTCTTGCCGGAGCCCGACTCGCCGACCACGCCCAGCGTCTCGCCCGCGCGCAACTTCAACGACAGCCCATCCACGGCCTTGACGTGGTCGACGGTGCGGCGCAACAGCCCGCGCTTGATGGGAAACCAGACCTTGAGGTTCTCGGTCTCCAGCACCACGGGTGAGCCGGGCGAGGATTGCGGTGGCCGGCCCTTCGGCTCGGCGGAGATGAGATGGCGGGTGTAGGGGTGCTGCGGCCGCTCGAACACATCGGCGGTGCGGCCCTGCTCGACGACCTCGCCCTTGCTCATGACGTAGACCCGATCCGCCATGCGGCGCACGACGCCCAGGTCGTGGGTGATCAGCAGCATGGCCATGCCGAGCTCGCTCTGCAGGGACTTCAAGAGTTCGAGGATCTGCGCCTGAATGGTGACGTCGAGCGCCGTGGTCGGCTCGTCGGCGATCAGCAGGTCCGGCTCGTTGGCGAGCGCCATGGCGATCATGACGCGCTGGCGCTGTCCCCCGGACAGCTGATGCGGGTAGGCGTGGAGGCGCCGCTCCGGCGTGTCGAGGCCGACCTTTCTCAGCAGTTCCAGCACGCGGGCCCGCACCGTGGCATCGTCGAGCCCATGGTGCAGCTTCATGATCTCGCCGACCTGCTTCTCGATGGTGTGCAGAGGATTGAGCGAGGTCATGGGTTCCTGGAAGATGATCGAGATCTTCTCGCCGCGCAGCTGACGCATGGTATGGCCCGGCGCCTTGAGCAGGTCCTTGCCGCCATAGTGGATGGCGCCGCTAGGATGCGATGCCGAGGGATAGGGCAGCAGCCGCAGGATCGACAACGCGGAGACCGTCTTGCCCGAACCCGACTCGCCGACCAGGGCGACGATCTCGCCCTTGGCAATGTTGAAGCTCACCGTCTTGACGGCGTCGACGACGGTGGGTCCGGCGGCAAACCTCACCGACAGATCGCGGACGTCGACGAGCGGCTGGGCGGCCTGCATGTGCGCGCTCACTTGAAGGTCTTGCGCGGGTCGAGCGCGTCGCGCACCCCCTCGCCGACAAAGATCAGCAGGCTCAGCAGCCCGGCGATGGAGATGAAGGCGGCAAGGCCCAGCCAGGGCGCCTGCAGGTTGGCCTTGCCCTGGGCCAGCAACTCGCCGAGCGACGGCGAGCCCGGTGGCAGGCCGAGCCCGAGGAAGTCGAGCGCGGTGAGCGCCGTGATCGAGCCCGACAGCTTGAAGGGCACGAACGTGAGCGTTGCCACCATGGCGTTGGGCAGCAGGTGCTTGAACATGATCTTGATGTTGGAGAGCCCGAGCGCGCGCGCCGCCGTGATGTACTCGAAATTGCGCCCGCGCAGGAACTCGGCGCGTACCACCCCGACGAGATAAACCCAATGGAAGAGCAGCAGCACGCCGAGCAGTGTCCAGAAGCCCGGCACCAGCACCGAGGAGATGATGATGAGCACGAACAGGGAGGGGATCGACGACCAGATCTCCAGGAAGCGCTGGAACACCAAGTCGACGCGGCCGCCGAAATAGCCCTGCATGGCGCCGGCGGTCACGCCGACGATGGAGGACAGAATCGTCAACATCAGCCCGAACAGCACGGAGATGCGAAAACCGTAGATCAGGCGCGCCAGCACGTCGCGGCCCTGGTCGTCGGTGCCCAGCCAATTGCGATTGCCAATCGAGGTGTAGCGCGCGAGCTGTGCCGGCGGGGCCTCGCACAGGCCGTAGCGTGTGGCCCACGGCGGCGGGCCGGGAAAGCCCAGGCATTGACCGGACGGGTTCTTGACGCGCGGATAGTCCTTGTTGATCGAGCGGTAGGAGTAGCCGATCGGCGGCCAGATCGCCCAGCCGTGCTCCTCGAGCTCCTCCAGGATCACCGGGTCCTTGTAGTCGGTGACGGCGAGGAAGCCGCCGAATTTCGATTCAGGATAGTCCACCGCTATCGGGAACAGCAGTTCGCCCTTGTAGCGGGCGACGATAGGCTTGTCGTTGGCGATGACTTCCCCGAACAGGCTCAGCACGAACAACCCGAGAAACAGCCACAGGCTCCAGTAGCCGCGGCGGTTGGCTTTGAAGTTGCGCCAGCGCCGCCGGTTGAGCGGTGACAGCGAGAAGCCGGCGAAATAAGTCCTGACCGATGGCAGGCCCCGGCCGATTTGCTTGGTCGGCGCCGGCGCCGCGGGCTCGGCGGGATCGCCGGGTGCCACGATGGGCTTGTCTTCGACGCGCGTGTCCAAGGCCTCAGACCTCTCGCGACTCGAAGTCGATGCGCGGATCGACCAGCGTATAGACGAAGTCGGACACCAGGTTTACCAGCAGCCCCACCAACGCGAAGATGTAGAGGGTGGCGAACACCACGGGGTAGTCCCGGTTGATCACGCTCTCGAAGCTCAGGAGTCCCAGGCCGTCGAGCGAGAAGATGGTCTCGATCAGCAGCGAGCCCGAAAAGAAGGCGTGGATGAAGGCGCCCGGAAAGCCGGCGATGATCAGCAGCATGGCGTTGCGGAACACGTGGCCATACAGCACCTGGCGCTGACCCAACCCCTTGGCCTGAGCCGTCATGACGTATTGCTTGCGGATCTCGTCGAGGAAGGAGTTGCGCGTCAAGAAGGTCATGGTGGTGAAGGCGCCGAGCGCCATGGCGATCAGCGGCAATGTCATGTGCCAGACGTAGTCGGCCGCCTTACCGAGCAGCGAGAGCTGGTTCCAGTTGTCGGACGTCAGCCCACGCGAGGGGAACCACTGGAAGAACGAGCCGCCCGCGAACATCACCAGCAGGAAGACCGCCACCAGGAAGCCTGGAATGGCGTAGCCGATGACCAGCACGCCCGAGGTCCAGGTGTCGAACCTCTCGCCGTCGTGCACGGCCTTGCGGATGCCGAGCGGGATGGAGATCAGGTAGGTGATGAGCATCATCCAGATGCCGAGCGAGATCGACACCGGCAGCTTCTCCCCGATCAGCCGCAACACGCTCACGTCGCGGAAGTAGCTCTTGCCGAAGTCGAACATCAGATAGCTCTTCATCATCAGGAAGAAGCGCTCGTGTGCCGGCTTGTCGAAGCCAAACTGCTTCTCGAGGCTCTTGATGAACTCCGGGTCGAGTCCCTGCGCGCCACGGTATTTGGAACTAGTCTCGCCGCCGCTTTGGCTCATCTGCGTCTGCGTCGAGGTGGAGAGGCCGTCGCCCTGGCCGCCGCTGATGCGGGCGGTGGCGGACACGTCCGTGCCGCTGATCTGGGCGATGACGCGCTCCACGGGACCCCCGGGCGCGAACTGGATAATGCCGAAGTTGATGAGCATGATCCCGAGCAGGGTCGGGACGATCAGGAGCACACGCTTGAGGAGATAGGTTGCCATCTAGCTACGCTTGCCGACCTCTCTATCAGTTGGGCTTGAGTTTTGCCGCTTTTTCGGCGTCGTACCACCACGTATCGACTACGCCGCGATCGTAGCGCGGCTTCACGGCCGGTCGCCCGAATTTGTCCCAGTAGGCGAGGTAGTGGAAGGGACGGTGCCAGTGCGGCACCCAATAGTGGCCGGCGCGGAGCACGCGGTCGAGCGCCCGGGTGGCCGTCTTCAACTCGTCGCGGCTCTTGGCTTCCGTCACCTTGGCGATCAGGGCGTCGATGGCGGGATGGCTGATGCCGGCGAGGTTGTAGCTGCCGTCCGTCTTGGCGGCCTCGCTGCTCCAGAAGCTTCTAAGCTCCAGCCCCGGTGTCAAGGCGAGGGCATAGCGGGTCGTGACCACGTCGAAGTCGAACGACTTGCGGCGGCGCTCGTATTGCGCCGGATCGATGCGGCGGATGGTCGGGACGATGCCGATGGCCTGCAAGTTCTTCACATAGGGCGTGAGGATGCGCTCGGTGGAGGGATCCACGATCAGGAATTCGAGCTCGAACGCCTCTCCCTTGGCGTTGACACGCTTGCCGTCCTTTACCGTCCAGCCAGCCTCGCCGAGAAGCTGCCCTGCCTCGCGCAGGAGTTTGCGATCCTGCCCCGAACCGTCCGACACCGGCGCCTTGTAGGGCGGTCCGAATACCTCGGCCGGCAGCTGGTCGCGGAACGGCTCGAGCAGCGCCAGCTCCGCCGGGCTCGGCTCGCCAGTCGCCTTCATGTCGGAATTCTCGAAGAAGCTTTCGGTGCGTGAGTAGAGGCCATAGAAGATGTTCTTGTTAGTCCATTCGAAGTCGAAAGCGTAGTCCAACGCCTTGCGCACGCGCACGTCGGAGAACTTCGCCCGGCGCATGTTGAGGAAGAAGCCCTGGGCCCCCGCCGGCCGCTCGTCGGCAATGGTCAGGCGCACGAGCCGACCCTCCTTGACGGCGGGAATGTCGTACGCCGTGACCCAGTCGCGAGCCGTGAAATCCTCGCGCAGGTCGAAGGCGCCGGCTTTGAGGCTCTCCAACTCGGCGGTGCGGTCGCGGTAGTACTCGTAGCGCAGCTCGTCGAAATTGAAGCGCCCGCGGTTCACATTGAGGTCCTTGCCCCAGTAGTCCTCCCGGCGCTTGTAGCTGACGAAGGCGCCGGACTTGAAGTCGGCGAGCCGGTAGGGACCCGAGCCCAGCGGCGGGTCGAGCGTCGTCTGGTCGAACTCGCGCGTGGCATAATAGGCCTTGGGCAGGATCGGCAGGGCAGCCACCACCAGGGGCAGATCGCGCGTCTGGCTGCCCGTGAAGGTGTAGCGCACGGTCCGCGGGTCGACGGCCTCGGCCTTGACCACGTCCTTGAGCTGAACGCGGTAGATCGGGTGGCCCTTCTCCTTCATGGTGTCGAGGGTGAAGACGACGTCGTCGGCGGTCAGCGGCGATCCGTCTGCGAATCTTACCTCTGGGCGCAAACGGAAGACGACCGATCTGCGATCGGGCGCGACCTCCGCCGAATGAGCGGCGAGCCCGTACATCGCATCCGGCTCGTCGAGTGCGCGCGCCATCAGCGAATCGTAGAGGCTTTCGAGCCCTTGGGCCGGATCGCCTTTCAGGATGAAGGCGTTGAAGCTGTCGAAGCTGGTGCGGGCGACGATGCCAATCGTCGCCAACCGGCCGCCCTTTGGGGCGTCGGGGTTCACCCATTCGAAATGCTTGAAATCGGCAGGGTATTTGAGCTCGCCGAAGGTCGACAGGCCATGCTTGCCGTTGTCGGCGGCAGCACCGGCCGATACCAGCAGAACACCGGCCAATAGCGCAAGCTTGCAGATGTGCATGAGCCTCGCTCTCGCGTCATCCCGCTTCGTCAGGTCTCGGGGCGAAGCGGTCTAGCCCCGGGCATCGGCGAGCCGCTTGGCCGCCGCCTCGTCGTACCACCACACCCGCATGAACGAGCTGTTGCGCGAGGGCAGCTTGTCCGGGCGGCGGTACATGTCCCACATGGCCAGCCGCTCGTAGGGCGTATGGAATTGTGGGACAACATAGTGGTTCCATAGCAGCACCCTGTCGAGCGCGCGGGTGGCCGCGACCAGGTCGTCGCGATCCCTGGCCATGATGATCCTGTCGATCAGCTTGTCGACGGCAGGATTCCTGACGCCGATGACGTTGCGGCTGCCTTCTTTGCCGGCCGCGTCCGATCCCCAGAAGTCCCGCTGCTCGTTGCCGGGCGACTCAGACTGCGGGAAGCTCGCGACGATGATGTCGAAGTCGAAGGTATCGTGGCGGCGCTGAAACTGCGAGGTGTCGACGATACGGATACTGGCCTTGATGCCGAGCTTATCGAGCGCCGCCTTGTATGGCTGCACGATGCGCTCGAAATCCGGCTGCACCAGCAGGAACTCGGCCGTGAGCTCCTCGCCCTTGGCGTTGGCGAGCACGCCGTTCTTCGGTGTCCAGCCGGCCTCGGCAAGCAGCTTGGCCGCCTCGTTCAGGTGCTTGCGCGCGTCCTGCGGCGTGGCATTGACGGGGTTCTTCCATTCGGCGGTGAAAACCTCGGCCGGTACCTGGCCCTTCACCTCATTCAGGATCTCGAGCTCGCGCCCTTGCGGCAGGCCGGACGCCTTCAGCTCGGAATTGTCGAAGTAGCTGCCGATGCGCGCATACTGGTCGTAGAACAGGTTCTTGTTCGCCCACTCGAAGTCGAATGCCAGGTTGAAGGCGCGCCGCACGCGGGGATCCTGGAATTGCGGCCGGCGCACGTTGAAGGCAAACGACTGCATGTAGGCGATGGTTTTCGTCGGCAGCCGGTCCAGCTTCACCAACCCGCGCTTGACCGCATCGAAGTCGTAGGCGGTCGCCCACGCCTTGGCGCTGTTCTCCGCCCAGTAGTCGAGCTGCCCGGACTTGAAGGCCTCGAATGCCGGAACCCGGTCGCGGAAATAGACGAACCGCAACTCGTCGAAGTTCCACTGGCCCTTGGCGATCGGCAGGTCCTTCGCCCACCAATCCTTGACCCGCTCATAGACGATCGCGCGTCCCGGATCGACCTCCTTGATGCGGTAGGGACCCGAGCCCAAGGGTATCTCGAGCGTCGACTTGGAGAGGTCGCGTGGCTCGCCGTTGGCGCCGACACCCTCATGGTAATGCTTGGGCAGCACGGGCAGATCGCCGATGATGGTCGGCAGCTCGCGATTGCCCTTGACGGAGAAGCTGAAGGTGAGCTGGTGGTCGCCCGTCCTCTCCACCTTTGCCACGTCCTTGTAGTAGAACGCGTGGTTCGGGGAGACCTTCTTGATGGTGTCGAACGAATAAATCACGTCCTCGGGCGTGATGGGCTTGCCGTCGTGAAAGCGAGCGCCTTTGCGCAGCTGCACGGTCGCCGAGGAGTAGTCCTCGGGGTAGGCGACCCACTCGGCGACGAGGCCGTAGGAGGTCCCGGCCTCGTCGGGACTTTGCATCAGCAGGGTGTCATGGATCAGGCCCAGGCCGATGGCCGGGCTGCCCTTGACCGGGAACTGGTTGAGCGAGTCGAAGGTGCCCATCGCCCAGCGCCGCACCCGTCCGCCCTTGGGGGCGTTCGGATTGACCCAGTCGAAATGCGTGAAATCGGGTCCGTACTTGGGAGTACCGATCAGGGACAGCGCATGGTGCTTGGTGAGGCTGTCAGAGGCTGACGCGACTGGACCACCGAGCACGACGAGGCAAGCGAGAGCGGCTCCGAAGCGGCAAATGCGGCCCATGCAGCGTCACATCCTCCCTGAGCGCGGGTACGCAAGCCCGCAAGCTTAGGCCCGCGCGTCGATGCGACTATGACGGCACGCGGACTAACCGCCAAGTTAATCCTTGTTCACTTCCCGAGGAGCACCGGAACGATTAGAGACTAAGCCGCCCACCTGAACATCGTCCAGGGAAATCTACTGCGGTAAGGGCGGTGGGGCATCGGACAGCTTGCGCAAATAGGCCACCACATCGGCCAGCTCGGTCTCGTCCTTGATGCCGGGGAACGCCATCTTGTTGCCGGGCACGCTTCCCTTGGGGTCGTGCAGATAGGTCGCCAGGGCATCCCAGGTCCATTCGCCGCCCTTGTTCTTCATGGGCTCCGAATAGGCGAACCCTGGCTGGGTGCCGGGCTTGCGGCCGACGATGCCCCAAAGGTTTGGCCCGGTGCCGTTGGGGCCGCCCTTCTGGGGAGTGTGGCACGTCAGGCATTTCTTGAAGGTGTCCTGGCCGTTCTCCGGGCTGGCTTTGGGCAGCAGCGCGACCACCTTGGTGGCGTCGAAGGGGGCTGCCGGCGCCTTGGCGGCAGTGGTCGGCTCGGTGATCGGCAAGGCCCAGCCCGGCTTCTCGGGCTTGTGCTCCCTGTAGGCGATGTCGAGCGCTGTCTTGCTGGCGAATACCACGAGCAATGCCGACAGTACGGCGCCGACGGTCTTGTTGACCTCGAAAGCGTCCATTGGGATGGCGGTCCCCCATTGCGCGGGCAGCAAGCCGCGCCGGCCTCCACGAGCGGCCGCAACTATAGGATTTCGCTTCCACCTTGCAACTGTGGTCCGGTCCGTTCTAGGAGCTAGACCCCGAGACGAATTGTCACCGGCGCAGGTACCTCATGCAGCAGCGCGCGCTCGTCGTCATTCCCGCCCGCATGCAGGCCAGCCGGCTTCCGGGCAAGCCTCTCGTCGACATCGCCGGGGAGCCGCTGATCGTACATGTGTGGCGCTGCGCCATGGCGGCAGAAGTCGGCCGCGTGGTGGTGGCGACCGATGCGGAGGCGATCCTGGCGGCCCTGCGCGAAGTCGGGGGCGAAGCCGTCATGACGCGGCCCGACCACGCCTCGGGCTCCGACCGCGTGTTCGAGGCCGTCAACCGGGTCGACCCCGACGGCGATTTCGAGATCGTCCTCAATCTTCAGGGCGACTTGCCGAAGTTCGAGCCGAGCCTGGCTCGGGATTGCCTGGCGCCGCTCCATTCCAAGGGGCCCGACATCGCCACGCTGGGAGCGGAGATCAAGGACGAGGCGGATCGCACCAATCCCAACATCGTCAAGATCATCGGCACACCCACCGGCGTTCCGCGCCGGCTGCGGGCCCTCTACTTCACGCGCGCGACCGCCCCCTATGGCGAGGGCCCGCTCTACTACCATCCCGGCATCTATGCCTATCGCCGCTCGGCGCTCGAGCGGTTCGTCTCGCTCAGGCCCTCCACCCTCGAGAAGCGCGAGCAACTCGAGCAGCTGCGCGCGCTCGAGGACGGCATGCGCATCGACGTGAGCCTCGTTGACAGTGTGCCGGTCGAGGTCAATACTCCCGCCGACCTCGAGCGCGCCCGCCGCATCATCTCCGGCGCAGGGCGGGCCTAGCCATCCCAACAGCGCCCGCACCTGCTTGCACCCGCATGGCCGACCGAAAACTGAAATCGCCCGCGGCATCGGCCAAGTCCAAGCGCGCGCCCGCGCTCGAGCGCAAGACGCTGCTGCGCGTCTCCTACCAGGGTGAGCCGGGCGCCAACTCGCATCTGGCCTGCCGCGAGGTGTTTCCCGATCTGGAACCCGTGGCGTGCGCTACCTTCGAGGATGCGCTGGCCGCCGTGAAGGGTGGGGAAGCGCGCTATGCCATGATACCCATCGAGAACTCGGTGGCGGGACGGGTGGCCGACATCCATCACCTGCTGCCCAATGCCGAACTGCATATCGTCGGCGAGCACTTCCTGCGCGTCCGCCACCAGCTGATGGCGCTGCCGGGCGCCTCGCTGCTCACCGTCAAGCGCGCCCTGTCCCACACCCAGGCGCTCGGCCAATGCCGCAACACGCTGCGCAAGCTCGGCCTCAAGCCGGTCCCCGAGGCCGACACGGCCGGCTCCGCGCGCATCGTGGCGGAGACCAACAACACCGAGTTGGCGGCGGTCGCCACCGCGCTTGCCGCCGAGATCTACGGCCTGAAGATCCTGATGCGCGACATCGAGGACGAGAAGCACAACACCACGCGATTCGTCGTTCTCGCCGGCGAGCCCGACAACGCCAAGGCCTGCGACGGTCCGGTGGTCACCACTTTCATCTTCCGCGTGCGCAATGTGCCGGCCGCCCTCTACAAGGCGATGGGCGGCTTTGCCACCAACGGCGTCAACATGACCAAGCTCGAAAGCTATCAGCTCGACGGCCGCTTCGTCGCCACCATGTTCTTTTCCGACATCGAAGGCCACCCGGACGACCCGCCGGTCAAGCGTGCGCTCGAAGAGCTGGAGTTCTTCTGCAGCGAGCTCAAGATCCTCGGCGCCTACCGCGCCAGCCCCTACCGTGCCGAAGCCGACAAGGCCGGCAACGGCGCCTGAGACGCTCGGGCACACCCATCGGCATTCCGAAGCCGGACCCCAGGTCTTCTGTGGATAGCACCCAGGCCGGGCTATAGGCGCCCAGGGATTCGTATAACCTCTGCCGGCTGCATCTTGCCGGGAGGGTCCACAGCATGAGGTTACCGGTTTTGCTTTTTGCCGCCGCCGCAGTCCTGGTGCCGGTGCAGGCGCACAGTCAGGAGTCCGAGGGGTGGCACAACCGACTGGTCGGCTACAACCACGACGGCACGGCCCGCTACGTTCGGGTCTACTGTCGCCACGACGGTCGGTGCTATCGGCCGAGACGGCAAGACTACGCCCGTCACCACGGAACGCGCGTTTACAGCTACGTCCGGCGCGAAGGCGGGGAGGAAGGCCACGGATGCCGCGACGTCCGCCGCGCCGTGGGCGATCAGCATCTCACCGTGGATGGCGCCAAAAAAGCCGCCAACGATTCGTGGGCCGGCACCGTGCGTTTCCATCTCGGTGAGAAATTCATGGATCTGTCGAACGCTCGCCACATCGTCTACACGTGCTCGCGCTCCTCCATCAAGGAGGGCGGCGTCACGACGCTCGGGCAGACCCTCACTCGCTGCGAGATCGAAGCGCAGCCTTGCCATCCCCAGCGCCAGATGGAGGCAAACGAGAGGTGAAACAGGCTCGGCTCGGCACGACTACCTGACCGCGACCGTTCGGCCGGTCGTGCCGGCCGCCAGCAGGGCATCGATCAGACGATGCACCTCGAGGGCCTCCGCGCCGGAAACGCGCGGGGGCCTTTTCGCGTCGACCGCATCGAGGAAATCCCGCCACACGCCCAGGTGATAGTCGTGCGGGAAGGCCATCGGGTCGGCACCGGTACCGCCCGGCGACGCATCTGCCGCAATATCCTCGCTGCCGCCATCGTGAAAGCGCACCGACAGCGCCGTGCCGACGAGCGAAGCGGCCCCGCGCGTGCCGATCAGCTCGATTCGCTCCGGCCCGCCGGGATAGGCGGCGGTCGTGGCATCGATGACGCCAACGGCCCCGCTGGCAAAGCGCACCGCCGCACACACCAGGTCCTCGGTCTCCATGCGATGCACGGACGTAGTGCGGACGTAGCCGCCAGCCTCGACGATGGGACCGGCCAGGCTCAGCATCAGGTCGAGAGTGTGGATGCCCTGCGTCATCAGCACGCCGCCGCCGTCGCGCGCCCGCGTTCCGCGCCCCGGCTCGTCGTAATAGCTCTGCGGCCGCCACAGCCGCATGCTCGTCGAGCAGTTGACGATCTCGCCCAGCGCCCCTGCCTTCAGGATGGCGGCCAGCCGCTCCGCTGCCGGCTTGAAGCGGTGCTGCAGCACGACGCCCAGCGTCACACGCGCGTCGGCGCAGGCCGCCACCAGCTGCTCGGCGCGGGCGGTCGAGACGTCGAGCGGCTTCTCGAGCAGAATGTGCTTGCCGGCTTTGGCAAGCTCGCGTGCGATCTCCAGGTGCGTGTTGGGCGGTGTCAGGACCGCGACCGCGTCGATGCCGCGATCCTCGAGGATGGCCGCAAGATCGCCTGTCGTGGAAAAGCGAAAACGGGCCGCGAACGCCTCGCGGCGCGCCGCACTCGGGCTCATGGCGTGGACGACCTCCACCCGGTCCCCGAGATCGAGCAGGCTCTTGGCGTGCGGCGTCACCGCCATCCCGAGACCGACGAGAGCCACGCGATGGCGCGCCATTGCGGACCTCACGCCTTAGACGGCTCGACGCCGTTGAGCACGGCATCGAAAATGTCGAAGTTGCGCAAGGCCCGCGTGCCCTTCGCCGGCGCCCAGTCGGAGCGCAGCTTGCGCGACACCATGAAGGGCACCTTCTGCTCGCCCAGCCCACCGTGCGAGCGCAGGCGGTGGCCGGCGAGGCCGGTGAGATCGTGCTCCCCGCGGCTGGCGCCGATGACCGTGCCGGCATCGCCCAGCACGACGAAATCGCCTTCCAGATCGGGCGGCAGCCCGAAGCGGCGCGCCGCGGCTGGACCGTCGAGCACCGCCTCCACGCCAGGCAGCGCCCGGCTTGCCGCCATCAGCGCCTCGAGGTCGGTTGCCTTGCGCGCATAGACGCGCACGAACGAGCCGAGCGCCCCGTGATGGCGCACGAACGGATCGGTGATCGGGCAGATGACCCGCACTGCGTTCTCGCCGAAGCGCCCGTTCAGCTCTTCCTGAAGAAAAACCACGTTGGGCTCGCCGCCCGGCCGCGACTTGTCGTTCATGCCGTGATCGGCGACCACGCCCACGATCGCCCCCGCCACCGCCATGGCAGCAATGCGCTGGTCGACGGCGCGGTTGAAGGCATCGGCCTCCGGCGTTCCCGGCGCATGCGCATGTTGGATGAAGTCGGAGAGCGACAGATAGAGAAGCGTCGCGGCCTTGCGCTCCAGCAGGCGCAGGCCGGCGTCCAGCACGTAGAGCGACAGGTCGCCGGAATACTGGTCGGGCTTCGGCCGGCCAACCATGGCCTCGACCTCGCCGATGCCATTGTGGGCTGGCGTCGCCCGGTCGGCATGCTCGGAGGAGAAATTGATGCCCTCGAGCCCGCGCGCCAGCATCAGCCGCAACTTGTCCTTGGCCGTGACCGCGGCCGTCTTGACGCCCGCATCCGCCATCGCCGCCAGGATGGTGCCGCAGCGCATCAGCGAGGCGTCGGTGATCATGCGCTCCTCGCCGGTGGCACGGTCGAGGTAGTAGTTGCCGGAGATGCCGTGCACGGCCGGCGGCACGCCCGTGACGATCGAGGCGTTGTTGGGGTTCGTGAAACTCGGCACGACCGAGTCCGCGATGGCGTAAAATCCGCTGTTTTGGAACGAGGCGATGGTCGGCAGGACGCCGTCGGCAACACCGCGGCGGATATACTCCGGATCGCAGCCATCGAAGCAGATCACCACCGTCGGCCGCTCCGGCCTGCGGTAGCGCCTACCATTTACGCTCACATCAGCCATGGCACTCTCCTGTCCGGCGGAAGCCCGGTGAGACTCACTACTCACTACTCACTACTCACTACTCACTACTCACTACTCACTACTCACTACTCACCATCAGGCCGTCGCGACGCTGTCAACGCGATGCTGCGCTGGATCGATGACCAGCTGGCGTTTGTGGAAGGCCGCGACGGTTGGCCGGTGTGCGACGCTGATCACCGCCGCATCGGGCAGGCGCTCGGCGAGCAGCTCGTACATGCGCCGCTCGGTCGGCTCGTCCAGCGCCGAGCTAGCCTCGTCGAGGAACAGCCAGTTCGGGCGGTAGAGCAGGGCGCGCGCAAAGGCGACGCGCTGCTGCTCGCCGCCCGACAGCACCAGCGACCAGTTGGCCGACTCGGCCAACCGCGGCACCAGGTGTCCCAGCATGCAGGTTTCCAGCACCTCCCGGCAGGCCTCCTCCGTATAGTGATCGGGAGTTTCCGGATAGCTCAGCACCTCGCGCAGCGTGCCGGTCGGCAGATAGGGCTTCTGCGGCAGGAACAGCACGCGGGCATCCTTCGGCAGACCGATGCGGCCGCGGCCGAACGGCCACAAACCCGCCAATACGCGGAACAGCGTGGTCTTGCCGCTGCCGGAGGGGCCGCGCAGGAGCAGGGTGTCGCCCTGTTGGATGGTCACATCGACGTCCTCCAGCAGCATCGATCCATTCGGCAGCCGCACGTCGACATCCTGCAGGGCCAGCTCGGGCGTGGATTGCGGGCTTCTCTGGAAGTCGGACTCCTGTGCTGCCTTCTTGGCCCTGACCATGGCCTCGCTGAAGGTCGTGAGCCGGTCGACGCCGGCCTTCCAGGCCGCGAGCGTGGCGTAGGTGTCGACGAACCACGACAAGGCGCCCTGCACCTGGCCGAAGGCATCGGCGGTCTGGGTCAGCACGCCCAGCTGGATCTTGCCGGCGAAATACTGCGGCGCGGCGACAATGATGGGAAAGATCGAGGCGGCCTGGCCGTAGAACGAGGTCAGCCAGGCCAGGCGCTTGGTGTAGGTCATCAGCGACCACCACGTCTCGAAGATGCGCGCGAACGCCGAGCGCAGGCGCCGCTCCTCGTCGTGCTCGCCGCGATAGAGCGCGATGCTCTCGGCGTTCTCGCGGATGCGCACCATGCGGTAGCGGAAATCGGCGTTGAAGCGCTCGAGCTCGAAGTTGACGCGCACCAGCGGCCGGCCGATCAGGTAGGTGGCCACGGACCCGACCAGCGCATAGGCGACCGCCGCCCACATCATGTAGCCGGGGATCGTGATGCCGCCGAAGATCGGCAGGACGAACGCGCCGGAAAGGTTCCAGAGCACGGCAGCGAAGGTGATGAGCGTCATGACCTGCAGGAGCAGCCCCAGCGAGATCGACAGCGTCTGCTGGCAGAAGGTGGCGCAGTCCTGCTCGATGCGCTGCTCCGGGTTGTCGGTGCCCTGGCCGGTGAGTTCCATGCGGTAGTAGGTGCGATCGGCCAGCCAATCGCGGAAGTAGACCTCGCTCAGCCAGCGCCGCCAGCGGATGGTCAGGAGTTGTGTCAGCCACAGCCGATAGACGAAGGCGACGATGAACAGCGCCACCAGCACCACCCAGTACAGCAGCTCGGCCCAGAAGGCCTCGGCGTTCTTCTCCTGCAGGGCGTTGAAGAACCGCGCGTTCCAGGAATTGATCAGCTTCGACATGTAGACGATGAGCACGCTCAGGCCGACAATCACGGCGAGCAGCCCGCGCGCAATCCAGGACTCTTTCACCATCACCGAGCGACCCCACAGGCCCACCGCTTGACGCTCCTCGGCAAACCAATAGGGCTTGGCCAGCACCCACAGCTTGGAGAGGAAGGAGCGGGCATTGGCGATGCGGACGAGGAAGCGGTCGATCATGGGGCGGCCTCGCGGCAGGGGGCTGCGACAAGCTCGGTCTCGTTAGCGCTTGTCGAGACGTAGCGATATAGGGGGTTGCAGGGGTCAGGCCCCTGGCCCCGACATTTGCAGCTACAACGCTGCGCGTAGGCGAGGGGGCTGACCCCCTGCCGCCCAACGCCGATAGCCTCGCAGCGGCTGTTCCGCTCGAGGGTTTGGGAGGAGGAGCAGGGCGCTCGGGCTGCGCCCGAAGACCTTTTGACCTCTTACCCGGGGACTGGGCGCAAGAGCGCCCTGCTCGGTCGCGTCCGCACCTGCCAGGATGCTTGCTAGGTCATCACACCGACCTCTGGCCGTCCACGGA
>Ga0111539_10003491_pt1 | contig 20727 bp, 16 predicted proteins | sample RhiMethybrSRZTD1_FD_79667 | JGI IMG/M metagenome (GOLD analysis project Ga0111539, IMG submission 79667) | Populus rhizosphere microbial communities from Tennessee, USA - Rhizosphere MetaG P. TD hybrid SRZTD1 (version 2) (version 2) | ecosystem: Host-associated > Plants > Roots > Rhizosphere >...
GGAAAGGAGGAGAGGACTGAAGTCTCCTGATGACCCACGGGGACCGCGGGCGACGGGTCCTGCGTTCCGGGTCATGCTGACCGGCGCGACTGGATACGTCGGAGGGCACCTCCTTGCAGTCCTCGAGTCCCGCGGTATCCGCGTGCGGTGTCTCGCGCGACGGCCCGAGCGCCTGCTCGATCGCGTGGGTGCCACGACCGAAATCGTCGCGGGCGACTTGCAGGATCGGAGCGCCCTGGCCAAGGCACTCCAGGGCGTCGACACGGCCTACTACCTCGTGCACTCGATGGGGTCTGTTGCGGACTTCGAGGATGAGGAGCGCGCCGACGCACAGTGCTTCGCGGAGATGGCGCTGGCGCAAGGTGTGCGGCGAATCGTCTACCTCGGCGGGCTCGGCCACGGGGATGGTCTTTCGGCTCACCTGCGAAGTCGCCACGAGGTGGGACGCATCCTGCGCGAGTCCGGGGTTCCGACTCTCGAATTCCGTGCCTCGATCGTCCTCGGCTCGGGAAGCCTCTCGTTCGAGATGATCCGCGCACTCGTGGAACGCCTGCCCGCCATGATCACACCGCGCTGGGTCCGGGTGACGGCGCAGCCCATCGCAGTCAGCGACCTGATCCACTATCTGCTCGAAGCTCTCGATTTCCCGCTCGCTGAGAGCCGCGTGTTCGAGATCGGGGGCGCCGACCGTGTCTCGTACGGGGATCTCATGGCGGAATACGCACGCCAGCGTGGGCTCCGGCGCCTCCTGATCCCGGTTCCGTTCCTTACGCCGAGACTCTCCAGCCTCTGGCTGACACTCGTCACGCCTCTCTACGCGAGGGTCGGGCGCAAGCTGATCGAGAGCATCATCCATCCAACCGAAGTGCGTGACGACGCGGCGCTGCGAGAATTCTCCGTGCGGCCGATGGGAATGCGAGACGCAATCACTGCCGCATTGCGGGACGAGGACCGAGAGTTCATGGCGAGCTCCGGACCCCATGGGCCCTCTCCCGCGCGACTGACGGTACGCCGGGGCAATCGGATTCTGGACACGCGAACCCTTGTGGTGTCAGCGCCGCCCCAGCGGGCCTTCGAGCCAATCGCGCGCATCGGGGGAAGAAACGGCTATTACGCCTACGACTGGTTGTGGCGTGCGCGAGGGGCTCTCGATCTCCTACTGGGCGGCGTCGGCATGCGGCGCGGCAGGCCCGAGTCCTCCCGCATAGAGCCCGGCACCCCCATCGATTTCTGGCGAGTCGAGGCATTCGAACCGGGCCGCCTCCTGCGACTGCGCGCGGAGATGAAGGTGCCCGGGCGTGCCTGGCTCGAATTCGAGGTCATACCGCGGGGTGCGGGCGCCGTCATCCGCCAGACGGCATCGTTCGACCCGGTCGGCGTGGGCGGGCTCCTCTACTGGTATCTGCTCTATCCCGCACATCATGCGATCTTCGACGGCATGCTCTCCGGCATCGCTCGCGCCGCCGAGCGGCCCGATCGGGATCTGTCGGCTTGAATGTCGCGGAGTTGCGCGCGCCCACAAACGCTCCTGTCAGTGACCCCGATATTGCTCGTCGGTGACCTTCTCCAGCCAGTCGACCGCCTTCCCGTGGAGCTGCTCCTGGATGGCGATGTGCGTCATCGCCGTGGTCGGTGAGGCGCCGTGCCAGTGCTTCTCGCCGGGCTCGAACCGGACCACGTCGCCCGGGTGGATCTCCTCGATAGGTCCCCTCTCCCGCTGCGCCCGGCCGCAGCCGGCAGTGACGATCAGAGTCTGCCCCAGCGGGTGAGTGTGCCAAGCCGTGCGAGCGCCCGGCTCGAACGTGACACTGGCGCCGCCTACGCGTGCCGGCTCTTCCGCCCCGAACAGTGGGTCGATGCGGACCGTGCCGGTGAACCAGTCATCCGGCCCTGGTCCGGAAGGCTGGGACCCGATTCGCTTGATTTCCATGGATTCTCCTTGGCCTCATGATGAACTCGCCCGGGACCGCTTTCCGGCATTGGGTCAGACAAGTTCCAGGTCGTAGTCGAGGACTCGCGCCAGCCGCTCCCGCAATTCGCGCGACGCCTCTTCGTGCCGGCCCGACTCGTAGCTGATGAGGATGCACTCGTGCTCCGGCTCGAGGATAAAGGAGAGATACGTGCCGTCGGTGTCAGGCCCGTCTGCGAGGACCACGTAGACAGCCCGACCGATCGATCGCCTCACTCGCTCGATCTCCTCGCTGCTTGGGCGGTACTCCCCGACCATCCGCAGCATGTGCCGTATTTCTTCCTCCAAGTGGCTTGATGCCTCCTCGACATCAACCTCGACATGCGCAAACGAATCGCGCAGCCGCCGGACGATTTCATCGACCGGCAGCGGAGCACGATCAGCCTTGGGCCAAAGCTCGTGGGACATGGAGCCACCTCTGGGACGAGATCGAAGTATGAAAGACGCCCTTCACGACAATCTTTCGAAAAACGAAGCGCCCCACGCGGCGTGAATCGCGTGGGGCGTCCTTTGCATGTGCGGCTAAGTTACTTCTTCCAGTTCGCGATCACCATGACGGGAAACCTGCCTCCAGTCTTGGCAATGTTGAGGAGGCCAACTTGAATTCCCTGCAGGCTCTGCGCGTAGTTCAGGAACGCCAGCTGCAGCCCCCCCGCGGTGCCTGCGTAGTTGAAGGTGCTCCACTGGAGGCCGTCGGTCGTGCCCTTGTTGTAGTTGAACGCCGAGATCTGGAGGCCCTTGAAATCGCCATCATTGATATTGATGAACCCCCACTGAAGCCCGCTCGAAAGGGTGGTCGTGCGGTTGATGAGACCCAGGTCCAGACCTTTGACCGACGTGTTCTCGCCGTAGATCAGGTTGAGCCGAACGGCGCTCACGCCGTTCTCTGGCTTAACGAGAGCGATCGGCGAGATCAGCGCCAGGTTGAACGGCTTCTCGCCGGCCATGGCGGGCGATGCGGTCAGAGTTGCGATCACGAACGCGAACAGCCCACCGCGAATCGATCTCATGCCTGCCTCCCCACGTGTGAAGTGCCCATTCCCCTGAGCCACAATATTTACCTCACGGGAGGGACTGCAAACGCGAGCCCCTACCTAATCGAGTCGCTACCTTGCGACCACGATCTTCTTCACGTCTACCTGGCCGTTCACCTCGAGCCGCGCGAAATAGGCGCCGGACGCGACGGTGCGGCCGGAGCGGTCTCGGCCGTCCCACATCGCGGTGCGCCACCCCGCTGCCTCGGTGCGATCGACAACGTTCGTGACGAGCCTTCCTTGCAGGTCGTAGATCGAGAGACGCACCCGGCCCGACTGCGGAATGCCATACGTGAGCTGCCCACTCCCGCCGAACGGGTTCGGATGGATGGGCGCCAAGCTCATCACTCGCGGGGCGCCCACTTCATCCGCCGCCGTGACCCATGCCTCCGCGGAGTTCTCCGCTCCCCGCACGTCGCGCACCACGAGCCGATATCCATATCGTGTCCCGGGGCTCACCGACGTGTCCTCGAAGAGGATGCGATGGGTCGCGTCGGGCTCCGGATGCCCCTGCAGCACCCAGTCGGTCGTTTCGGTGCGGCGATAGACGCTGGTCGACACAATCGCGTCTCCGGACGCGTGCCACACAATCCGGATTCCACGCGCGTCGGACTCGGCGGTCTGGGTCGCGAGGGCCACCGCGGTCGAAATACCGGTGAACCCGGCGATATACGATTGGGCCGATGTTCCAACCGCCCGGAACGATCCACCGGCGTAGACCGCCGAGGGGCCCACCGCGACGGAGAGGGGCATGTTGTCGAGGTTTGGATCCCAGCCCGTGGGCACGCCGGTCGAGAGATCAAGCTCCGCGAGATAGTGTCTCTCCACCGCGTCGAAGTTCGTGAAACCTCCGCCCACGAAGACATGCGAGCCGGACAGGGCGAGGGCAAGCACGCCGCCATTCGGGCTCGGGTCCCAGGAGGTCGCGTTGCCCGTGGCCGCATCGAGCGCCGCGAGGTAGGTCCTCACCTGCCCTCCAATAAAGGTGAAGTAGCCGCCAACGTAGACCGTCGAGCCGTCGACTACGATCGCGACAGGAGCGCCGTCCGGACTCGGATTCCAGGAGGTCGCCGCGCCCGTGGCATCGAGGGCCGCGAGGAAGCTCCTGGACGCCCCCCCGATGTTCGAAAAGTAGCCGCCCGCGTAGACGGTCGAGCCACTCACTCCCAGGGCATTCACATCGAAGTCCGCGCCTGGGTTCCACGCGGTGGCCGCGCCGTTCGAGAGGCTCAGCTGCGCGATGTGTTGCCTCACCGCCCCGCCGACGGTCGCAAACGATCCGCCGACGTAGATCGTGGAGCCGCCCAGCGCGAGGCTCGAGACGGGCCCGCCCGCGCCGGGATTCCATGAGGTCAGCGCTCCCGTCCCCGCGTCGACCGCTGCCAGATGGCTTCTCCCTTGCCCGTTGACCGTAGTGAAAAATCCGCCCATGTACAGGGTCGAGCCGTTCAAGACCATGGCGTTGACGACGCCCCCCACCGTGGGATTCCAGGCGGTGGGCATGCCGGTGGCGGCATCCAAAGCCGCGGCGCAGATCCTCTGCTGGCCGCCGAAGCCCGTAAACGCTCCGCCCGCGTACACGGTCGTTCCGCTCAACGCCAGATCGAGGACCTGGCTGTTCGGGTGGGGATCCCATGCGGTCGCCGCTCCGGTCCCGGCATCGATCGCGGCGAGCCACAATCTGAGTGTCGGGCCGATGAAGCTGAACCCCCCGCTGACGTAGACGGTCGAGCCGCTCACCAGCACATTGTCGACCTGGCCGTTAGGGTTCGGGTTCCAGGATGTGGGGGCTCCGGTCGAAGCGCTGAGCGCCGCGAGGCAGCTCCTGGGCACACCGCCGACCGTGCCGAACGCTCCACCCGCGTAGATCGTGGTGCCGCTCACGGCGATCGAAAAGACGTAGCTATCGCTGTCCGGATTCCATGAAGTCGCGAGCCCGTCCGACTTGTTGATGGCCGCGATGTAGTTCCTGGCCGTGACACCGACATGCGTGAAGAGTCCGCCCACGTAGACAACGGAGCCGCTCACGGCGAGCGCATCGACCTCGCCATCCGGGAGCGGGTTCCAGGAGGTTGCGGCGCCAGTGGCGTCGATCGCCGCGAGCATGTTCCTCAGCTGGCCGCCGATCGAAGTAAAGCTTCCCGCCGCATAGACGGTCGTGCCGTCCACCACCAGCACACGAGGCGGGGAATTGGCGCCGGGGTTCCAGGATGTGGCTGCGCCGGTAGACCCATTCAACGCGGCGATGAAGTTCCTCGCCGCTCCGCCGATGCTCGCGAAGCTTCCGGAGACGTAGACCGTCGTGCCGCCCACCGCAATGGAAGTGATGGGGCCGTCGGGAGTCGGGTCCCAGGCGGGATCGACCGAGTAGTCCGAGAGGATGTGCGCGAGCCCGTTCCTCGCAATCCCCCCGACTCTCGTGAAACTGCCGCCGATGTACCAACCGCCCGAGCCGTCGGGGGCCACCGCGACGACGTCGCCCGCGACCGCCGGATACGGCGTGAGGAGAGCCCCGGTCGTCCCGTTGATCGGGACGCCGCTCCCTGTCGACGGAGCGACTTCGGTGAAGGCTCCGCCCAGATAGATCGTCCCCCCCGAGACGACGATCGCGTTCACGGGTCCGTTGGTCACGAAGAGGTTCGTGTCGAGGACCTGGGCCAAGGCGTTGCTGGTCGCGAACAAGACGACTGCGGTCGCGATGCAGAACATGAACGCGAAACGGTTGGCCGGGCAAAGCATTGAGGATTGACTCACGGCAGCACCCCCCTGGTTGTCCGTGAAGTTTGGCGGGCTCCTGGGGCGGGCCGAGGGCCCCCCCAGGAGGATTGCGGGAGGGTAAACCTGCGTCGCTGGAAGCGAAAGCGCTGGATTAGGGCGTGGCGACCCCGCCCTTATCGCGTGTCCCCCGCCCGTCAGTGCGTGCGCCGCACCCGAATGCTCCAGAGAAGGCATCCGATCGCAATTCCGTAGAACAATCCCGCGATCCCGTCGGCGAGGTCGGGCGGCGCCGGCGTCCACCGGTGCAGTTGGAGTGAAGCAACACCGGCGAGAAAGGCGGATTGTCCGATGAGCATGAGCCTGTCGGCCTTTGGATTCCTTGTTCGAGAACACATCGTGATTCCCTCCGATTTCAGTTCGTGCGCCGATACCAAGCCATGAGGCCCTGCTTGACGATGGCCATGACAGCGCCGATCGAGAAGAGCTCCCAATTCCACACGCGGCGCGTCCAGTAGTGATAGACGAACAGCCCCATGGCCAGAGTGACGCCCGCCATCGAGGCGATGCTGGTCGCCTTGAGCCGATGCGTGAGGAACCGCTCGTCGACGACTCCTCGCAACATGTTCATGGTTTGTCCTCCAGTTCGAAGATCGACTCAACGGAGCGCGCGAAGATCCTCGCGAAGGCGAGCGCGAGCTCCAGGCTGGGGATGTATCGGTTGCATTCGATCGAATTGATGCTCTGGCGGGAGACGCCGACGGCCGCAGCGAGGTCCTGCTGCGTCCATCCACGTTCCGAGCGAAGCTCGCGGACTCGATTGTGCACCTTCCCCATCATGACAAGCCGACTTTACATCGCGGGTCTAGAGAAGTCAAGCATGCTTGTCCAGGGCCAGCCTACGGATTGACAGTCCTTCCGCCAGGTGCTAAGATTTCAGCACTGCTAAAAATCCAGCATACGGGGAGGCATCCATGAAACGACTGAAGACCCTGAGCCGGCGCGAGCGGGAGATCATGGACGTGCTCTACGCTTCCGAGGGGGCCAGCGCGACGGCGGGCGAGATCCGGACCCGCATGTCCTCACCGCCCAGCTACTCGGCGGTGCGCGCCACCCTGCGAATCCTCGAGCACAAGGGCTTCCTGCGGCACGAAGTGGACGGTGCGCGTTACGTGTACAAGCCGCTCCTGACGCGCCACAAGGCGAGACAGGGCGCTATCGAGCACCTGGTCCAAACGTTTTTCAACGGATCCGCGGCTGGCGCCGTCCTAACTTTGTTGGAGCACCCCGGCACCGAGTTGAACCCCGAGGAGTTGGACCGGTTGGCCGAGCTCATCGAGCAGGCCAGAAACGAGGAACGCAAATGACCTTTTCGGCGGGAGTCCTGCTTTCCGTTCTTTCGGCCGCGGGTTGGGGGGATCTGCTTTCGTTTGTCATCCGGGTGACCCTGATCGCCGCGACGGGCTTCATCCTCTGCGCACGACTTCACAAGGCATCCGCGGCGAAACGTCATCTGGCCGCGATGGCCACGCTGATCGCGTTGATCGCGCTACCGGTCGCCATGACCTTTCTTCCGGCTTTGCCGCTAGCCATCCTGCCGACCACCCCATCGTCGGCGCCTTTGCGCACCGATGCACGCACGTCGATCCAAGGGGATGGTGGGTCCAGTGCCGTTCTTTCCGGGCACGCCGATGTGCTCTCCGAGGGCAGCGGTGGCTCCATCCCTCGGGAGAGCTCCCGGAGAAGTCTTTCGGACTACGTGATTCTCACCTCCCTGGCCGTATCCGCGGCATTGCTCCTCCACGTCCTTGTCTCCTTCAGCGCCGCGGCGTTTGCGGTGAGGCGGGCACGCCGGATTGATGACCCCGATCTGGAGCGAGAGCTGGAGTCCGCCTGCCGCCGCCTCGGCGTGTCCCGACCGGTGAGCCTCCGGGAATGTCAGAACATCACGGTTCCCGCCGTGTGGGGATTCGTGCGACCGGTGCTACTCCTGCCCGTGGAAGCGCGCCGATGGGACCGCGAGCGGATCCGAGTCGTGTTCCTGCACGAGATCGCGCACGTGGCGCGACACGACGGCGTCTGTCTTCTCCTGACGCGGATCGCTACGTCGGTGTTTTGGTTCCATCCACTCGTGTGGAAGCTGGCACGCGTCGTTCGACGTGAGTGCGAGCGCTGTTGTGACGATCTGGTGCTCGCGGCTGGCGAGCGAGCCACCGATTACGCAGCGCACCTGCTCGCCATGGTTCGCTCCATGACTCACCCGGACCCGTTCGTGGATATCGCGCCGGCCCTGGCTCGGGAATCGAACCTCGAGTCTCGGTTGGTTTCGATCCTTCGCTCCGGGCAACCGCGCGAGTCGATCTCGCGATCGGGGCTCGTGGTTACGATCGGACTGGCCAGCCTCCTGCTTGCGGCTACCACCGTGGTCCAAGTCGTGGCCGCGCCGGAATCTGAGAATGAGATCTGGGCACAGGTGAAGCAGGCCAACCGCGAGGCGCGTCAGCACGCGCGTGAGGTCGAGGCTGCCCTGGAGGCGACCTCGGAGGGTGGGGCCAACCTGAACGTGCCCAATCCAGGCCCGATCCCCCCCTGCCCCGATGCTACCTCTCCTGAGGTTTCGACCTCGGTGGATGTAACCGCGACGGCCGAAGTGCCGGCTATTCCCGAGGAGCCCAGGGTGCCTGTGGTATCGGTCGCGGTCTCTCCGGTGTACTCGGTGGCCGGCTCTCGTCACAGGTCCTACGACTCCGACCAGTCGGGTATCGAGCTCATGAGGGATGGGCAGTACTCGCGGGCGGTCACGGCCTTCGAGGAGGAAATCCGGCAGACCGGCAGCACGAACGCGAGGTACAACCTCGCATGCGCGTATGCGCTCAAGGGAGACAAGAAGCTCGCGTTCGACGCCTTGCAGAAAGCGATCGAAAACGGATTCGACAATACCCACCACATGACCGAAGACGAGGATCTCCGTTCACTCCAGGGCGATCCCCACTTCTACGAGCTCGTTCGATTGGCCGGGGATCTGCAGCTCTTCAAATCGGGGCATTTCGGCGGAATGAACGACGAGAAGGATTGGAGTGGCCTGCTGCCTCGCCTGGAGCGGGTCACGCGCGAACACCCCGGCATCGGCCGTGCCTGGGCCAATCTCGGGTTTGCACGCCTGGAAGCAGGTGATCCCAAAGGGGGCGTTGTCGCCTACCAGAAAGCTCTCGAGCTGGGATACGAGAAGCCCACGACCCTATACAACCTCGCCTGCTGCGCTGCCCGGTCCGGGGATATTGACGGGGCGTTCAAGTATCTCGACCGTGCGGATCAGGCCGGGTTCGAGATCGGCGAGTATGTGGGCTCGGACAGCGACTTGGACGCACTCCGAGGGGATGCGCGATACGGCGCCATGCTCAAGCGTTGGGACGAGAAGATGGCGAAAGAACATCGTGGCAAGCAAAGCACGGAGACGAAGCAGAAAACGGACTGAGGCTGGCCGGCTGGGGCCCCTGCGTCTAGCCCTTCAGCCCCCACTTCTTCAAGAACTCGCGCCATCGCGGGTCGCCGTGGAGCGAGCGGAAGCGCGGGTTGACCTCGAGGCCCAAGAGGCCGCTGTCACGCTGCGCGTGGGCACGGTCCAGCCATTGGAACGCCCGATCCGACTCACCTCGCGCGCCGTACACCTCGGCGACCTGGCAGGCCGAGTCGTCCCCGTATCGTTCGATCAAGTCCTTCAATACGGCGTCTGATTCCGCCCGATGACCCGAGCCATGATGGATGATGGCCAATGCATAGAGGCGGAACGCCTCTTCCGGTTCCCGAACAGCCTCTACGAGGGACTCCTCGCCGCGACCCAAGGCCAACAAGACAAGGGAGAGACTCGCGTGCGTGGACGGATATTGAGGCGCGAGCTCTAGGGCCTTGCGATAGGCTGTCTCCGCCTCCTCCAGGCGACTTCCACTGCTGAGCACAGATCCGAAATTGTGATAGGACGTAGCACTCAAGGGATCCTGCTCCAAGGCTTTGCGGGTGAGCTCGGTCGCTTCTGCCAGGCGAGATAGGAACAGCGCCAACGCGCTTGCGGCCCGAAACACCTCCATACTCCCCGGCGAGAGTTCCAGCGCGCGCGCCACCGATATCTCGGCCGCGCGGAGGTCCCAATCGTGGATCGCCTGGATCCAAAACATACGTGCGTGCCCTTCTGGCAGATCCGGCTCCAATGCCAGCGCTCGCTCGGTCGCTTCCCGGGCCCTCCCATACCCCTCCGCCACGGGGACCCAGCAGGCGTCCGCTGCGCTCCCGTGGGCCCGACCCAGCTCCACCCACGCAAGCGCGTTCGCGGGATCCCGTGCCAGGGCCTCCTCCAGGTATCCAATAGCTTTCGCCACGCCCTCGCGGGTTCTCCGATCGATGAGGTGTCGCGCGAGCAGGTACAGGCGGTGCGCCTCGGGATCCGTCCCGCGTCCCTTGGCTGCCCGCGCCACCTCCGTCATCGCAGCTCGGCTCGCGTCCGAGTCAGCCTCCGCGCCGAGGAGCGTCGTTCTCAGCTCCTTGACCACCGACTGTGCGATGTCGTCCTGCACCGCGAAGATGTCCTCGAGGTTCCGGTCGAAGGTCTCGGACCAGAGGTGTGAGCTGTCGGACACGTTCACGAGCTGCACGGAGACGCGGATCCGGTTGCCGGCCTTGCGGACGCTCCCCTCGAGGAGTGTGGCGACGTTCAGAGCTCGGCCGATCTCGGCAGCGGTAGCCTGTTTTCCTTTGAAGGTGAATGCGGATGTTCGTGCCGTCACCCGTAGCCCCTTGATCTTGGCGAGCACATTGAGCAGCTCATCGGCCAGTCCGTCAGAGAAGTACTCGTCGTCGGCGCTGGCGCTTCGGTTCGCGAACGGGAGCACCGCGATCGAGGCGAGGTCCCTCGATGGCGGTCTCGCCGACGCCCCACGCTCCACGGTCTTCCGCACGCGACGTAGCTCGTGGTTCACGTCCAGGGCGGATGGGATGCGTTCCCGTAGCTCCTTCTCCAGGCACCAGCTCACGATGCGCTCGAGCTCCGCGGGGAGATCGGCGCGGAGATCGCGCAGGGCTCCCGGACGATCGCGAAGAATGGCTGACGTGACCTCCGCGTTGCTGGAACCCGTGAACGGCCGGAGTCCCGTGGCCAGCTCGTACAAGATGATCCCCAACGTGAAGAGATCGCTCCGCGCTTCGACCGGCTCGCCTCGCAGCTGCTCCGGGGCCATGTACGGCACCGTCCCCGCAACCTCCCCATCGACGGAGAGATCATCGACGGTTCTTGTCACGCCAGGTCTTTCGATCGCAGGCATATCAGGGCGCATCATCTTCGCGAGGCCGAAATCCAGGACCTTGACCCGACCGTCGCGCGTCACCATCACGTTCGCAGGCTTGAGATCTCGATGGATCACACCCTTCTCATGTGCCGCGACGAGTGCGTCCGTCATATGGATGGCTAGATCGAGAAGCTGAGCGAGTGGGACTCCACCGGGCGAAACGAAGGTCGAGAGCGTCTGACCCTCGACCAGCTCCATCGTGAGGAAGCGGACGCCATCGGCGTCTTCGACGGTGTAGAGGGTGACGATGTTCGGATGGTTGAGGCTCGCAACGGTGCGCGCTTCCCGCTCGAACCGGGCGAGGCGGTCAGGCGAGGACGCAACGTCCGCCGGGAGCACCTTGACCGCCACCTCGCGCCCCAACCGGCGGTCCTTGGCGCGATAGACCTCTCCCATGCCGCCGGAACCGAGTGGGCCGACGATCTCGTACGTCCCGATGCGGGTTCCTGGGGCGAGGGCCATGGCGGACTAATCTAATCGAAACTCAGCCCTACCGCTTGGGCTTCTCCGGCGGTGTCTGAGCTGGGCTCGACGCGCCGTTCGGCGTGGTCGGGGCCGGCGCGGGGTCCAGCTTCAGCATCTGCTCAGGGGGCACCGGTTTCTTGAGGAGAGCCACCATGGAGGTATTCCTACTCGAGCGCGCTTGATCGAGCGCGGATGTGCCTTTGGCCGATGCCAGATTCGGATCCGCCCCCGCGCGAAGGAGGAGCTCCACGAGCGCGGGGCTTCCCAGCGTGACGGCGCTGATCAGCGGCAGCCCTTTACCCGAGATCCTCTGATTCGGGTTTGCCCGCCCGCGGAGGAGCGCGGTCACGATGTCCGGATCCCCGCCGCGCAATGCGCATTCGAGCGCTGAGGAGCTGTCGGGCCCCGCGGCATTGGGATTGGCGCCGGCTGCCAGGAGTCCTTGCACAGCTTCGATCTTCTGGAGGACACAGGCCAACATGAGCGGCGTCTTGCCCGTCGAGTCGAGAGCGTTGGCATCCGCGCCGCGGTTGATGAGGAGCTTCGCGACTGGGTCCGACGGCGGTCCGTCATCCTCGTCCTGGATCCACTCGATGACGAGGACGTGAAGCAGCGTGCTTCCCTTGTCATCGGCGCACCGGATTGGAGCGCCCGCGTCGAGCGCCGCGGCGATGGAAGGTACGTCGCCCTGCTCCACAGCGGACAAGAGCGCGGGGCTGCAGGGGGCCGCACCAGCGCGGTCCCCGGAGAAAAGGAGGGCCGGCAATACGGCCATTCCCAGTACTAAGGGCGCAAATCTCATTCTACGACCTTGTACATTGAAGCTCGCGCTCGTTATCTGAGACGCACCAGACGCCGTGTCTCGACGCGGTCTTGGGAGGCGAAGCGGAGGAAATACACTCCCGGAGCCGCATTCGCTCCGCGGGAGTTGCGGCCATTCCACACTACCTCGTGGGTCCCGGCGCTCCAGACGCCGCGCGCGAGACGCGCCACTTCCCTTCCGTCGACGCTGAATATTTGTACGTTCACCTTCTCAGAGCGTGCAAGGGAGAACCCGATCCGTACCGCGCCCGACGACGGGTTCGGCCATGGCATCCGCAGGCTGACGCCGGCGCCTTGGACCGGTTCGACGGCGGTCACGCCCAGCTCCATCTCGCTCCGGATCCATGCGGCATTCTGGGGCGTGATGGCCACGTGCTCCTGGTCCGTGCCCTGCGAGTAGATGGCATCGAATGGCGTGTTGGACACTGGATTCGGATCGGCCGCGATGTTGTGGAAGAGGTCCGCCGTACCGTACGCGAGCGCGCTCACCGTGGGGATGAAGCAGTGGCTGGGGTGGAGCGCGACGATGTTGCCATACGGCGCGGCCACGGAGTCGAGCTGCGCCATGCTGGACCTGAATCCCCCAGGCGCGTTGTCGTACGGCAGGGTGCCGTTCACGGTCACCTGCTGCGAGGCGGTGGTGATGAATACCACCCGAATGCGTCCGTCGAAAATCTTGGTGCTCGTCGCGTTCGGAACCGCCCATACGTTGCCGGTAATACCGGTGAGGATGTCGCTGTAGCTCCACTGGACGACCTGCGCACCCGGAGCGAACGGCTCGCCGGTCCCGTTGTCGCTTCCATTGGCAACCGCGACGAGCCGCGGCTGGCTCGGCCAGTTGCCCTGGGCTGCGAGGTCCGTGGCGAACGATCCGCGCAGCGGATCGGACTGCCCGGTAGTTCCTGCCGGATCGGTGTAGTGGTAAACGAGCATCTGGCGTGCCGCGGGCCGGTTGAGCTGCGCGAGAAACACGGCCGCGTCGGCCGATTGGCCCGAGAAGAAATTGATCCAGTACTGAATGCCGAGCGGAATGTTGGCGCCCAGGTGCGGCACGTCGAACGAGAGGAACGTGCGTACCGAGTGCTGCATCCCGTTCGTCTCCATGTAGGCGAGCGCGTAGCGGCTCACGAGGCCGCCCATGCTGGCGCCGGCCAGGCCCACAGTGACCTGCGGGCTCACCTGGGCCTGGATCTGCTGGAGCAGCTCGACCAGGACGAACGCGTTCCGCTGCAGGTAGTCGGTGGCGTCGGTGAAATTGAGCACCACGGCGTCGTAACCGTCGGCGCGCAGGTTTTCGATGAGGCTCTCCTGGTTGAGCAGCGCGTAGAGCTCGTCCCAGTTCATGCTGTTGTCGAGATCGAATCCTTCCACCACGACCGCGGGATTCACGAGGTGCGTTCGCCCCGGGGCGAGGTACACGTAAGCATCGCCTGAGGCGACGCCGCCGAGATAAGGAATCGTCCCCGTGACGTGAAGGGTGTCGGTTGGGGCCGGCGTTTCCAGCGCACGCACGGAGAATTCGAACGCCGCCTCGACCGTGGATCCGTCGGAGGCAGTCGCGCGCAGACGCAGACTCTTGGTGCCGGTCTCTAGATAATGCGCAGTGAGCGGCCGGTTGAAGGGCGCGGCCCGGAATCCGAGCCCATCGCCGAGATCGACCTGGAGCCTGGGGGCGGCTCCCTTCCGGTTGGAAACGAAGTCGTCGCGGTCGAGCGCGAACTTCACCTCGTGGCCGCGATAGGTCCACTCGCGCAGCGCGGCGGCAGCGAACGCGGTCTTTGTTTCAAACGCTTCGCCCGTTCCCCGCACGAGATGCCCGCCGCGATTCTCGATCGCCCCTCGATCCAGCGCGTCCGGGCGAATGCGCTCGTAGTCGTCGAAAATCACCGCGAGCGGCACCGCATTCTGACGCTCGCGCGCGCGCGCGATCATCGCCTCTGCAGGCTGACGCTGGCCGGGATCGGCGGACGCTCGACGCAGCTCGTCGTAGAGCTGGCGCCACAGGCCGAGCGAAGCCACGGCGTGTCCGTCCCCGTCGAAGCGTTCGATCCCGGAGAGCGGAAGCACGCGGTCGTAGAGCACGCCGGTCTGGAGATCGCTGGTGTCGAGGTCTTGAAGCGACTCTCGAAGCCGGTCCTCGATGGGGCCCGCAAAGGCTCCCCGCGGGATCAGTAGAGCGAGGGAGACGCTCACGAGGGCCAGCACGAACATCGCGGCGGGTCGGAAACGCGGATGCGGCGTCACGATGCGGGGCACGCGGTGTTCCTCGAGCGCGGGTGGGACGGGGGATGGCCTATGTGACCGACCGTAAGTATAACACACGGCTGCGAATGCCCTTGGTCGCGCACCCTCGAGGCGCTAAGGTCGCGAGCCATGCCCCCTCCCCCCGTTATCCAGGCGACCGGCCTCCGTAAGCTCTATGGTTCCACGCTTGCGGTCGACGACATTTCCTTCGAAGTACTCGAAGGGGAGATCTTCGGGCTCATCGGACCCAATGGCGCCGGCAAGACCACGACGATGGAATGCGTCGAGGGCGTTCGAGAGGCCGACGCCGGACGCATCACCGTGCTCGGCCTCGATCCCGGTCGCGACGCCAGCAGGCTGCAAGTGCGCATCGGGGTCCAGCTCCAGCAGGCGCAGCTCCAGAAGCGCATCCGCGTGTGGGAAGCGGTCGATCTCTGGGCATCGCTCTACCCGCGCACCGTCGACGGCCGCGCGCTCCTCGAGCAGCTCGGGCTGACGGAGAAGCGAAGCGCCTCGTTCATGAGCCTCTCGGGAGGACAGAAGCAGCGGCTGTTCATCGCGCTCGCGCTCATCAACGATCCCGAGGTGGTGTTCCTCGACGAGCTCACCACGGGACTCGATCCGCAGGCCCGGCGGGCCATATGGGACCTGGTGAACGGCATCCGGAGCCGCGGCAAGACGGTCTTCCTCACCACGCACCTGATGGAGGAAGCCGAGCGGCTCTGCGATCGCGTGGCCATCATCGAGCATGGACGGCTGATCGAGATGGGCGCGCCCGCGGACCTCATACGCCAGCACTGCCCCGAACGCAGCGTGGTCTTCTCCAGCGATCGCGAGGGTCTCGCGGGTGAGCTGGAACGCGTCGCGGGCGCCGGGTCCGTGCGGGTCGAGGGGGCCACGTACACCGTGCAGGGGCGGGGCGACGACTTCGTCACGGCGGTCATTCGCTTCATCGCCGCCCAGGCGTTCACGGTCAGCGACTTTCGCACGGTGTTCCCGACGCTCGAGGACGTGTTCCTCAAGCTCACCGGACACGCGATCCGGGACTAGGGGCTAGGCATGCGCGGACTCCTCAAGCTCACCTGGCTCGAGATCCGGATCTTCGTGCGCGAGCCGCTCGGGTTCGTCGCGGCGGTCGGGATCCCGCTCGCCATGTTCCTCCTGCTCGGCCGCTCCCTGAGTCCGGACACCAGTCAATCGGCAACGAGGACACAGTTCCTGGCGCAGGACCTCCCTCTCTTCGTCTCGATCTTCATCTCGATCAACGCCGCGCTCTCGCTCATCGCGGTCATCTCGATCTACCGCGAGGGGGGGATTCTCAAGCGCCTTCGAGCCACGCCGCTGCGGCCGGCGACCATCCTCGGGGCGCACGTGCTGGTCAAACTGTTCTTCACGGGGCTCTCTCTGTTGCTCGTCGTCCTCGCGGGGCGGCGCTACTACCCGGTGCCGCTACACCCGCACGTCGCAGGCTTCGGGTTCGCAGTCGCTCTGACCACGGTGACGATCCTCTGCATGGGCTTCATCATCGCGAGCATGGTGGCCACCGCGAGGTTTGCCCAGCTCATCGGCAGCGCGATCTTCTATCCGATGCTCGCGCTCTCGGGCATGTTCGTGCCGCTTTCGTCGATGCCGCACCCTTGGGCACTGCTCGGCAGCGTGCTCCCCATGTCGCACGCGGTCGCGCTCCTTCGTGGGACGTGGGTCGGTGTGGGCTGGCTCGTGCTGATGCCGCATCTGGTGGCACTCACGCTGACGATCGCGGTATGCCTGGGCCTCACGACGCGCGTCTTCCGCTGGGAATGATGAGGGGCCATTCGCTACTTGAGGAGAACGATCTTCCGATGCTCGTGGCGAGCGCCCGCGTCGACGCGGAGGTAATAGATCCCGGCAGGCGCGCGAGCGCCGGAGCGCGTCCGGCCGTCCCACGCAACGGCCCCCGCACCGGACACGTCTCGATCCATCAGCAGCCGGACTCTCGCGCCCGCGACGTTGTAGATCGCCATGGTCACCCGCGTGGGGCTCGGCGCTTCGTAGCGGAACTTCGTCTCCCGGGCGAATGGATTGGGTGCGGCCGCGCTCACGGTGAACGCGCGCGGCTCGGGGACAGCGTCCCCCACCGCGGTGACGGTGGATATCCCCAGAAGCGCCTGGCGGCTCACCTCGACCACAGGGCCGCCGGGGGCCAGGCTACTCGTCACCACCACATCATAGGAGCCGACGTCGGCATCGCACGCATTTTGGATGACGAGGGTCGAGGCCGTGGCTCCTGAGATTTGACCGCCGTTCGCGAGCGGCGTGAGATTCCTCCTCCACTGGAACGTCACCCCTGCGGAAGAGCCGATCGTGCCCACGTTGAACACCGCCGTGCCGCCGCAAGCCACGGTCTGGTCGCCAGGCTGGAGGCCGAGGGCGCGATAGATGTACGGGTCCACTTCCCATTGGGTCGAATAGACGACACCCTGGGTGTCCTCCTCCGAGGTAGGGCCCACCGAGGAATAGGCCTCGAGAACGTACTCGCCGGGGCCCAGCTGCCCGGAGTCCTGCACGACGCCCCCCGTGAGGTAGAAGTACTTCACGTCAGACGTTGGGCCCTCGAGAGTGACGTAGCCCGGCGTGTCGCCGGGAATCACACCCGCGAAATACCGGTACGTGAAGGGTACTTCCATTCGGAACCGGAAGCTCGCGAGCGAGTGAGCCGAACACGTTCCGCTCGGTTGGCCGACCCATCCCCCGGAGGAAGAACCCGAGAACTGAATCGCCTGTCCGAAGAACTGTGAGAATTGAAAGGCGAAGGCATGGCCATAGCCGTAGCTGCAGAGCTCCCCCGGGTCGTCCTCACAATCATGCACCTCTACCGCCTCCACCTCGGTGGTCTCCGGAACCCAGGGGTTGAAGCGAGCCGGGATGAGGTGGTCCTCCGAGTGGACGCCCATGTAGTCCGCGACGACACCAAGGCTTCGGCCATCGGCCACTGGGATCATCTGGGGAATCAACGTGGAGGCCGTAACGGGTTTCCCGAAGGGTTCAGGGTGAGCCTGACCCGGAACGATCATCGGGAGTGTTGCGAGAAGCACAAGCATCGACAGGCGCCGCCCGGCCATGACCGCCCCCCCTGGTTTGCCACCCGGAGCTCGGATGGCTGACACATCCCTCCGAGTAGAAAGGCGCAAACAGGCGAGGAATCGGCTCAAGAAAGACGGCCGTTAGATCCGGACAGCCACTCTCTTGCTGCTATAGTGCCCTGCCGTTGATAGCTTCTCGTCCAAGTATCTAGCCTTGGCAGGCTGCAGCCGACCCGCCCCGAGAGGATCGACCATGAGGAGCCGTGGATTCATAGGCATCGCCGTCGGGCTGATTCTCACCGCGGCAGCGGCACGGGCCGAAGAAGTGACGATCGTGAGGGACGTTCTCGGACCGGAAGGCCCGCTGCTCGTGGACGGGAATCTCTACTACGTGGCCTGGACGTCCGGCACGCTATCGAAGTGGGACGGCAAGACGAGCACGGTCCTCAACTCGCAGCCAGGCTGCAGCCACAACGGCCTCGCCCTCACCAAGCAGAAGACCTTCCTGCTCGCGTGCACCGACGAGCATGGCGCGATTCTCGAGCTCGACATGAAGGGGAACCAGTTGCGCCGGTGGGACGCCGATGACAAAGGCGCCAAGTTCGACGGCGGCATCAATGACATCGTGGTCACCGCGAACGGGGGTGCTTACGCCACCGTGTTCGGTCCCTATCAGAGCGTTCCGACCGCGGTGGCCGGCAGAATCCTCTACCTTGCGCCCGGCGGACGGCAGTGGGTGGAGGTCGCGAACGACCTCAACTATGCGAACGGCGTCGGCATCTCCCCGGACCAGAAGACGCTCTACGTCAGCGAGACCGTCGGGAACTGCATCCTGAAGTTCGCGGTCCACGCTGACGGCACTCTCGGTCAGCGTGCGAACTTCGCCTTGCTGAATCACCTGACGCCGAACAAGAGCGACTCGTGGTGGCTGGGGCCGGACAGCATGAAGATCGACGGCAGCGGCAACATGTACGTCGCCCAGTGGTTCGGCGGGAAGATCTTGAAGATCGCCCCCGACGGCACCCTGCTGCACGTTTTCCCCATTGCCGCGGGCGACGGCACTACCAATGTGGCGTTCGGTCCCGGCGGGAAGGAACTCTATGTCACGGTCGTGAAGGACCCGAATGACCCGCAGGCGAAGGGCAGCATCGTGAGGATCCCGAACGAGTAGCGAACGAATGGCGACCCTCACCTCTCCCGCCCGAATGGAAGACCGCTGGGGCACCGGACCGGCACCCGACGCCGACGAGCTCGCCCAGCTCGTCTATCTCTCGAACCTCATCGGACGAGAATCCCGCCTGGTACAGCCTGGGGGCGGAAACACGTCCATCAAGGTCGGAGAGGCGCTGCTCGTCAAGGGAAGCGGCACCGATCTGCGCACCGTCGGTCGAGAGGGATTCACCCGGCTCTCCCTGTCGGCATTGAAGGCGCTGCGGACCGCGAGCGCCATGCCCGATTCGGACATGATGCGATTCATGGCCCGCGCCATGCTTGGAGACGGCCCCGCACCAAGCGTCGAAACCCCGCTTCACTCCTTGCTTCCCCATCGGGTCATCGCCCACACGCACGACGTCCCGACCATGAGCCTCACCAACGTGAGCGACGCGGTGGCGGAACGGCTTGTGGCCGAGCTGTTCGCCGGCGACATCGTGTACGTGCCCTACGTGCGCCCAGGATTCCCACTCGCCCAGGCGATCAGTGGAATCGTGGACCAGTTGCCGCCCGCCGCCACGGGACTTGCGCTCGCGCACCATGGCTTGGTCGTCTGGGGGGACAATCCACGGGAGTGTTACGCGAGACTGCTCCGCGCCGTGAATATGATTGAGGACTACCTGGCCACGAAGCGACCCGGCGGGACGACCACGCGGACAGAACCGGCTCAGCTCCTGCCTGCGGATGCCCGCCGGAATCTCGCCGAGCTCGTGTTGCCCGTCGTGCGCGGCGTGCTCGGGTCGACGAGTCGCGTCATCCTTCACTTCGATGACGCCGACGATGTCCTGAACGCGCTCACGGACGAACGGATGCCCGCGCTTGCACGCCGCGGGATGGCGACACCCGAGCACATCCTGCGAGCCGGTCCGCTTCCGGCGTGGCTGGATCTCGACCCTTCCGCTCCCGCGGGCGAGACCGTTACGGCGATCCGCTCTCAGCTCGACCGCCATCGCAAGGAATACGAGGCGTATCACGCACGCCACGCCTCGGCGGGCGAGCAACCGCTCGACGACTGGGCCAAGGTCGTACTGGCTCCAGGGCTCGGCATGATCACTGCGTCCCGGGACAAACGGGGCGCCGTTACCGCCAATCTGTGCTACCGGGCCGTCCTCGAGACCATGGCGAACGCGGAAGCGATCGACGCGTTCCAGTTCCTGCCCGAGGCGGACGTGTTCGAGTTCGAGCACTGGCCACTCGAGCGGCGCAAGGTCGACGAGCAGGACGAGAGGGAGAGGAAGGCCCTGCTCCTCCCCCGCCACGTCGCGGTCGTGATCGGCGCCGGGAGCGGTATCGGAAGAGCCGCCGCCCGGCGCTTGGTCGAGGAAGGGGCTCACGTCGTCGTGGCGGATCTCGACGGCGCGTCCGCCGAGGAGGTGGCGACCGAGATTCGATCCTCATACCCGAGCCGCGCCATCGGCGTCGAGCTGGACGTTCGGGACGAGGAGAGTCTCCAACGCTTGATTCGGCGGACCGTTCTCGAGTTCGGTGGGCTCGATTCCCTCTTGTACACAGCCGGCCTGGCGCCTCGCTTTGCCAGCGTGACCGAGCTTCGACGCGAAGATCTACAGCATCAGCTGGACGTGCATTACATCGGCGCCGTTCTCGCGATCGGCGCTGCGGCCTCCGTCATGAAGCTCCAAGGACTGGGCGGTTCGATCGTCACCTCGGTATCGAAGGCAGCCATGGCGCCGGGGAAAGATGCCGCGGCGTATGGTGGAAGCAAGGCGGCGCTGCTCCAGGCGATGCGGGTTGCTGCAGTCGAGCTTGGCCGGGACGGCATTCGAGTCAACGCCATCAATGCCGACCAGGTCGAGACGCCGTTGTTCTTGAGATTCGTCAAGGAGCGCGCCGCGATGCGTGGCGTCTCC
>Ga0111539_10003492_pt1 | contig 20727 bp, 16 predicted proteins | sample RhiMethybrSRZTD1_FD_79667 | JGI IMG/M metagenome (GOLD analysis project Ga0111539, IMG submission 79667) | Populus rhizosphere microbial communities from Tennessee, USA - Rhizosphere MetaG P. TD hybrid SRZTD1 (version 2) (version 2) | ecosystem: Host-associated > Plants > Roots > Rhizosphere >...
ACGCGAAATGGCCGAGCAGGATGATTACCGAAACATACTGCCAGCCGCCGCGGAAGCGCGTGAAGAAGAACGGAATTTCCTCAGGCAGATTACCGGCCCAGATGATCAGCAGCTGCGAGAACGAGAAGTACGCCCACAACATCACGAACGCCAGGAGCAGCTTTCCAAGATCGAGGAAATGCAGTCGTGGATTGAGATAGGTGGCGAGCGGTTCGACGTTGCTGAGCGCCGCGAGGACAGCGATGGCAAGCGCGAGCCCGGCAAGTCCCTGGCCGGCAACGAGAATGAAGCCAAAGATGGTCGAATACCAGGTCGGGTCGAGCGACATGATCCAGTCGACCGAGGCGAACGTCATCGTGATGACGTAGATGAGAATCCCCGGCGCGCTGACCACTCGGAAACGTCTCGTGTCGGCGGGATGGACTGCCACTTCGCCGCGATCCTGACCGACCGACCACCCGTTCAGCAGCCACGACGCGAGCGCCCACAAGGCGAAGAACAACACGGCTCGCGTGAGGAAAAACGGCACGTTCAAATACGGGGCTTTGGCGTGGACGAAGTGTGCGAGGTGTGGATCGACCTCCGGCGCTGCCCACGTATACAGCCGCGGTAACCCGATGGCGAGCGGCACGAACAAGAGTGCGACGAACGGAATATTACGGCTGGCTGCCTCGAACACACGGCGCGCGACCAGTCCCCACTGTCCGCCGGACATGTACTGCACCATCAGCAGCGCCAGCGATCCCATCGTCAACCCGAGACAGAAGAGGAAGCCAATCAGCCACGATCGAAGGAACTGGTCGACATTGAGGAAGGCGCCGATGGCGCCCGCCAGCAATCCCCAGAAACCGGCCACGAGTCCCCAACGCTGCAGTCGCGCCAGCGCCGGTACGTCGGTGGTCACTGCGTGTGTATCCATGCGATCAGTTTTTCCCCGGCGCGTGTTCACCGCCGGCAGCCGGCTGTTGTGGAACCTTCGTCGGATCCCCTCCCGGCACGTCGGACGATGGTGCGTGCTGGCTGTACTGCAGCGCGCGAATGTAGGCGACGATCGCCCATCGATCGCGCGGCGCAATCTGCGCCCGGTAATCCGGCATCACGCCGAAGCCATTGGTGATGACGTCGTAGAAGTAGCCGACGTCGGCCTGCCGCAGCCGATCGATGTGGTACGACGGCGGCTGCCGGGCAAACCCGCGCTGAATCACCATCCCGTTGCCGCCGCCCGTTTTATCGTGGCAAGGGCTGCAATAAATGTTGTAGCGCTCCTCGCCGCGATTCACCAGCGCCTCATCGACCGCGATCGGGAACTCCTTCACGGTCGCTTTGTCGATCTTTCCGGTAAAGAACGCTTCGTCTTCCTGAAGCGTCCCGCGTGCCACGGTGCCTTCAACCAGCGGCCGCGCGCTCGATCCATCAGCGAAGAACGTGCTCGCTCTCAGCCCGCGGTACTTCGGCTGGTTGTGCATGTCCTGTCTGCACGCGCCGAGGAGCGCGCACATTGCCAGGACGAGCGCGACTCGCGGGCTACTCTTCAACATCGCTCACGTCCTTGGCCCCGAGGCTCTGCAGAAACGAACGCGTCGCCGCGCGATCGAACTTCGGGTCGTTGGCCTCGATCGCCAAATAGAACCGATCCTGGCTGGCGTGCATCGCGAACCGCTCGACGTTGAACACCGGGTGATACGGCATCGGCAGTCCGTTGAGGGCGAACATGCCAAACACCGCGGCGAAGGCGGCAACGAGGATCGTCAGTTCGAACGTCACGGGGATGAACATCGGCCAGCTGATGTAGGGCCGGCCGGCAATATTGAGTGGGTAGGCAACGGCCGACACCCAGATCTGCAGTCCCAGCCCGGTCAGCATTCCCGTCAGGCCGCCGAGAAGCACCAACAGCGACACGCGCTTGTCGCGAATGTGCATCGCTTCGAAGAGGTCATGAATCGGAAACGGCGAGTAGGCTTCGAACTTGCGGTAACCCTCGGCGTAGGTCCGCCGCGCCGCGTCGACGAGCGCAGTCGTGTCGTCGAACTCGGCCATCACACCGTAAAGGGCCGCAACCGGACGTTTGTGCTCCATGGCGTGGAAGCGCTCAGTGCGCCTTCGCTCCCTTCACCTTTGCCGCCGGCACGATGGTTCGCATCTCGAAGATGGAAATCATCGGCAGGACACGGATGAACAGGAAGAACAACATGATGAAGAGCCCGATCGTGCCGAAGAACGTCATGATGTCCCATCGGGTCGGCCAGTACCAGCCCCAGGAAGACGGCAGGAAGTCACGGTGCAGGCTGGTCACGACGATTTCGAATCGCTCGAGCCACATGCCGACGTTGACAAACATCGAGATGAAGAAAAGCATCGCCGGACTCGTGCGGATGCTCTTTTTCCACAGGAACTGCGGCATCACGATGTTGCAGAGGATCAACGACCAGTAGAACGCCCAGTACGGGCCGAACATGCGGTTGTACACCATGTACTGCTCGTAGGTATTCGAGCTGTACCAGGCGAAGAACGCCTCGAACACATAGCCGTAGCCGACGATCAGGCCCGTGACGAGCATGACCTTGCCCATGTTCTCGAGGTGCCGCATCGTCAGGAAGTCTTCGAGGTGGTAAAGCACACGCAGTGGAATCGCGAGTGTGAGCACCATTGCGAACCCGGCATAGATTGCGCCGGCAACGAAATACGGCGGAAAGATCGTCGAGTGCCATCCGGGAATGATCCCGATCGTGAAGTCGAAGCTCACGACCGTGTGCACAGAGAGAACCAGCGGCGTCGAGAGCCCGGCGAGCAGCAGATACGCTTCCTCGTACCGCTCCCAGTGGCGCGCGGCGCCACGCCATCCGAGCGACAAGGCGCCGAAGAGGCGACGAATGGGCAGGCTCTTGGCGCGATCGCGGAGCGTCGCGAGGTCCGGTACCAGACCGACATACCAGAACAGCAGCGACACGGTCAGGTAGGTCGACACCGCGAAGACGTCCCAGATCAGCGGGCTGCGGAACTGCGGCCAAATGCCCATCGTGTTTGGATAGGGGAGCAGCCAATAGGCAGCGAGCCACGGCCGGCCGGTGTGAATCAGCGGAAAGATTCCCGCGCAGACGACGGCGAACAGCGTCATCGCTTCCGCGAAGCGGTTGATAGACGTCCGCCAGTCCTGCTTCAGCAGCAGAAGAATCGCGGAAATGAGCGTGCCGGCGTGGCCGATACCGATCCACCACACGAAGTTGATGATCGCGAAGCCCCAGCCGATGGGGATGTTGACGCCCCAGATTCCGGTGCCTTTGATCAGCAGCCACGTGATGGCCATCAACAGCATCATCGACCCCATGAAGCCGACGAAGAGGCCGAAGAACCAGCTGTAGGGATGGCGTCGCGTCAGAACGATTCCGGCGATCTGCTCGGTGACCGTCTGAAACGTGTGTCCCGGCTCGATGACCGGCGGCGGCGCGTAAACGGGTTCTGCTTTCATCAGTGTTCAGTCGTCGAGCGCGAAGCCTGTGGCTCGAGCTCCGGATTCGGATTGCGCAGCACCGCGAGGTAGGTCGTGCGCGGGCGCGTGTTCAGGCTCTCCAGCACGCCGTAATTACGCTCCTGAAGCTTCAGCTTGGAGACCTGGCTATTGGGGTCGTTGAGATTGCCGAACACGATGGCGTCCGACGGGCACACCTGCTGACACGCCGTCAGCACCTCGCCGTCGCGGATATCGCGATCCTCCCGCTTGGCGTCGATGCGCGCCTGATTGATGCGCTGCACGCAATAGGTGCACTTTTCCATGACGCCGCGGCTTCGCACCGAGACATCCGGATTTCGCATCGGATACAGACTCTGCGTATCCCAATCCTGATACAGCAGGAAATTGAACCGGCGAACCTTGTACGGGCAGTTGTTCGAGCAATAGCGCGTGCCCACACATCGGTTGTAGACCATATCGTTCAGGCCTTCCGAACTGTGTGTGGTTGCGGCGACGGGGCAGACGAGTTCGCAGGGCGCGTTCTCGCACTGCATACATGGAACCGGCTGGTGATACGCCTCGACGGCGTTGTCGTCTTCGTTCCCGGCAAAGTAGTGGTCGACGCGAATCCAGTGCATTTCGCGTCCGCTGGCGACCTCTTCTTTGCCGACGATCGGAATATTGTTTTCGGCGACGCAGGCAATCGTGCACGCGCTGCAGCCGGTGCACGAACCGATATCGATCGCCATTCCCCACTTGTATCCTTCGTACTTGTACTCGGGATACATCGTGAGCGTTCGTGGCGGCGTCTCTCCCTGCTCGGCGATGATTTTGGGTTCCTTCTTGTACTCCTCGATAGTGGCGACACGAACCGGCGCGCGCCCTTCCATCACGTGGTGTTCCTGCGTGACGGCGAGGGGATGGCGTTCGCCGGTCTTCGCGATCTCGAGGCCGCTGCCGAACCAGGGGGCATCGGATGTGCGCAGGAGAAACGCATTGAACGCTTGCGCGCTTGTCGTCGCGTTCCCGACGTTCCCGGCCTTCTGGCGGCCGTAACCGAAGAACACGGTGACCGATTGTTGAGGATGACCCGGCACGCGGAAAATCGGCATTCGTGCCGCGTTGCCGCGATATCTCAGTTCAATCACGTCGCCGTCTTCGAGGCCGCGTTCACGGGCGAGTTGCGGGCTCACCCAGGCGGTTGCGTCCCACGTGACTTTCGTCAGTGGCTTTGGCAGTTCCTGGAGCCAACCGTTATTCGAGAAGCGACCGTCCCAGACCGTCGGATCTGGCCGGAAGATCAGTTCGAGTCCACCCTGTGCGCCGGTCGCCGCCTGCGGCGGCGCAGTCGTTGTCGCCGGCGGTGGTGTCGCAGGAGCCGCAGGCGGGGGTTGTGGGGCCGGTGCGGCGCCGGCTGCCGCTTGATCGGCACGCATCCCGGCAACCGCTGTTGTGATTGGAACGGCCGCAGGCACGGCCATCACGCCGAACGGGGTCGCGGGTCCGCCGTCCGCGACCGCCGTGCCGTTGATGAACCCATCGTGTAAGGTCCGACGCCAGAACGCATCGAAGTTCTTGAACGGCTGGCCATCGCCGGAACGGATCGTCCACGGTCCAACGGCGAACGCTCGCGTCCAGTAGTCTTTGAGGATGACGTGACCGCGTCGATCGGGCTGCGACGTGAGGGTCGCCAGAACTTCAACTGCCGAGTGCCCGTCGTAAAGCGGTGCGATCAGTGGTTGCGTGATGGTGACGGTGCCGTCGAACGATCGCGAATCGCCCCAGCTTTCGAGTGGGTGCGCGTCGGGAACGTTCCATTGGCAGAGAGAAGCCGTCTCGTCGACGTAGAGGCCGTGGTAAACGGAGAGATTGACCTTCTTCAGCTTCTCGGCAAACTTCAGGTCGACGGGAGCGGAGTAGACCGGGTTGAGCCCGCCAAGCATGACGAGCACATCCACCTGGCCCGCATCCATCGCTCGCACGAGATCGGTTAATGACGCAGTGTGATCGGTTGGTGCCGCCTCGATCGACGGGCCGTAGGTGACGGTCGATCCCACATTACCAAGCGCCTGATTGATCGAGCGCGCGAGTGTGTGAACCGACGCCGGCTGGTATTGGCCGGCGATGACCAGCGAACGCCCGCGGTGAGCCTGGAGGTCCTTCGCGATCGCTGCCAGCCACTTTCCGATCACGCTTGCCGGATCGGTAGCACCGGACGCTGGACCTGCGGGTGCGGGAGCGCCCACCGCTCCGGCAAGCTGACGGCCGAACCCCTCGACCTCGCTCGCCTTCATCGCCAGACGATGATCGGCCTTGGCGCCAGTTAAGGTCGGCGTGCTCTCGATCGCATACAGCCGACTCATTTCCTTCCGTTCTTCCGTGATGCGCCGGTGTGTGGCGAAGTCCTTCTGATAACGGACACTGCCGGGGCCGCAGGTGAGGAAATCGGCGTCGAGCGTCACGACGACGTCGGCTTTGTCGAAGTGATAGATCGCGTCTCCGCCGGCACCTTCGGCCAGGGCAGCGGCTCGCGCGCCATCGCTCGAAATGGGATCGTACTGATGCCACTTTGCCTGCGGAAACGTTGCGAGGACGCTGGCCATGACTTCCGCCATGGAAGGGGACGTGATCGGGCCGCTCAGGAATCGCAGCCCTGCTCCCTGTCGTCCTTTCTGTTGCGACCCGGCAGACAGCATCGCGCTGAAAAACAGGCCCCACGGCTTGATTTCGCCGCGGTTGGTGATGGCTCTGGCGCGATCGGGATCGTAGAGACCGAGAATGGCGGCCTGGGTGAACGTGTCGGTGGCGCCGAGGCTCGCCTGGTGCTCGGGGTTGCCTTCAATCTTGGTCGGATGCCCCATGTGGCTTTCGACCAGGACGGGATGGGCAACACCAGAGAACGGGATCGCGCTCGCGAAGAACAGCGGCCGGCCGGGAACGAGATCCTCAGGCTGGCGAACGTACGGAACGATCTCTTCGGTCGGCTGTTTCGTACACGCGCCGACGCCGGCCAGCGCCAGCGACGCACTCATCAACTTCAGGAACTGCCGTCGTCCCTTGGGATCGTTCCACTCAGAGGCCTGCTCCGGAAATTCGCGATGCAGATACTCACGGAATTCCGGCGTGTCGGCGAGCTCGCCGAGGCTGCGCCAATACACGCGCCCGTGCGAGCCGGCAAGACGGGATTTGATAGAAGAAGACATTCGTTAGCTTCCAGCCTACCGATGACACGTCGAACAGCTGGTCAACTGTTCTGGACCCGCGATTTTGTATTCCTTCATCAAGCGCTCGCCGAGATCCGGTTCGTTGGCCGGCGGCTCCCACGCCATGTTGTAGACCTGATCGCGCGGCCGCAGATTCGGAGCCGGATTCCGGTGGCAGTTGACGCACCAGTTCATCTGCAGGTTTGCCTGCTGATACATGAGCGGCATCTTGTCGACGCGGCCGTGGCAGGTCGCGCAGCCGACGCCTTTTCTCACGTGAATGCTGTGGTTGAAGTACACGAAGTCGGGCAGATCGTGAACGCGCGTCCAGTGAAGCGGCTTGTTGTCGCGGAAGCTCGCGCGCACGGGCTCGAGAATTGGCGCCGTCGTCCAGAGCTGCGAGTGGCAGTTCATGCACGTTTTGGTCGGAGGAATGTTGGCAAACGCGGATTCCTCGACGGAGGTGTGGCAGTAGCGGCAGTCAATGCCTTCACCGCCGACGTGATGCGCGTGGCTGAACTGGACCGGCTGCTCGACGGGCATGTTCTGGTTCGTGTTGTAGCCGGAGAGGTGAAGCAATCCGACCACGCCGCCAAGGGTGGCGGCGAGGACAATCGCGGCCAGAATGCTGAGTCGGGAGTAGATGTTGGTGGTGCGATGAAAGATCTGACTCATCGTGTCGAAACTCGCACGGGCGAACTCCCAAGAGCCTACTCGAAACCGGGGCGTTTACAGAAGTGGCGACGTTTGAACGCGCGCCACGCTATAGCGCGGCTGTTGGCGTCGGCCCGGCCGCCTTAATAATGTGAAACTTTTCACAATGTTGTCAAATACGCAGCTTCCAGCTCCCAGCCTCCAGCTTCCAGTGAGTTTTTTCGAACAGTCGCTCGCCCTTCGCCGCAAACACCCGCAACTGATAATCTCTCCAAGTCTCCGACGCTAACAGCTGAAAGCTGGTAGCTGACAGCTGGAAGCTGACATCAATGTCTAACGCCATTTCACTCACTGGTGTCACCAAGCAATTCAACGGCACGCGCGCCGTCGACGACTTGTCGCTGTCGGTGCCGGCCGGCTCGATTTACGGCTTCATTGGCCCGAACGGATCCGGAAAGACGACCACGCTCAGGATGATCATGCACATCCTGTTGCCGGATCGCGGCGAGATCGAAGTGTTGGGATCGCGCGATACAGCCGCGGCGCGGGACAGAGTCGGCTACCTGCCGGAGGAACGCGGACTTTACAAGAAGATGACGATCCGCCGTTTGCTCCGTTATTACGGACGCTTGAAGGGCGCGTCGATCTCGGACATCGATGCCGCCAGTGACTATTGGATGGGCCGCATGGAGTTGCCCGGCTTGCTCGATCGTCAGATCGAAACGCTCTCGAAGGGCATGTCTCAGAAGATCCAGTTCGTGGCCGCAATCATCGCCAATCCCGCCCTCCTAATCCTCAACGAGCCATTCTCCGGACTCGATCCCGTGAACGCACATGTGCTCAAGGATGCCGTGCTCGAGATGCGTCAGCGCGGTGCGACCGTGGTGTTCAGCACTCACGACATGGCGACCGCCGAGCGAATGTGCGACCGGATTTTCATGATCTTCCGCGGCCGCAAGGTGCTCGATGGCACGCTGGAGAGCATCCAGAGCGAGTACGGCGCAGATACCGTGCGACTACGGACGTCGCAGGGCGCGGCCGCGCTGGTCGATATGCCGGATGTCGAAGCGGTGAATGACTTCGGACAGCTGCAGGAAGTTCGGTTGAAGGGCGACCCGCAGGCGTTTCTCGCACGGCTGGCCGCCCGCGCCAGCGTCTATCACTTCGAAGTGACCCGCCCATCGCTGCAGGATATTTTCGTTCGCATCGCGAAGCCTTGATATGCGCAAAGCCCTGATCGTCGCTCAATCCGAATTCGTCACCCTCGTAAAGAGCAAGGCATTTCTGGTCGGCCTGATCTTGATGCCGGTTGTGATGGGGACGTCGATCATGCTCGTGCGAGCGACGAAGGATGCGACCGACATGAAAGATCGGACGTTCGCCATCGTTGACTATACCGGCGTCGTCGCCGAGCCGTTCAAGGCGGTGGCGAACTTGTACAACTCCGGCACGCCGTCAGCAATGGATACCGTGCTTCCGCGAAAAGGGGCGCGCTTCATCCCCGTCGAGATCAAACCATCCGAAGGCAACCCGGAAGAACTCCGACTCGATCTCTCGAACCGGGTACGCAAGCAGGAACTGTTCGCCTTCGTCGAGGTCCCCGCCGAAATTCTCGATCCTGCCTCGACGACGTCGATTCGCTACTACTCGGATCACCCTTCGTACAACGCCTTGCCGCAGTGGCTGCGCGCGACGATCAATGCGGTTGTGCTCAACGAGCGGTTTCGCCGTGCGTCAATCGATCGAGCGCTGGTGGTCCGTTTGACGAAACAGGCACCGATCGACGAGCTCGGACTGTTCGAGCGTGGGGCTGATGGTGAGATCAAAGCCGCCGAGGAAGTAAACGCCGCGCGCGCCTATGGCATTCCCGTCGCGGTCCTCGCGCTGATGTACATCACCATCATGACCAGTGCCCCGCAGCTGCTGAACAGCGTGATCGAAGAAAAAATGAGCCGCATCAGCGAAGTCCTGATCGGGTCGGTGACCCCGTTCGAACTGATGATGGGGAAACTCCTCGGCGGTGCGGCGACGTCGATTGTTCTCTGCGGGATCTACATCGCCGGCGGGTTGATTGTCGTTCAATACTGGGGAGGTTACGCGAGCGCCGTGACGCCGTCGATCCTCGGCTGGTTTCTGCTGTATCTCACGCTCGCGCTCTTTATCTTTGGCTCGCTGTTTGTCGCGATCGGCGCCGCCTGCAACGATCTCAAAGACTCACAGAACATGATGACGCCGGTAATGTTGCTGGTGATGATCCCGGTCTTCACCGCCGGCACCGTGCTCCGGGCACCGGACGGAACGTTGGCCACCGTCCTGTCGCTCGTCCCAACCGCCGCACCGTTCCTGATGCTGCTGCGGATTTGTCTTCAGCCTGGTCCGCCGATGTGGCAGATCGTCGTGTCGGTCGTCATCATGACGTGCACCGCGCTTGCCGTGGTATGGGCCGCCGGGAAGATCTTCCGCACAGGCCTGCTCATGCAGGGCAAATCGGCGACACTGGGTGAGATGGTGAAGTGGGTGACCGCGAAATAGCCCATGCTACGATTTTGAATGCGTTCCTCGAGTAATCCCTCGCGTTCGATCAGCGCCGCCGCCGTCTTCTGCCTGATCGCCGCCGCCGCTTCGGCGCAGCAGCCGGTCGAGTACCGGGTTTCGTTTCCCGCGCCGGAACATCACTATGCGCAGGTCGAGGTCACGTGGCCCGCGGTGACGGCGACGACGCTGGAAGCGCGGATGAGCCGATCGTCGCCGGGCCGCTATGCGGTTCACGAGTTCGCCAAGAATGTGTTTGACGTGCACGCCTTTGACGGCAAGGGCCGGGAGATCACGCCGTCGCGGCCGAACCCGTCTCAGTGGAATGTCACCGGCCACGACGGCACTGTCCGAATCGTCTACAAGGTGTTCGGCAACCATGTCGACGGCACGTATCTCGCCGTTGACCAATCGCATGCGCACATGAACATGCCGGCGACGCTCATGTGGGCACGCGGTTTTGACATGCGGCCCGTCCGCGTCACCTTCCAACCACCTTCCCGCTCTTCGTGGAAACCCGCGACGCAGCTTTATCCAACATCCGATCCCTGGACCTTCACCGCCCCGAATCTCCAGTACTTAATGGATAGTCCGACCGAACTCAGCGACTACACGCTGCGATCGTTTACGGTTCGTAACTCGGACGGGAAGGAGTTCACCATCCGGACAGCGGTCCACCATGACGGCGATCCATCGGTCATCGACGAGTACGTCGCCGGCGCGGAGAAGATCGTCAACGAGGCCGCCGCGGTCTTCGGCGAGTTCCCCGCCTACGACACCGGGACATACACGTTCCTCGGAGACTATGTGCCGTGGGGAGGTGGCGATGGTATGGAGCATCGCAACAGCACCGTCGTTGCGTCAGCGACCTCGTTCAGGAATCCCCAGGCGGTACGCGGCGTACTCGGGACGCTCTCGCACGAGTTCTTCCATTGCTGGAACGTTGAGCGCATCCGGCCGAAGACGCTTGAACCATTCAACTTCGAAGAGGCGAACATCTCCGGTGAGTTGTGGCTCGCGGAAGGTTTCACGCAGTATTACGGCCCGCTGATCATGACCCGCGCGGGATTGTCCCCACCCGATGCCGCGGCGCTTGTACGGAACGCCGTCGTCGTGATCAACAGCCCCGCACGTCAGTTTCGCTCGGCGGTCGAGATGAGTCAGATGGCGCCGTTCAGCGACGCGGCCGTGTCCATCGACGAAAACAATCTCGGTCCCACCTTCATCTCGTACTACACATACGGTGCGGCAATTGCGACGGCGCTCGATCTGAGTCTCCGCGATCGATCGAAGGGCAAGATCACACTCGACGACTACATGCGAGCGATGTGGATCGCTCACGGAAAACCTGACGGCCCAAGCCCCGCGATGATCGCCAGGCCTTACACGCTGAAGGATGCGCGCGATCGGCTGGCGGAGGTTTCAGGCGATCGAAAGTACGCTGACGATTTTTTCGACAGGTACATCGAAGGGCGCGAAATACCCGACTACCAGAAGCTCTTTGCTCGCGTTGGGCTGGTTTTGCGCAAAACCAATCCTGGCGGCCCGTGGGTCGGCGTGCTGGATCAGGGTTTCGGAGCAGGCGGACGAGGACGACGCGGCCGTCCGCCCGCGACGCCAGGTGCAACCGCCACCGGCGTTCCCGTGCAGGCGCTGGTCAATTGGGGAACACCGGCATTTCAAGCCGGTATCGAGGAGGGTGACGTGCTGACATCCGCGGACGGCCGGCCGATTGCGACGATCGAGGACTGGCAGGCTGCGGTGCGTGCTCACAAGCCCGGCGACTCGATGTCGGTTGAATTTACCCGTCACGGTACGACAGGGAAAACGGTCATCGCCGTTGCGCAGGACCCAACAGTCGAGGTTGTCGGGATCGAATCCACAGGAGCGGCGTTGTCGGCAGATCAAAAGATGATGCGAGACGCGTGGTTAGAATCAAAAAGGCGCCCGTAGGCCGCGTGTTCATATCCCGGCATCGAAAAAAGATGCTTGTAGGGCGGGGTCTTTAGGCCCCGCCACGGCGTCCATAAAAGAAGTGGTTGGCACGACCATCAAGCACTATCGGGTCGACGAACGCCTTGGGGCGGGCGGCATGGGAGAGGTCTATCGCGGTGAAGACACGCGACTTGGCCGGCCAGTCGCGCTGAAGTTTCTTCCCGCGTCCCTGAAGTCGGATCCGGAGAGCCGCGCACGGCTCCTGAACGAGGCGCGCGCAGCCTCGATCCTACGGTCGCCGAATATTGCCGTCACCTACGACATCGGTGAAGAGGGCGGCACCGATTTCATCGTGATGGAGTACGTCGACGGCGAACTGCTCTCGTCGCGGGTCAGCCGCGGCGCGGTCCCGGTGCGCGAAGCGATCGAGATGGGGATCCAGGTCGCGGACGCACTCGACGAGGCACACGCGCGCGGCATCATTCATCGCGACATCAAGAGCGCGAATCTGATGCGAACCGAGCGGGGACTGGTGAAGGTTCTCGACTTCGGACTTGCGAAGTTCGTCGCCAATGGCACCGCGCGCGATGTCACGCAGGCGCAGATGACGATGGCCGGGATGGTGGTCGGCACGGTGTCGTACATGGCGCCAGAGCAGGCGCTGGGACGACCCGTCGATCATCGAATCGATCTGTTCTCGCTCGGGGTCGTGCTGTTCGAACTGCTGACCGGGCGGATGCCGTTCGAAGGAACCACGCCAACGGAAATCATCGACCACATCTTGCACGAAATACCGGCTTCCCCTTCGCGCTATACGGCGGCGGTGCCCGCGTCGCTCGATGCCATCATTGCGCGCGCGCTCGAGAAGGATCCCGCGTTCCGCTACCAGCATGCGTCGGAAATGTCGCGCGACCTCGGTCAGGTAGCGGAAGAGATCGACAGCCTGACGGCTGGTCGAATCACTCGAACGACCTCCGCAGTCACAGCCGGTCCGGTCGAAAAGTCTGTCGCGGTGATGACCTTCTCCAATATCACGCGGGAGCCGACAGACGACTGGATCGGTACCGGCATCGCGGAAACGGTGAGTTCGGACCTGAAGAACATTCACGGGTTGACCATCATCGGCCGTGCCCGCGTCTACGACGCGTTGCGGAACCTGAGCAGCGATGCGCACCTGAAGGACTCGCTGGCGATCGATATCGGCCGCCGGCTCGGCGCGACGTGGGTGGTGGTCGGGGGGTATCAGCGCATCGGGTCGGTCGTCCGCATCACGGCGACGGTCGTCGAGATTGCGACGGGTGCCGTAACCAGGACCGTCAAGGTCGATGGCAAGATCGACGATATCTTCGAGCTGCAGGACAAGATTGTCTTTGAGGTCAGCCAGGGACTGAACGTCGCGTTGCGCGGGACGGAGATTGCCGACATCGAGCGGCAGGAGACCAACTCCGTCGCAGCGTATGAGAGCTACGCGCGGGGGATGATGAACCTTCGCCAGGCGACGCGTGATTCGATCGATCGCGCCATCGCCGCCTTCGAAGACGCGACCAGGCATGATCCGGAGTACGCGCGTGCGTGGGCCGCGCTCGGCGGCGCCTATGGTCTCAAGGGCAATTTCCTCAGCATGCCCGAAATGGTGAACCAGGCGATCGAACTGGAGCGCCGCGCGGTGGCGATCGATCCAGATCTTGCCGACGCGCATATGTGGCTCGGTGGCAGTCTCCTCTCCACCGGCCGGACCGACGAGGCGATCGCGGAAATTCGAGAAGCGTTGCGGCTCGATCCTGAAAACGGCCAGGCCTACCAGAGTCTCGCGCGCGCCTACTGGGTCGGGCTCGGCGATTTCAAGTCGGCGATTCCACTCTTCGAGCGAGCCATCGACCTGAATCCCGAGGCCGGCTATTCGTATTTGCAGTTGTCACTGCTCCTCGCCTGGGATGGCCAGCTCGACCGGGCGGAAGAGATCAGCCGCCGTGCCGTCGAACTGCAGGAACAGTACATCTCCGGCAATCTGGGACTGCAGATCGTCGGCGCACACGCGCGTCTTGGCTACATCTACTACTTGGGAGCGGACTACGCCGGAGCGATTCGCGAGTACGAACGCGAGATGGCGTTCATCGGCGCCGGCGATCACGCATTGCGCGATCGCACACTGCTCGAGCTCAACGTCAAGATTGGAGCGGCGTATCTCCGCCAGGGGCGCAAGGACGACGCGGAGCGCCATTTCGCTCGCGCGCTCAAAAGCTTTGATTCGCGCGTCGCGACCGGTGCTGACGATCCCTTCACGCGCTATTACGTCGCCTGCCTGCATGCGCTTCGTCACGATCGCGAACATGCGATCGCGTCGCTCGAGCGCGTCGCCAAGAGCTTGCCGAAACTCACGGCCTCACGCGCGCGCGTTGATGTCGATCTGGAATCGCTGCGCGACGATCCCCGTTTTCAGAGATTGCTTCGCGGCTGATCGGATCTCGATCCCTCCGACCACGCCAGTTCAGCTCGGCGAAAACTGCTGCGCCACGGCGGATGCGTTCAACTACGCCTACACGTCGTTGTCCGGCGATGGGTCGATCGTGGCCAGGGTCGCATCGGTTCAGAACGGAACGGAGACGGTTCCAATGAGTACCAACCTGTTCATTGGTCTTGCGGTGACGAGCGACAGCACGTCACCGGCGACCGCGGGCATCGATGGTGTCGTTATTCAATGATGATTGGTGGTAGATCTTGACGGGTGCCGCTCCCGTCCTTGATGTACGACGTGGTCATCGTGGGTGCCGGACCGGCCGGGCTGAGCGCTGCGCTCATGCTCGGCCGCTGCCGTCGCACCGTTCTCGTTTGCGATAACGGGCGCCCGCGAAACGCCGCTTCACGCGCCCTCCACGGCTACCTCACGCGTGACGGCATCGATCCGAGAGAGTTTCGGTCCATGGGGCGCGACGAACTGCGCCAGTACGAAACAGTCGAACTCCGCGACGTCGCCGCCACTGACGCACAGTGTGAGGCGAATGGACAGTTCCGCGTGACGCTGGCCGACGGCTCGCTGGTGCGGGCGAGAAAGCTGCTGGTGGCGACGGGCGTCTGCGACAATCTGCCTGACGTGCGGGGGATCCAAGAGTTCTACGGGCGCAGTGTGTTTCATTGTCCATACTGCGATGGATGGGAACTTCGCGATCAACCGATCGCGATCCATGGACAGGGGGATCGAGGCGTCGGTCTCGCGCTCGAACTCACGGCATGGAGTCACGATCTCGTCCTCTGCACGGATGGCGCGGCTGAAATCAGCGAGGACGATCGGGCACGACTGACACGCAACGGGATCGCGATTCGCGAAGAACGTGTGACCGCTCTCGAGGGCCGCGACGGCATTCTGGAGCGAATCCTCTTCAGCGCCGGCGATCCGCTGCCTCGGCGTGCCATGTTCTTCACCGCCGGGCAGTTCCAGCGATCGGAATTGGCCATCCGTCTCGGTTGTGAGTTCAACGACAAAGGGACGGTGCGAACCGGCAAGTATGAGTCGACCCATCTTCCGGGTCTCTACGTCGCCGGCGACGCGTCGCGCGCCGTCCAGTGGGTCATCGTCGCCGCGGCGGAGGGGGCGGAGGCCGCGTTTGCGATCAACACCGACTTGATCAAAGAAGACTTGAAGTAACCGACGTAAATTCCCTCCCGCCAATACCAGATTGGACTGCTCCCGGCACGTTTGGACTGCACGATTCTGGTGGTTCGTCCCACAAATCAGCCCATAATCCACAATCTGGCCGCCAACCAATCGGTCATTGGACATCGCATAATGGAGTGCGTACGGTCCACACTTCGAGGTCCGGGAGGAATGATGTTTCAGCAGATCGAGCGTCAGTTCATGCGGACCGCGCGGCCGTTATATGGCCATCTGGTCAACCTGTTCGAAGCGGCAATCGCCCGCGGCGAACTTCCCTCTGGATCGCGATTACCGCCCGAACGCGAGTTGGCCGAGCGGCTTGGAATCAGCCGCACCACCGTCGTCAGCGCGTATCGAGAGCTCGAATCGCGCGGCCTTTTACGCGGCTATGTCGGACGTGGCACGTTCGTGTGCGCGGCACCCGAGCCGAGCGGCACGCCGTTCGCCTGGCGCGGGAAGATTGCATCAGCGGCACTGCGTTCGAGCGACTCGACACTGCGCGATGCCATCCGCCACTCATCGGATGCGCGTCTGCTCTCGCTTGCGGCGGGCGAGCCGGCCATCGACTGTTTTCCTACCACGGCATTTCAGCAGGCCATCGATCACGTCTTGAGGCGTGATGCGGATGCGGTATGGAGCCACGGCCCCACGGAAGGGCAACCGGTGCTCCGCGAAGCGATCGCGGAAAGGTTCCGGGTGCCGGCCGAGAGTGTGCTGATCCTCGCCGGGGCGCAGCAGGGACTCGATCTGCTCGCCCGCTGTCTGGTCGATCCCGGTGACGCGGTGATCATCGATCGTCCAGGGTATCTCGGCGCGATTCAGTCGTTCCGCGCAGCCGGTGCGAAGCTCATCGGATGGGATGTCGCTCGCGCGGAGATCGACGAGCTCGAGGATCTCGTGCTGCGTTATCGACCGAAGCTGATTTATACGAACCCGACCTTCCAGAATCCGACCGGCACGACCATGCCGATTCGGACGCGCCGGGAAATGTTGAAACTTGCAGAGCGGTATCGTGTGCCGATCGTCGAAGACGCGACCTACGGCGAGCTGTACTTCCACGAAGCGCCGCCGCCATCGCTTCGCGATCTCGATGCGTCGAACCTGGTGATTCATCTGAACAGCTTTTCGAAAGTAATGGCTCCGGGACTGCGGCTCGGCTGGCTCTCGGCGGCGCCATCGATCATCGATCAAATCGCGATCATCAAGCAGCGCCTGGATCCGCATACCCAGAACCTCGTGCAGTTTGCGATGGCGCGGCTCCTTCGACAGGGAAGCTTTGAGGCGCACTTGAAGACGCTCCGTCAGGAACACTCGCGTCGATGTGCGCTGATGGTTGCGGCGATCCAGCGACACGTCCCGTCTGGTACGCTGAGGTTTGCGCGGCCGCACGGTGGACTCTACCTGTGGTGCCGCCTGGTTCCCGGTGTCAGCTCGCGGGCGTTGCTCGATACGGCGCTCACGGCGGGCGTCGCGTTTATTGCCGGGGACGCCTTCTATCCAGATCCCGCTGGCGAATCCGAACTGCGGCTGTGCTTCTCGAGCGTGATGCCGGCGACCATCGAAGACGCAGTGCGGCGATTGTCGAGTTGTCTGCCGGTGTCTGCTGAACGGCGTCAACTGCGTCCGATCGCGTGAACGATCCGCGTGGAGGAGTCTGTGTCCGAAACGGAACGGCTCCGGCGAGAGCTGGAGACGACGATGGACGGCGATCCGTGGTATGGGTCTGCCATTGCGCGGATTCTTGACGGAGTTGACGCTCCGAGTGCAGCGGCACATCCGATTGAAGGGGCTCACTCTATCTGGGAACTCGTCTTGCACATGACCGCGTGGGTGAACGAGGTCCGGCGACGGCTCGAAGGAGGCACGCACGGCAACCCCTCGGAGGGAGATTGGCCGCGCGTTGGCGAGACGACGCCGGACGCGTGGAAGCAGGCAATCTCGTCACTCCGCCGTGCGCATGCTGAGCTCGCGCGAACACTGGCAGCGACTGATGAGGCCGGCCTCGCGCGTCAGGTCGCCGGCGGCCAGGTTGATGCGACCGGCAAGCCGGTGACGCTCTACCAGACGGCGATCGGGATCCTGCAGCACGACACATATCATGCAGGGCAAATCGCGTTGATAAAGAGAGCTCTGAATCGCTAATCACTAATCACTGATCGTGAATCGCTAATCCTCGAATCCCGAATCCCGAATCCCGAATCCTGGAATCCTGGAATCCTGGAATCCTCGAATCCTCGAATCCTCGAATCTTGGATCCTGAAATCCTCGGATCCCGGACAACGGATCCCGGACAACGGATCCCGGACAACGGATCTCGGGCAACGGCCCGGCACATGGAGAGGCATATGGTGAAAGATCCAGTCTGCGGAATGACCATCGACGAAAAGACGGCAAAGGGACAGAGCGAGTACAAAGGTCAAACGTATTATTTCTGCGCCCCAATCTGTAAGACGAAGTTCGATCAGGACCCTGCGAAGTACGTGAAGAGCTGAGCGCTACTTTGTCGTGCTGGAATCCCGACCAAAGATGACGCCAGGCGCAAGTTTCCAGTTGGGGTCGAGTGCGCGTTTGACGGCACGCATTTCGTCGACGCCGCGTTCACCGTACAGCTGGATTAGCAGCTGCTGCTTGACGGGATTGCGCCCCACGCCGTGCTCGGCGAGCGGACATCCGCCGAGGGCAGCGGCTGCTCGTCCGAAGTCGAGGATCGCCTCCTTGCCCCTGACGACGTCGTCGTAGCTCCGCGGAATCACGTTCGGGTGCACGTTGCCATCGGAAATGTGCCCCCAGACTGCGTAATCGAGACCGCGCGATTCAAAGCCTCGACGGTAGGTCTCCATCATTTCGGCGAAGCGATCGACCGGCACGATCATGTCAGCGGCAGTCTTTTCAATCTGCGGATGGACGTCACGCTTGGCGACGCCCACTCGACGGTTGACGCCCGCGGGGACTGCCTCGCGGATCGCGATCAGCTGTTCGGCCCGGCGCCGATCACCGGGCAGCGCCAGTTCCGTGGCGTCGAGAGCGTCATGCGCATCCAGCAGACGGCAAAAACGCACCAGCGCGCCGTCCCGCGAGCCGGGAGAGAGCGCCTCTGCAATCTGCTCGTAGGCCTCTGCCGGCGTTGTCTCCGGCGGAAGTTCGAGTTGCGCGAGGAGCGCGACTGCCGCATCTGGCGGAAGTACAACGTCGTTGCGGACGTCGGCGCCATCTTCGCGAATGATGGTTATCGAGCGTGCATCGACGTTCTCGATGGCAGCCGCGTTGATGCCACAGCGGTCGCCGGTGCGCCACGTTTCCCGTGACGCGTCGCGGAGAGCGAGAACGAGTTGGAGTGCCTGACGCTCGGATCGACAGGAGATCAGCGCCAGCGCCGATTGTGGCGTGGGCGACAGAACGCGGAAGGTGACCTCTGCCACCACGCCAAGGGTTCCCTCGGCCCCAATAAAGAGATCGACGAGATCCATGTCACGAGCCGCGTAGTAGCCGGCCGACCGCTTTGCGACATTCGGCATACTGTAGGACGGCAGTGGAATGCGGACGCGGCCACTGTTGGTATCGAGCTCGAAACATCCGTTCTTTGCGCCGTGCATACCGCGGCGCAACTCGAGGATCGTCCCATCGGCGAGAACGACGACGAGCCCAGCCACCCATTCACGCGTGCTGCCATACTTGAATGTGGCGGCGCCCGCCGCGTTTGTCGAGACGATTCCTCCAGCGCACGCCCCGGTGAAGGTCGGTGCGGGTGGGAACCACGCGGCGCGCAGCGCGAGTTGCTCCTGCATGGACGCCACGGTCACGCCCGCCTGCACGGTGATACTGTCGGGTGATTGATCGACCACTCGTGTCATTCGCGACGTCGAGAGGATCAAGTCCCCCATCGGCGTCGCCCCGCCAGTGAGTGATGATTGCGCCCCAATCGGCAGGACGGTTTTCGCGGCGGACAGGACGGCCGCGATCTCGTCGGCGGACCGCGGATGCACGACACCGACAGCATGGCCTCCCGGGTAGTGGGCGGCATCTTCGAGAAACCCATCAGGTTCGCCGCGTTCAAGATCCATAGAATGCCGCCGCTCGTTGGAAGCCTTCACTCACAATAACAACGAGTGAAGTATTATCCGGCTGTATGGCACACCGCTTCACGGTGGGCGTGGAAGAAGAGTTTCAGATAGTCGACCCGCACACGTGGGAGCTGCGGTCGCATGTCTCCGAGCTGTTGGCCTCCAGCGCCCCCGCCCTCGGTGAGCAGATCAAGCGAGAGCTCCATCAGTCCATTGTCGAGGTCGGCACCCGGATCTGTCTGAACGTGCCGGAGCTTCGCGAGGAAATCTTTCGCATCCGACGCGAGCTGACCGGCGGTGCCGAACGTGTCGGCCTTGCGGTCGCCGCCGCGGGTACCCACCCTTTCTCGCACTGGAAGGATCAGATTCTCTCTCCCGGCGTCCGCTACGACAGCATCGTCGAGGAGCTTCAACAGCTGGCGCGGTCGTTGTTGATCTTCGGGCTTCACGTGCACGTCGCTGTTCCCGACAATCAAACGGCGATTGATCTCATGAACGCCGCGCGCTATTTCCTGCCTCATCTGCTGGCGCTGTCCACGAGCTCGCCGTTCTGGATGGGACGCGATACGGGACTGAAATCGTACCGGACGACGATCTTTCGCCGCTTTCCCCGTACCGGTGTGCCGGATCACTTCGGATCGTGGAGCGAGTACGACAACTACATCAAACTGCTGATCGACCTGCACTGCATCGATGATGCACGGAAGATCTGGTGGGATGTCCGGCCGCATCCGAGCTTCGGAACGCTGGAGTTTCGGGTGTGCGACGTTCCGACGCGCCCGGAGGCGGCGGTGATGCTCGGCGCGCTGGCCCAGGCGATCGTCGTGAAGCTGCACAAACTGTACTCGCGCAACCTTGGCTTCCGGCTCTATCGGCGAGCGTTGATCGAAGAGAACAAGTGGCGGGCGGCGCGATGGGGTATCGACGGCAAGTTGATCGATTTCGGCAAGCGCGCGGAAGTGCCGATGCGCCAGCTCGCGCTTGAACTGCTCGAGTTCGTCGACGATGTGGTCGATGAGCTGGAGAGTCGAGACGCCGTTGAGTACGTGCATACCGTGCTCCGCGAGGGGACCAGCGCGGATCAGCAGCTCGCCGTGTTTCGCGAAACGGGAGATCTGAAGGCGGTCGTGCAGCATATCGTCAACGGAACTCGCGCCGGCGTCGACCGCGTCGAGACGCATGCCACGGACAAACACGGATAAATTGGCCACGGATGAACACGGATAAATTGGCCACGGATGA
>Ga0111539_10003494_pt1 | contig 20722 bp, 16 predicted proteins | sample RhiMethybrSRZTD1_FD_79667 | JGI IMG/M metagenome (GOLD analysis project Ga0111539, IMG submission 79667) | Populus rhizosphere microbial communities from Tennessee, USA - Rhizosphere MetaG P. TD hybrid SRZTD1 (version 2) (version 2) | ecosystem: Host-associated > Plants > Roots > Rhizosphere >...
ACCAGCGGCACCTGTCGGCCGCGCACCGAGTACACGAGGTTGGCCGCGAGGTAGACCACGAACAACGCCGGCACGTGCGCCCGCCGGGTCGACCAGGCCAGCGCCAGGGCGGCCGCGACGAGCGCCAGGCTCCACAGCCGCGCGCCCCCGACGCTGATCCGGCCCGCCGCGACAGGCCGCCCCTGCTTGTCGGGGTGCCGCCGGTCGGCCTCCGCGTCGAGGCTGTCGTTGAGCGCGTAGACGGCCGAATTGAGCAGGCAGAACCCGCCGAGCCCCAGGCCGAAGACGGCCAGGTCGAGGTGCGCCCCGCTCGTGACCGCGAAGGGCACCGGCATCAGCACGAGGGCGTTCTTGACCCAGTGCCGGGGACGCGAGAGGGCGAGCAGGCTCCCGGGCAGCGCCATGGAGCGCGAGACTACCGCAGGACTTTGATCCGCAGCTTGGAGATCTCGAATTCGGCGCCCTTGGGAATGGCGATGCCGAAGGCGCCGCGGCGCGAGTCGCCCGGGCCGCTCTCCACTTTCAGCTCCTGGAAGTCCTCGGGCGCGTTCGTGCACACGGCGACGAAGCGGTTGCCGATGAAGGTCACGCGCAGCTCGTACTTCTTGTCGAGCTGCCAGCCGATGTCGCCCGCAGGCGCCGGCTCGAGCAGGATGTTCTTCACGCGGGTGTCGGCCGCCTTGCCGAGCCGGAAGTAGAGGTTGGGCGCGCCGGTCTTGAGCGTGAACTCGATCTCCATCTGGAAGTCGCGCCACTTCTCGTCATCGCCGATGCTCATCGCGGCCTGGCCCTTGGAGTCGGGCGCCGGTCCCGTGAAGCGCATCACGCCATCCTGGATCTTCCACGTGAACCCCGAGCTCTTGGACTCCTTCCACTTCGAGAGCTCGGGGCCCGAGAGCAGGTCGCGCCACTGCGTGCCTTCGATGTAGGCGTCGGTGAAGGCCGCGTTCGAGAGCCGGTCGGAGTCGGTGATGACCCGCACGTAGATCGGCTCGAGCTCGTCGCGCAGCTTCGTGTCCTTGGTCTTGAAGGCCTCCTCGAGCTGGGAGCGCAGCTCCTCCTCGGCCAGGGCGTACTTGTTCAGGGCCGGGCGCTGCTGGTCGGGGTTCTGCCCGATGAAGGTGTCGGCATCGGCGACCAGGCGGTTCACGTAGGCCCGCGAGCAGGCGGTCTCCGCGGCCTTGACGCGCTTGACCATCTCGTCGCCGTACTGCTGCGCGTTGACGAGCATGTTGCGCAGGGCGCGCCGCAGCTCGGCCAGGTCCTTGGGCTCCATCGTGGCCGCGTTCAGGAGCTGCGCCTCGATGCCCGAGAGGCGCTTGTCGTAGTCGGCGCGGTCGGCGTTCTTGGTCAGCGTGCCGCCGGCCTTGGCCAGGATCGAGTTGACCTCGACCCCCAGGTCCGTCCCCAGCCACAGGTCCTTGCCGTCCATCACGATCGACTCGACCTTCGCGGCCTCGTCGGGATTGGACGTGTCGATGGCGCGCAGCTCCTTCATGAGCGAGTCCTGCGCCGCGGCCAGCCGGTCGGCCTCGTTCTTCTCCGCCGTCTTCTGGTTGTTGACGATGAAGAGCACCACGCCCGCGGTCACGAACAGCAGGAGCGCGACGACCAGGCCGATCTTGGTGGCCGTGTCCATCATGGGCTTCGTGCGCGAGCCGGTCTCGACGATGAGCTCGCGGCTGCCGGCGCTCGCGCTGCGGCGCACCGGCGCGCGCACCGGGGCGCGCGAGCTCTCGGAGGCGCGCGGGGAGGCGGCCGCCGAGGTGCGCGAGCGCGCCGGGGCCGCGCTCGCGGGGGCGCCGGCAGGACGTGCGGGCGCGGCAGGGCGCGCGGCGGTCGACGCCGGGCGCGCGGCCGGGCTGGCCGGCTTGGCGGCGGGCGAGGCAGGCCGGGCGGCGGGCGCCGGGCTCGACGCGGGACGCACGGACGAGCCCGGCGCGCCCGTCACCGTCGTCGTCGTCTTGGCCGGCGCGGGACGCGCGGTCGAGTTCGTGTTGTTCGCGCCGGCCGACGACACTCCGGGCCGCGGGGCCGGCGCCGGGCTCGCCGGCTGTCCGGCCGCGGGCTTGGCCGCCAGCTTCGCGCGGCGGCGCTCCGCGGCGCAGGAGGGGCAGAGAATGCGCAGCGAGGTGACCTCGCCGGTCGCCTCCGGCTCCTCGAAGCTCGCAGCGCACTGTTCGCAGACGGGCACGGTTGGGGTCCTAGGTTGGCTTGTCTTCGTTCGACGGGCGGCCGCCCTCGTGCAGCCTAGCCTCGAACAACTCCCGGATGCCAGCCTGCGGCGGGGCGCGGCGCGAGCGGCCGGCCCGGCGGGCGAGGAACAGGGCCGCCAGGACCGAGGCGAGGGCCACGCCCAGCACCTGCAGCCCCACGACCAGCGGCGACTGCGGCGGCGCGGCCGCCTGCACGATCGAGAGGTTGCGGGCGACGAGGTACGGCACCTCGCGCTGCACGGTCGCGCCGCTGCCGTCGACGGCGTCGTACTTCACGACCCGGTAGAAGACGCCCTCGACGTCGAGCGTGTCCTTGACGGCCGTGTCGACGCGCACCGGCGGCGGCACGTCGGCGAGGTCGAAGACCACCGGCTCGGAGCCGTCGGGCTCGAACAGGAACCCGCGCCAGGCGTCCTCGATGCCGGCGTCGGTGCCGTGCAGCTTGACGGCCTTGAGGCTGGCGACGACGCCGCGCACCTTCACGAACTCGCCGCGCCACTGCGCGGGGTGCGCCATCGCGTCGCTCCAGTCGAGCCAGCCGGTGACGCGCCGCGAGAAGTCCTCGGCCGGCATGGAGTGCACGTGGTAGAGCAGGCGCCGGTAGCTGGGCGTCTCGGCGAAGTCCTGCCCGTCGGGGGTGTTGAGCAGCGCGCCCTGGAACAGGCCGGCCAGCAGCGCCTGACGGTCGCCGGAGGGACGGGCCACGCCCGTCTCGGGCGGCCGCTCGGCGCCCGCGACCGGCAGCCGCGACCGCGCGTAGAACAGCAGCCCGACGGCGACGACGAACGCGGCGGCCAGCCAGACGAACCGTCTCACGTCACTTCGCGACGGCGCCGAAGGCGAACTCGATCTTGTCGATCTTCTCGCGCTTGCACAGGTTCACGACGGTGATCACGTCCTTCCACGGCACCTTGTCGGCGGCGTCGATGGTCACGGGGATGTCGGGGTGCCCGGTGCGCACGGCGTCGTCGTAGCCCGAGCGGATGAGCTGCTGCAGCTCGTCGTCGGACTTCACCTTGCGCGATCCGAGCTGGCGCATCGTGGTCTGCGTGGGCTCGTCCCAGAACATGGCCACGCGGATCTCCTGGATGACCATGTCGGCGCTCATCGCGCCCAGGCCCTTGTCCTTGGGCAGCCAGGAGTCGAACTTGCCCTCGATCTGCTTGAACTTGAACGAGCACATGAAGAACACGCACAGGCAGAAGATGACGTCGACCATGGGGACGACGTTGATCGCCACCGGGTTCTCGTTGGGGTCCTGTGAGCCGGCCATGGTGCCTCCTTATTCCGTCACTTGGGCTCGGGCTTCGCGGCGCCGACCACGATGCGGTAGATGCCGGCCGAGGCGCAGGCCTCGATGACCTTCTGTATGTAGCCGTAGGGCGCGTTCTCGTCGGCGCGGATCATGACCTCGCGCTTGCTGATCGCCTTGCCGTCCTTGCCGACCTCCTCGATCTCGAGCTTGCCTTCCTCCTCGAGTGCCCCCTTGATCGTGTCGAGCGTGTAATAGTTCGAGCGGATCGCGATCATCCAGTGCGTCATGTCGCGGCACACCTGGCCGGCGCTGAAGGCCGGGCAGTCCGCCGCCGGGCCGTTCGTGTGCTGGTGGAAGACGTTGACGGTCGTCCGGCCGCCCTCGTTCGGATCCTTGGTCTTCGACTCCTGCGCGACCTGGTCGGCCTTGGGCAGCACGACCTCCTCGAGCTCGCGCGCGCTCATGTCCGCGCCGAGCATGAAGAACAGCAGCAGCAGGAACATGATGTCGATCATCGGGATGAGGTTGCAGGCCACGCTCTCCTCGACCTGCGGTCCTGCGAATCGGCTCATGTCACGGCTCCAGTGCTGCGGTGCTGCGGGTGCTTCGGGTGCTGCGGCTCGATCAGTGCTTCGAGGTGGCCAGGTGCTTGAGCAGGTCGACCGCCTGCAGGTTGATCGAGAGGGTCAGCTTGGTGACCTTGTTCTTGAAGAAGAAATAGGCCGTCAAGAAGATGATCGCGATGAACAGGCCCATGGTCGTGTTCACCAGCGACTCGTAGACGCCCTTCGCCAGGTCGCCCGGCGTGGGCGCCTTCATGCTCTCGATCGTCTGGAAGGACGAGATCATGCCGGTCACGGTCCCCAGCAGGCCGAGTAGCGGGGCCACGTTGCCCAGCAACGAGAGGTACGAGATCTTCGCGTTGACCTTGAAGGCCTCCTCGGCGGCGGCCTGCTCGAGGGCGCCGATCATGTGCTCGTAGCCCGCGTGGCGCAGGCGCAGGCCGTCGCCCACGATCGTGGCCAGGTAGCCGCCTTCGCTGTCGCAGAGCTCGATGGCCTCGTCGTAGTTGCCCTCGGACATGAGCGCCTCGAGCTCCTCGGCCAGCTCGGTCGGCGCGAGCTTCTCGCGCGTGATCGACACGATGTACTGCAGCGTGAGCGTCGTGCCGATCACCGAGGTGACGAGCATGAGCCAGCCGACCGGGCCGGTCGTCTCGAAGAGCTCGAGCAGCGTCTTCTTGTGCGCGCCGCCCTCGCCGCCCTCCTCGGCGGCCATGGCGACGCTCGAGAGCACGAGCATGCAGAGCAGCACCGTGCCGAGGGCCCGGAGTCTGGGGAGCTTGTTCATGTCGGGATGATTCCTTTGATTCACCGTCTGGAGAGGGAGCCCACGTTCACAGTTGCTTGAGGTATTCGGAGTTCGGCGCGAGCTTGCGCAGGCGCTCGGCCGTGGCGTTGGCCTGGCCGTCGTAGTACGTCTTGCGGTCCTTGTTGGTCTCGAGCTGCGAGAGCAGCTTGAAGCACTTGGCCGAGCCGCCGAGCGCGCGCTCGAACTCGTCCTGCGGCTCGCCGGGCGCCGGCACGTACTGCACGACGCCGCGCAGGTAGGCGAAGAGCGCCTCGGTGATGAGGTCCGCGTTGCGCGCCGTCTTGCCCTTCTCGGAGAGCAGGTCGCCCAGGCCGTTCCACGCGCCGGCCAGCAGGAAGCTCGGGCCGTCGCCCTCGACGATGGCCTTGAAGCGCGTCTCGGCCTCGGAGGCCTTGCCCTCGAGCTTGAGGCACTCGGCGGCGCCGAGGCGCGAGAAGGCCGCGACGTTCGGCGTGGCCTTGGGATCCTTCTCGGCCGCCTCGAAGGCCGCGCGCGCGTCCGCGAACTTGCCCTGCGCCATGAGGATGCGGCCACCGAGCGCCTTGACCTCCACGCCCAGCGCCTCGAACTTGCCGACCGCCGGGCCGGCCTTGAGCGCGTCGAGCGCCTTGCCGGCGCCCTCGGCGTCGCTCTTGGCGAGGCTGCACTCGACCAGCCCGCGCGCGGCCGAGCCCAGGTAGCGGCCCTCGGGGAAGGCCGCGATGAGCGCGTTCCAGGCGGCGACGGCCTCGTCGAGGTTGCCGAGCTGCTGCTGCAGGCTGGCGACGTCGAACAGGACCTGCTGGCGAATCACGTCGCTCAGGCCCTCCTTCGCCGAGAGCTCCTTGAGCTTCTCGAGCGCGCCCTCGGGGTCGCTGGCCCGGTCGGACATCGCCTCGGCGTACTCGGGTGGCGTCGAGCCGTAGACGACCTTGTCGATGCGCCCCCACTCGTGCTTCTTCTTGACGCCCTTCTTCACCTCGAGCTCGAGCACGTCGTAGTTCTCGGCGATGACCTTGCCCTTCTCCGTGGTCTTGTCCTTGAGGACGACCTCGTCTTCCTTGGCCTCCCTGCCCTCCTTGGCCTCCTTCGCCTCTTGCGGGGCCGGGACACGGGCGAGCGCCGGCGCCGCGAGCGCCAGCCCGAGGGCCAGCACTCCCGTCACGAGGCGGACCGACGCGGCGGGACTCACTTAGCGCACCTTCCTTTCCGCTTCCTTCTTGAGCTCCTTGAACCGCTCGGCGAGTCCGAGCTTCCATTTCGCCTCGTCGAAGTTGTCCGAGTTGCGCTCGAGGTCGTTGATGGCCGCGAGGCACTGGGGGTACTGCCCCGTCTCGTACCAGCACGCGCACTGGAAATAGCGGGCGCGCCACCACGACTCGCTGGCCTGCTTGGGCGCGACCTTCACGATGCGCGTGAAGATGGCGTAGGCGTCGCCGATGGCCTCGTCGTGCACCTCGGCGTCCTCCTTGCCGAGCTCGAACCTGGCCACGCCGGACTCGAGGTAGACGCCGAGCAGCTCGGGACGGCCGGTCAGCGCGCTGCGGTTGATCTCGTTCGTCGACGGATCGACGAGCGTCTCGTTCTCGACGATCTCGGCGTAGACGTCCGAGGCCTCCTTGAAGCGGCCGAGGTAGCCGAGCGTGCGCGCCAGGCTGACCTTGGCCTTGAAGCTGCCCGAGCCGGCCGCGGACTCGAAGACGCGGGCCGCCTCGTCCCAGTACTCGGGCGCCACCGGCTTCTTGCCGGACTTGAGCCCCACGAAGGACGTCACGCCCTCGGGCACGGCGTTGAAGTGCTCGCCCATCACGAGCAGGCGGTTGCCGACCTGCTCGAGCTCGTCGCTGGCGCGGCCGTCGCCAAGCTTGGGCTTGATGCTGATCACGTAGTAGCGGAAGGCCTGCTTCCACAGCTCCTCGGCCGGCTTCGAGGCCTTGTCCTTCGCGAGCGCGTCGCTGGCCTGCTGGTCGAAGGTGCGCGCGAGCACGCCCGCGGCCAGCGCCGTGGAGCGCGAGTCGGGGTCAGCGGCCAGCAGGCCCTCGAGGAAGTCCTCGGCCTCCTTGACCTTGCCCAGCGCCGTGAGCGCGCGCACGCGCAGCGAGCGCGCCTCGCCGATCTTCTCCTCGTCGCCCGCGTACTTCTCCTCGATCTGCTTGGTCAGCTCGAGGACGTCGTCCTGCCGGCCGACGCCGTCGAGCATGTAGAGGCTGCCGGTGAGTTTCACGCACTGGAAGGCCGAGGACTCCAGGCTGGCCTTCTCGTCGAGGTCGAGCGTCTTGCCGGCCGCCGCCTCGAGCACGCCCTGCGCCTTCTTGAACTGCGCCTCGGCCTTGGTGGCCGCCGCCTTGACGTCCGGCGACTTCTCCTTCGAGAGGCGCATGGTGTCCGAGTAGAGGTTCGTCGCGGCGCCGTACTGCGCGTCGGGGTAGGCGGCCGAGTCGGCCGGCACGCGCAGGAAGGCCGCGGCCGCGTCGGCGAACTGGTCGTTCGACTCGAGCTTCTTGGCCTCGCTGAGCACCTGGGCGGCGGCCTTGGGGTGCTTGGGAAACTTCCGCGCGAGCTCCGTCAGCCGCTCGTCGGAGCGCTGCTCGAAGTAGGGCTGGCGGGTCTTGCTGTAGAGCTTGTCGAAGGCCACGCTGGCGCTGTACAGCGCATCGGCCGCCTTGGCCGCGGCGGGGTTGCCCTCGTAGGCGGCGTCGTAGGCGACGGCGGCCTCCGCGAAGCGCTCGAGCCTCCAGTCGCAGTTGCCGATCAGGATGAAGGCGTCGACGATCTCGTCGCCGGGCTTGGCGGCGGTGCGGCTCGCCGCGACGGCCTGGTTGGCGAGCACGATGGCCTGCTCGTAGTCGCCCTTGGCGGCCTGCGACTGCGCGATCTTGAGCAGGTTCTTCTGGTCGATGCTCGCGCCGCCGGAGGTCGCGAGGTTGCCGAGGATGTCGCGGCCGCGCGCGCCCCAGGGGCCGTTCGGGTTCTTGTCGACGAGGAGCTGCGCGGTCTTGTTCGCCGAGGCGGAGTCGCCCTTCGCGACCTCGGCGTCCATGCGGGCGAGGAGCACGCGGAAGTGTGGCTCCTGCAGGCTCGGCGTGTCGAGGCCCTTGATGGTCTTGAGGAAGTCGTCGGCGGTCGCGATGGCTTCGTCGAAGCGCTTGAGCTCGGTGAGGAGCTGGACCTTCTCCTGCACGCCCCAGGCGATCACGGACACCGTCGACGGAGGCATGGCCTCGTCGGCGCCGAAGGTGTCCTTGAGGCTGATGCAGACGTCGAAGGAGTCGATGGCGTCGTCCGTCTTGCCCTGCGCCTTGTTGGCCAGACCCTGCAAGACCTGGCCCTCGTAGGCGAGCAGCGTGTCGGCGTACTGGAGCTGCAGCTCGCCGAAGGCGTCGGCGCTGCGCTCGAAGAAGGTCTTGCCGAAGGGGTCGTCCTTGCCCAGCAGCGAGGCGTGGAAGTAGAGCGTGCGGGCCTGGTTGTACAGGGCCGTCATGCGCTCGTAGTCGAGCGCCGCGGTCTGGGCGTCGGTGAGCGAGGGGTCCTGGAGCGCCTTCTCGAGCTGCTCGACCTGGTCGGTCAGCGCGGCCTCGCCGCGCCGGAAGATGTCGTTGCCCTCGCTGCGCAGCCGCTTGGCCTCGCCCGGGTCGTCCTGGACGTCGCTGACTGCGTCGGCGTAGGCCTCTCCGAGCGCGGCGTAGACGTCGGGCAGCGTCTGCTGCGCCTCGATCGCCTCCGGAGTGCCCGGGTAGGCGTCGATGAACTCCTCCTTCGCCTTGAGCAGCGTGGAGAGCTCGGCCAGCTTCGCCTTGTGGTCCTTGAGCGACTTGGCTGCCTCGATCTTCAGGTCGAGGTGCACCGAGCGCACGCTCGAGACCACCGAAGGCTCGGCCGACTTGCTGTTCTCGACGCGCGTGCAGAACAGCTCGGCCAGCTCGGTGTAGCCGGCCTTGTAGAGCTCGCGCGCGAACTTGGCGTGGTCCTTGCCCACGGTGAAGAAGTCGGCGTCCGGCGCCGGGGCCGGGGCCTCCTGCGCGTGGAGCGCGAACGCGAGCAGCAGCACCGGTGCGGGCGTCAGCATGGGCCGGTTCCTACTTGTTCTCGGTTCCGTCACCCGTGGCCTCGCCCTCGACCGGCTTCTCCTCGTTGGGCGCCGCCGGCGCGCCCGCGTTCGGCTCCTTCTTCATGCCGAACGCGTTCGCGTAGCGGAAGTAGACCTCGAGCGTGAGCACGTTGATCGCGGTCGTGTAGACCGGGCCGTAGCTGAACGACCAGCGGTCCGGCTGCATCCAGCCGCCGTAGCTGCACGCGCCCTTGGTCTGATCCTGCATGGCCAGGATCGTCTCGTTCATGGCCTTGTTCCAAGGCCCCCAGTACTTGTTCGTGCGGCGCGGCGCGTCGGGCCCGTCGATCTGGTTGAGCGCGAGCGAGCCGTAGTACCAGTAGTAGTAGTCGATCTGCGGCTTGTCGGGATCCTTGCCGACGGCGGGCAGGTCGTTGAGCAGCACCTCGGCGCCCTCGAGCAGGAACGGATCCTTGAGGTCGTGCTCGAGGAAGATGCGCACGCACATCCCGATCGAGGACATCGTGCCCTGGTGGTACTGGTAGTTGTCGTGCTCGCCGATGATCGGGTCGCCGGCGGTGTCGGGGCCGAGGTAGCCGACGAGCCCGCTCTTGCCCGTGCTCCAGCGCGTGAAGTCGAGCGCGCCGTCGATCGAGGCCTGCGGCACCTCGAGGCCGGAGAGCTGCGCCGACTTGAGCGCCATGACCATCCAGCCGGTCACGGACATGTCGGCCTCGCTGAGCTCGCTGCCGAACTGCGGGCCGTCGCGCACGACGTCGGCCGGGTGGTAGCGCCAGCCCCACAGCTTGGTCTTGTCCTGCGGGTTCGGCTTCTGCGCCTTGCAGATGAAGTCCACGGCCTTCTGCGCGGGCTTCTTCCAGTATGGGCTGCGCGTGAGACCATAGGCCTCGGACAGCGCGAGCGTGGCCAGCGCCTCGTTGTAGAGGAAGTAGCTGCCGGCGTCGCTGAACGAGCCGTCGGGCCGCTGCTGGTCGACCAGCCACTTCAGGCCCGGCATGACCACCTGCTTGCCGATGTAGATCTTGCGCCCCGCGATGGCGTCGACGAGGTACTGCTTGCTGTCGTGGCGGAAGCCGGCGCCGAGGAAGGTGAGCAGCGCGAGCGAGGTCATCCCGACGTCGGCCTGCGTCGAGTAGAGGCCGGCCTCGAGCGCCGTCTCGGGTTGGCAGAGCTTCTCGGGGTCGACCGACTGGCAGATCTGCGCGCAGGTCGCGCCCGACCAGCGGCCGGCCTCGTCCTGGTGTCGCGCCAGCCAGAGCAGCCCGTCGCGGATCGCCTTCTCGGTGCCCTGCGTCAGGCCGCCGCTGCGCCCCTTGCCACCGCCGCCCGTGCCCCCGCCGCCCATGCCGAGCGTGCGGCCGCCGAAGGCCGACGGGATGCCGAGGCCCGCGTGTCCGCCCGCGCCGACGCCGATGGCGGTGCCGCCGGTCGTGCCGGGCGGGCCCTCGGCCGGGCCCGAGGGCAGGTTGGGATCGGCGTTGGGATCGCCGCGCTCGAGGCGCAGGTCCTCGTCCGCGGTGACGAGCGGATCGGAGAACTGCTCCACGGCCTTGTCGACCAGCTCGGCCTCGACGTTGTCGGGGATCGCCGTGCGGTCGATCGTCTCGGGCGGCTCCTCGATCGGCAGGTCCTCGACGCGCGGCGCCGAGGTCTGGATGGCGACGACCGACGAACCCTCTTCAGGCGGCTTGTCGTGGCCGAGCTTGATGACCCAGAAGACCGCCCCGAGGATGATGTGCACCGCGATCGCGATCGCCAGCCACGGCGACGTGCGCACGAAGGTCTGCACCGAGCGGACCGGGTCGAAGCCCTGGTTGGGATGGATGGGCCTCGCGACCGGAGGATCGTCTTGGACCATGCGGCTGGTGGCCATGGACAGGCTCGTTACGGGGGTCCGCGGTGTGGGTTCGGGGCACCGGTCCCAAACCTGGAATGGTGCGGCTTATGCGACTCGGGCGTCAATAGCCAACGCCGTGCACGGCCGTAACTCGTCTCGCTGCCGCGACGGTCGCGGCGGCGCGCGGCGCGACACGTCGAGCGCGCGAGCCGACGAGCGCGCGGCGCGGTCGCGCGACGCGACGAGGGTGCTCGACCTCGCCGCGGGGCCGACCTCCACCACGAGGACCGGGCGCGCGGTGCGACGAATGCGGCTCGCCGCGGGGCGGCGGTGCCAAAACGACAGGCAACTCTTTTGATGCCGGCCTGCCTCTTCTAGCGGTCCACGGGCGCCGCGGCCGGCTCGGACACCAGCTTCACGGCCTCGCCCGGCTTCGGCGCCGCGACGCTCCTCGGGGTCTTCCGCGAGCCGAAGGCGTTCTCGTAGCGGTAGTAGACCTCGAGCGTGAGCACGTTGATCGCGGTCGTGTAGACCGGGCCGAAGCCGTACGACCAGCGGTCGGGCCGCATCCAGCCGCCGTAGCTGCACGCGCCCTTGGTGTGATCCTGCATGGCCAGGATCGTGTCGTTCATGGCCTTGTTCCATGGCCCCCAGTACTTGCTCGTGGCGCGCGGCGCGTCGGGTCCGTCGATCTGGTTGAGCGCGAGCGAGCCGTAGTACCAGTAGTAGTAATCGACCTGCGGCGCGTCGGGATCCTGGCCGATGGCGGGCAGGTCGGCCGCGAGCACGTCGGCGCCCTGGTGCAGGACCGGGTCGGCCAGGTTGTGCTCGAGGAAGATGCGCACGCACATGCCGATCGCGGACATGGTGCCGGCGTGGTAGGCGAACTCGCCGTGCTCGCCGACGATCGGGTCGCCGGCCGTGTCGGGCCCGAGGTAGCCGACGAGCCCGCGCTCGGCGGTCGACCAGCGCACGAAGTCGAGCGCGCCGTCGATCGAGGCCTGCGGCACCGCCAGGCCGGCCAGCCGGGCCGACTCGAGGGCCATGACCATCCAGCCCGTCACCGAGGCGTCGGACTCGCTCAGCTGGCTGCCGGCCGCACCTCCGGGCTGCGCGGGCTGGTAGCGCCAGCCCCAGCGCTTTCCGGGGTCGGTCGGGTTGGGCTTCTGCGCCTGGCAGATGAAGTCGACCGCGAGCTGCGCGCGCTTCTTGAAGTAGGGGCTGCGCGACAGCCCGTAGGCCTCGCACAGCGCGAGCGTGGCGAGCGCCTCGTTGTAGAGGAAGTAGCCGCCCGCGTCGCTGAACGAGCCGTCGGGCCGCTGCTGGCTCGCCAGCCACTTCAGCCCCGGCAGCACGACGTCCCTGCCGATCCGGATCGGCCGGCCGGCGAGCTCGTCGACGATGATCGCATTCGAGTTGGTGGAGAAGCCCGCGCCCAGGAAGGCCAGCAGCGCGAGCGAGGTCAGGCCGACGTCGGCCTGCGTCGAGTACAGCCCGGCCTCGAGCGCGGTCTCCGGCTGGCAAGGATGCTCGGGATCGATCGCCTGGCAGATCTGCGCGCACGTCGCGCCCGACCAGCGGCCCGATTCGTCCTGGTGCCGCGCGAGCCACAACATCCCGTTCAGGATCGCCTCGTCGATGACGCGCGTCGGACCGTTCGGCCGGCCGTAGGTCTCCGGGCCCTTTCCGCCGGGCACGCCGAGGTTTCCGAGCTTGGTCGTGGCGGTCGTGCTCGGGCCCCAGCCCTCGTGACCGGGACCGCCCACTCCGATCGACGTTCCCCCGCTCTCGCCGGGCAGCCCCTCGGGGAAGTCGGAGCCGGCCGCGGGGTCGGCGTCGGGGTCGCCGATGGGCAGCGTGTAGTCGATGTCGACCAGCGGCTCCGCCGGATTCACGGGCGTGTCCGGCGCGATGAGCTCGACCGGCGCGGCGTCGGGGATCGCGTCGCGCCGGATCAGGTCCTCCTCCGGCTCGACGATGACCTCGTCATCGGGGCGCGCGTGGCTGATCGTGGGCATGAACATCGAGCTGTCGTCCGCCTCGGCCCGCGTGTGCGCGAGCTGCACGACCGCGAAGGTCGCCCCCAGGATGACGTGCGCCGCGATGGCGATGGCCAGCCAGGGCGAAGTCTGGACGAAGTTGCGGATCCCGCGCAGCGGATCGACACGGGGGCCCGGCACTCGCGAAGCGATGCGCGCCACCGACCGTGACCTGGCCATGGTTCGGCCCTCGGGGGACTCGGGGGACAGCGAGGGCCCATAGCGAGGGTGCGCGGCCGCCGTAACTGCGTGCGCGGGTTCCCCGGCCAGGAATCGAACCTGGAATGACAGATCCAAAGTCTGCCGTGTTGCCAATTACACCACCGGGGATCACCCGCGGCGGGATCCGCCGCGTGCGGCGCGATGTTACCCCGGCGACCCGGCCGCCCCGCCGTGCCCGGGCAGCCGCCGGCGGACGAGATCGAGCGCCACCGACACCGAGCGCGCGCGCAGCTCGTCGCGCGTGCCCTTCCAGCGGAAGGTGACGGCGCGCTCGCCGCGCGCGTCGCACACGGCGATGACGACCGTGCCGACCGGCTTGTCGGGCGTGCCGCCGTCGGGGCCGGCGACGCCGCTGATGGCCACGGCCAGGTCGGCCTGCGCGCGCTGCCGGGCGCCTCGCGCCAGGGCCAGCGCGACCGGCTCGCTGACCGCGCCCTCGCGGGCGAGCAGCTCGGCGGGCACGCCCAGCCGCGCGGTCTTGGCCTCGTTCGCGTAGACCACGGCGCCCTCGCGGAACACGGCCGAGCTGCCCGGCACCGAGGTGATCGCGCCGGCGAGGAGCCCGCCCGTGCACGACTCGGCCGTGGTGATCGTCAGGCCATGCGCCGCCAGCGCGGACACCACCGCGCCGGCCAGCGTCTGGTCGCCGCCGCCGAAGACCGCCGGCCCCAGCCGCCGGCGCACCTCCTGCTCGGCGCGCGCGACCGCGCCGGCGTCGTTGCCGCGCACCGTGATGCTGAGCACGCCCAGGCTCGCCGTGATGCCGACGCGCACGTCCTCGCGGTGCGGGCCGGCGTGCTCCATGAGGTCGGCGATGGCCTCGCCCGCCGCGGCCTCGGCCAGGCCGGCCGCGAGCACGCGCCGCGTGGCGAGGGCGGGCAGCTCGGGCAGCAGCGAGGGCAGGAGCGCCGCGGCCATGGCGCGCATCTCGCTGGGCACGCCGGGCAACACCGCGACCTCGAGCGCCAGCGCCGGCGAGCGCACCACGAAGCCCGGCGCGGTGCCCACCGGGTTGGGCAGCGGCTCCGCGCCCGCCGGCACGCTCGCCTGCCGGCGGCTGCCCTCGCCGAGCGTGCGCCCGGCGCGCTCGTAGGTGCGCCGCAGCTCGTCGAGCAGCGCGGCCTCCTCCACGAGCTCCAGCCCGAAGGCCGCCGCGACGCCCTCGCGCGTCACGTCGTCCTGGGTCGGGCCGAGCCCGCCGGTCACGAGCAGGACCTCGGCCCCGGGCTGGGGCCGGGCCGCCGCGGCGCGCACGGCCGCCGCGATCGCCGGCGCCTCGTCGCCGGCCGCCGCGAAGCTCACCACGCGGTGGCCGCGCGCGCGCACCGCGGCCGCCAGCCACGCGGCGTTGCCGTCGACCAGCTCGCCCGCCAGGAGTTCGTCGCCGACCGAGAGCACCGCCACGCGCCGGCAGCGCTCGGCCATCAGCAACCCACCAGGAAGTGCGCCACGTCGGCGTCGCGCATGACGTACTGCCGCCCCTCGACGCGCAGCCGCCCCGCCGCGCGGATGGCGGCCTCGGTCTTGAGCTCGACGAGGTCGTCCACCGAGTAGATCTCGGCGCGGATGAAGTGCGCCTCGAAGTCGCTATGGATCGCCCCAGCGGCTTTGGGTGCGCTGTCGCCGCGCGCGATCGTCCAGGCGCGGATCTCCTTGGGGCCCGCGGTGAAGAAGGTCATCAGGCCGAGGAGGTGGAAGGCGCCTTGCACGAGGCGGTCGAGGCCGGGGCGCTCCAGGCCGAGGTCGGCCAGGAACTCCTGGCGGTCGGCGGGCTCCATCTCGGCCAGCTCCTGCTCGAGCTTGGCGCTGAGCACGACGACCTCCGCGCCCGTGCTGGCCGCGTGGCGTCGCACGGTGGCGACGAGCGGCGAGCCGCCGGCCGGGTCGTCCTCGCCGACGTTGGCGACGTAGAGCACCGGCTTGGCCGTGATGAGCAGCAGCCGGCCGAGCACCTCGGCCTCGGCCTCGGTCCACTGCGCGGTGCGCGCGGGCTGGCCGGTTCCGAGGTGCGCCAGCGCCTTCTCGCAGGCGGCCAGCTCGACCTGCGCGGCCTTGTCCTGCCCGCGCGCCTTCTTGGCCACGCGCTCCTGGGCGCGCTCGACCGCCTCGAGGTCGGCGAGCACGAGCTCGGTCTCGATCGTGGCGATGTCGGCGAGCGGGTCGACCTGGCCGCTCACGTGCGTGACCTCGCCGCCCTCGAAGCAGCGCACGACGTGGAGGATGGCCTGCGTCTCGCGGATGTGCGCCAGGAATTTGTTGCCGAGGCCCTCGCCCTTGCTCGCGCCGGCGACGATGCCGGCGATGTCGACGACCTTGAGCGTGGCCGGGATGACCTTCTCGGTCTCGATGTAGCGGTGGATGACCTCGAGCCGGTCGTCGGGCACGGCCACGACGCCGACGTTCGGCTCGATCGTGCAGAACGGGTAGTTGGCCACCTCCGCGCCCGCCGCCGTGATGGCGTTGAAGAGCGTGGACTTGCCGACGTTCGGCAGCCCGACGATGCCGCAGGCCAGGTTCATCCGAGCCGCCGGTCGGCGTCGCGGTGCCGACGGCCCTCGGCGTGCACGGCGGCGAGCAGTCCGACTTCGTAGAGCACGATCATGGGCACGGCGACGAAGAGCATGGTGACGGCGTCCGTGGTCGGCGTGACCACCGCCGCGAAGAAGAGGGCCGCGAGGATCGCAATCCGGCGCCCCTTCCTCAAGGCGGCCGCTCCCACCAGCCCCACGCGGGCGACGGCCCACATGAGCAGCGGCGTCTCGAAGATGAATCCCATCACGAGCGTGAGCAGCGACACGAACCCGAAGTACTCCGAAACCGTCACGATGGGCCGGAACTTGGCCGGGTCGAGGTAGGTTGCCAGCATGCGCAGCGTGGTCGGCATGAGCGCCTCCCAGCCGAAGGCCACGCCGGCGGCGAACAGCGCCAGCGCGGGGAAGAAGGTGCGGCGCACGAGCCGGCGCTCGGCCGGCAGCAGGCCGACGCCGATGAAGCGCCACAGCTCCCACAGGATCATCGGGCCGCCGGCCACCATGCCGGCCAGGAAGGCCACGCGCAGCGCGAAGACCATGCCCTCGGCCGGGCCGGTGTAGGTCAGGGGGCCCGGGTCGGGATAGCCGGCGGCGGTCGCGCCGGCGCGGGCCTCGGTCCACGGGCCGGTCACGAAGTCGAGGATCCGGTCGTTCACGAAGAGCGCGGCGGCGACGAGCACGACGAGCACGATGAAGCAGCGGATGAGCGAGCCGCGCAGCTCGTCGAGGTGCTGGCGCAGCGGCATGCGGCGGTCCTCCCTCACCTCGGCCTCCCGCGGCGGAAGACGCCGTCCGGCCCGCGCTCGGCGACGACCGGCACCGAGTCGACCTGCACGCAGTCGTCGAGGTCGGCCTGCAGCCCGAGCGAGACGAGGTGCCGGCCCGCCTCGCAGCGCAGCAGCAGGCCGTGCAGGTCGTGGCGCCAGGCGTCGAAGAGCGCGATCGCGAGGCGTGCGGCGTCGCCGAACTCGGCGGCCGCGCGGAGCGCGAGCGTGCCGGCGATGCAGCCGGCCGCGGCCGCGTCGTCGGCCGAGACCTGGCCGCGGCGCCCGGCGCACACGAGCAGCACGCGCTCGGCGCGCCGCTCGACGAGCGCCCGCGCGGTGGCCTCGGCATTGAGCAGGCTGCCGGCCTGCAGCGAGGCCGCGCCCGCGCAGGCCTCGATCGCGCGGCTGCCGTTGGTCGTCGAGAGCACCACGAGGCGGCCCGCGCAGGCGGAGGCGTCGTAGCTGCGCGGCGAATTGCCCAGGTCGAAGCCGGACGGCGCCAGCCCGCCGCGCTCGCCGCCGAGCAGCGCGCCCAGGCTCCGCGCGCGCGCCGCGGCCTGCTCGAGCTCAGCCACCGGCAGCACACCCGCGCAGCCGGAGGCCAGCGCCCGGGCGATCGTGCTCGTCGCGCGCAGCACGTCGATCACGACCGCGTGGCTGCCCGCCACCCCGCCGGGCGCCGCCGGCACCTGCTCGGCGCAGAGGACGACGTCGACGCGCACTCGCGCGCCGGCCGCTCAGTAGCGCAGGAACTCGGCCAGCTCCGTCAGCCGAATGATGCGCATCCCGAGCTTGTCGGCCAGCTTGTACTCGTCCGTCGCGGTGAGGTCCTTGGCGTCGGCCTCGCCGAGCGGACGCTCGCCCAGCACGAGCACGTCGGTCTGGGTGCCGAGCGTCTCGTCGACCGCCGCGCCCAGCTCGCCCAGCCGCGCCGTGACGAACTCCTTGCTCAGGTTGAGCGGGAATTCGCCGAGCAGGTAGTGGTGCATGACGCGCGTGCGGTCGAAGTGCGGGTTGCGCACCTGGTCGCCCGGCAGCATCGGGTCGAGCATGTTCGGCTCGCCCATGATCCCGACCATGGCGATGTTGTCCTGCAGCTCGCGCACCTCGACCATCCCGGCGGCCTTCACGAGCTCGCCGTTCTCGGCCGGACGCAGGACCTCGAAGCGCGTGCCCGGCCGCAGGCCGTTGCGCCGCCCGATGTCGATGAAGCCGATCGATCCGCCCGCGCCGACCGAGAGGAGCTTGCCGTCCGGCGCGTCGGGCGCCTTGGGCTCGCGGCGGATGGCGATGGCCTTGAGCTGCGCCTCGGCCAGCGCCAGGTCGCGCTTCGACTTGAGCTGGAAGTCGGCCAGCGACTGCTGGGCCGCGCGCGCGGACTCGTCGCTCGCCGACTGCGCGGCCATGAGCTCGTCGAAGCGCTTGAGGTCCGACTTGCTCTGGTTGTCCGCGCGCTGGTTGGAGTCGGCGAGCTGCTGGTTGAGGTCGTCGAGCTGGCCCGAGTACTTGGTCTCGACCTCGTTGGCGGCGCCCTCGGCGGCCTGGCGCTGCCCGACCTCGCCGTCGAGGTCGGACTTGGTCGAGGCCTTGGCCTGGTTGGCGGCGGCCAGCGCCGTGCGCAGCGACGAGACGGCCTCGGCCAGCGAGAGCTTGTCCGCCGGGGCGGCGTCGCCCAGGTCGGACTTGACGCCGTCGAGCTCGATCTGGATCGCGCCCGCGTCGGAGGTCGCGTCCGGCGAGGGCCGGTAGCCGACGACCGCCGAGAGATCGTCGAGGGCCTTCTTGTCGGCCTCGACCTGGGCCTTGAGCTCGTTCATGGCCGTGAGCTGCGAGGCGGCCTTGGCGTCGGCGTCGCCGACGGCGCGCGTGGCCATGTACCAGAGGCCGAGCGTCGCCACCCACAGGATCACCGCCACGACGAGCCACAGCGTGGCCACGGCACCGGCCTCGGCGCGGCGCCCGGAAGGAATGCTTTGGTCCAAGATCGATCCTCGCGTGCGGATGTTCGGGCCCGGGCGCATCGCGTCCGGCGCGCGAAGGGCGGGGATTGTAGGCATCGTGCCGGAGGGCGGCAACCGGCCCGGGCGGCGGTATCCTCGCCGGGAATGGGGCTCGTCATCGGCCTGCTCGGCGGGATCGGCAGCGGCAAATCGACCGTCGCGCGCCTGCTCGCCGAGCGCGGGGTGACGGTGCTCGACGCCGACCGCCACGCCCGCGAGGTCGTGCAGGCGCCCGCCCTCCTGGCCGCGCTCGTCGAGCGTTTCGGCCGCGGCATCCTGGACGGCGGCGGCGCGCTCGACCGCGCGGCGCTGGCGCGGGCGGCCTTCGCCGACGAGGCCGGCACCGCCGACCTCAACGCCCTGGTCCACCCCGAGGTGCGCCGCCGGCTGCTCGACGAGCTCCAACGCTGCGGCGAGCGCCCCGTCGTCCTCGACGTGCCGCTGCTGCTCGAGTCGCCGCTCGCCTCGCTCGTCGACACCTGGGTCTTCGTCGAGGCCGACGAGCGCCAGCGCGAGGCCCGCGTCGCCGAGCGCGGCTGGGCGCCCGGCGAGCGCCACCGGCGCGAGGCCCGGCAGGCGGATCTCGCTCGCAAGCGCGCCCGGGCGGACTACGTACTGGAAAACTCGGGCGCGATCGAGGATCTTGGCCGCCGGGTCGACGCCCTGCTCCGGCAGATCGGCGCGACCTGACGGTCTGCTCGGGGCTGCCTGACGGCGGCGCAATCCTGCGGAAGAGCCCCACCTCCACCTCCCTCCGATCCATGTCCTCCCTTCGCAAGAAGCGTCGCGGCGCCACGGTCCCGGCCGATGCGCCGCCCGCACCGCTGGCGCAGCCCGACCCGGGCGATGACGAGCCGCTCGAGCTCGACGCGTCCGCCGGCGCCGACGCCGGCGCCGAAAGCAACGCGGGTGCGACCGCGACCCAGCCCGCGCCCGACGCCGGCGCGGCCCCGGCCTACCGGCCGGTCAACGTCAAGCGCGCGCCGCCGCTGCCGGGCCAGGCGGGCTCCGATCGCCCGGCCGTGCTCTCCGAGCTCGGCACGCTGTCCATGCCCGAGCTCGCGCTGCGCCTGCGCCACTACGGCCTGCCGGCGCACGAGGGCCACGACCGCGCGCGGCTGCTCGTCATGTTCATGCGCCAGGCCGAGCGCACCCACCTCGACCTGCGCGGCGACGGCCAGCTCGAGGTGCTGCCCGACGGCTACGGCTTCCTGCGCTCGCTGCGCAACTCGCTGCTGCCCTCGCCCGACGACCTCTACCTCTCGCCGCACCTCATCCGCGAGCACAACCTGCGGCCCGGCATGTCGCTCTCGGGCACCGTGCGCGGCGGCCGGCGCCGCGAGAAGTACTTCGCGCTCGACACGATCGACACGGTCAACGGCGAGCCGCTCGAGGCCGCCAAGGGCTGGAAGCCCTTCGAGGAGCTCACGCCGATCTTCCCCGACCGGCGCATCGTGCTCGAGACGCCGCGGGAGCCGCGCAACTTCAGCGCCCGCGTCGTCGACCTCATCGCGCCCATCGGCTTCGGCCAGCGCGGCCTCATCGTCTCGCCGCCGCGCGCCGGCAAGACCATGCTGCTCAAGGCGCTGGCCAATGCGATCACGGCCAACCAGCCCAAGGTCAAGCTGCTCGTCTTCCTCGTCGACGAGCGGCCCGAGGAGGTCACCGACATCGTCCGCGGCGTGCAGGGCGAGGTCATCTACTCGACCTTCGACGAGTCGGCGGTGCGGCACGTGGCCGTGGCGGAGCGCGTCGCCGAGCGCGCGCGCAGCCTGGTCGAGTCGGGGCACGACGTGGTCGTGCTCATGGACTCGCTCACGCGCCTCGGCCGCGCCTACAACAACGCCGCGCGCACGACGGGCCGCATCCTCTCGGGCGGTCTCGAGGCCAACGCTCTGCAGCGCCCCAAGCGCTTCTTCGGCAGCGCGCGCAACATCGAGCACGGCGGCAGCCTCACGATCCTCGCGAGCGCGCTGATCGAGACGAACTCGCGCATGGACGAGGTCATCTTCGAGGAGTTCAAGGGCACCGGCAACATGGAGATCGTGCTCAGCCGCGCGGTCTCCGAGCAGCGCATCTTCCCGGCCATCGACATCAACCGCTCGGGCACGCGCATGGAGGACCTGCTCTACGACCCCGACGAGGCGCGCCTCGTGAAGGCGCTGCGCACCGCGCTCGCCGACATGCCGCCGGTCGAGGCCATCGAGAAGCTCATCGAGAAGCTGAGCCGCACGGCGACCAACGCGGAGTTCCTGCTCAGCCTGATGGCCGGCGCGTCGAGGGTGTTCTAGAGCGCGGCTGGCTCGGGGGTCGGGGGGGCCGCTCCGCGGCTGGCTCGGGGGTCGGCTCGGCCTCGGGCATCGGCCCGTCCGGACCTGCACGGCAGTCATCGAGTCCACGGAGCACGGGCCGATGAGGTCGGCCTGCGCCGACCCC